>ERZ795030.4194-NODE-4194-length-14360-cov-5.297239_pt1 | contig 14360 bp, 11 predicted proteins | sample MGYA00375122_ERZ795030 | MGnify/ENA primary metagenome ERZ795030 (study PRJEB30165, sample SAMN05720146) | activated sludge metagenome | isolation source: anaerobic digester from wastewater treatment plant | place: Japan | collected 2015-04-20 ...
TCTTTGTCTTGGGATCAACGACATTTTCTGCGACAACTCTTCCTTCAACACGCGCTCCGAAGCTTTGTCCGATACGCTCTGAGTCTTCCCTGTAAATGTACGAGCCTTCAGTGTCTCCGCAATCATCTTCGCGTATGATGATGTCCTGAGCCACATCGACAAGACGCCTTGTGAGATATCCGGCAGTCGCGGTCCTGAGAGCCGTGTCGGCCATACCTTTTCTGGCTCCGTGAGTCGAAATGAAATATTCCAAAACATTGAATCCTTCTTTGAAAGAGCTCTTCACCGGAAGTTCAATGGTTTCACCCGTCGGTCCCGCCACAAGTCCTTTCATTCCCATCATCTGCACGACAACGGATTCTGAGCCTCTGGCTTTCGAATGAACCATCGTATAGACCGGGCCTTCCTTGTCAAGTGAAGATTTTACCGAATCGGCAATGATATTTTTCGCGCGATTCCAAACTTCAATAACACGGCTCTTTCTTTCCTCTTCGGTAAGAAGCCCCATCACGTATTGCTGGTTGATTGTCAGAACTTCTTCTTCGGCTTTCTTCATTGTAGATTCCTTTTCTGCCGGCACGCTCAAATCATCCATTCCCCAGCTGATACCGCTTTTTCCCGCCATTTGGAATCCGAGTTTCTTTATTTTATCAATGAATTCAGCGGCTTCATCCTGTCCTCTCAGGGAAAGAATGCGCGCGACGATTTGCTTGATCTCTTTCTGCGTCAATTCCTCGTTCATGAATCGCATTTCTTCAGGAAGAATGTCGTTGAACATTATGCGTCCCGCTGAAGTTTCCAAAATGTTTCCGTTGACGTCCACTTTGATTTTTGCATCTACCGCAACACATCCAAGCTGATATGCGATGATCGCTTCCTCCGGAGTCGCAAAGAATTTGCCTCCCCCTTTCGCTTCTTCTTTGATATGCGTGATGTAATATGCGCCAAGCACGATGTCTTTCGAAGGAACGACTATCGGATCTCCCGAAGCAGGCTTTAGAAGATTTTTCGAAGAAAGCATGACATTCGCGCTTTCTTCGCGCGCCTGATCCGTAAGCGGAACATGCACCGCCATCTGGTCTCCGTCAAAGTCCGCATTGAACGCGGCGCAGACCATCGGATGAATCTGAATCGCTTTTCCTTCGATCAGCACAGGCTGGAACGCCTGAATAGACAGACGGTGCAGGGTCGGAGCGCGGTTGAGAAGCACATAGTGATGTTCAATTATTTCGTCGAGAATTTCATATGCTTCTTCCGCTTCCGCATCAACCATTCGTCCTGCCGTCCTTACATTATGCGCGTATTCCTTTTCTATGAGCTTGTTGATGATGAACGGTTTGAAAAGTTCAAGCGCCATCTTCTTCGGAAGTCCGGCCTGATGCAAATTAAGCTGCGGTCCGACAACAATCACGCTGCGCCCTGAATAGTCGACACGTTTTCCAAGCAGGTTTTGTCTGAAACGTCCTTGCTTTCCCTTGAGAGCGTCCGCCAGGGATCTCAGAGGCCTTCTTTGTCCCGTCGAGGCGGCAACGGACGATTGTCCTTTTCTCGCGCTGTTGTCAAAAAGAGCGTCAACGGCTTCCTGAAGCATTCTTTTTTCATTTCTTGTGATAACTTCAGGCGCGCCAAGGTCTATCAATTTCTTCAGACGGTTATTTCTGTTGATTATTCTTCTGTACAAATCGTTAAGATCAGAAGTCGCAAAACGTCCTCCGTCAAGAGCAACCATCGGACGAAGATCCGGCGGAATGACGGGAATCACGGTAGGAAGCATCCATTCAAGCTTAAGATCGGCTTTCTTAAATCCCTGAAAAAGCTTCATTCTTTTGAAAAGTTTTTTCTTGTCCACGCTTTCTTCGCTTTCAAGTTCTTTCTTGATACTTTTGATCATCTTTTCTATGTCCATTTCCTCCAAAATGCCCCTTATCGCTTCGGCTCCGATTCCGGCGGAAAAAACCTGTCCGAATCTTGACGACAAGTTGAAGTATTCAAGTTCGGAAAGAATCTGCATCGGCTTGAGGTTCTTGATGTCATCCCTAACACCCTTGTACTGCTCGCGCAATTCTTCAAGCGCCATTTGAACACTGTGTTCATTTTCATCCTTCTGCAATTTAATTTCTTTTTGCTTCGCTTTGTACTCTTGTTCAAGTTGATCGATAACGCGGCTGCGCACTTCTTCGTCAACACTCTTGATTATGTATGCTGAAAAATAGATCACTTTCTCAAGATCCTGCACTCCGATTCCAAGCGCCAGACCTATTTTTGAAGGCACGCCGCGCAAAAACCAAATATGCGAAACCGGAACGGCAAGCTTGATGTGTCCCATTCTTTCGCGCCTTACGATCGAACGCGTCACTTCGACTCCGCATTTGTCGCAGACTATGCCTTTGTAGCGGATTCTTTTGTATTTTCCGCAATAGCATTCCCAGTCCTTTGAAGGCCCGAAAATCTTTTCGCAGAACAAACCGTCTTTTTCGTAACGCTGGGTACGATAGTTGATTGTTTCCGGTTTTGTGACTTCCCCGTGAGACCAGTTCATGATGTCCTTCGGGCTTGCGAGTTTCAGACGGACGCTGTTGAAATCGCTCACTTTTGTAATATTTTCCATAAGTTTATTTAAAGTTTTGAGTTTATTTGAGACATTCGAGTTCATTCGAGACATTCGAGCCGCATTACTACTGGCAGCGGCTCCAATACTCTAACTTGCACCCTAATGACCCCAATAAGAACTTAAATGAAATAGTTACAAGAAATTAAATCTGATCGATATCTTCTTCCGCCTTTCCTTCGGTCTGTTCCACAACTTCCTCATCTTCCGTTTCATCGTTTCCAATCTGAGAGTCCACCAATTCAACATCCAAACAAAGCCCCTTGAGCTCGTTGACAAGCACATGGAACGATGCGGGAATGTTCGGACTCTTAATTTTTTCTCCTTTGATTATCGATTCATAGGCTTTCGAACGTCCAAGCACATCGTCAGATTTGATCGTTAGCATTTCCTGGAGAGTATAGGAAGATCCATAACCTTCCAAAGCCCATACTTCCATTTCTCCAAATCTCTGTCCTCCGAATTGAGCTTTTCCTCCGAGCGGCTGCTGGGTGATAAGCGAGTACGGCCCGATTGAACGCATGTGGAGTTTGTCTTCAACCAAGTGGTTGAGTTTCATCACATACATCACTCCGACGGTCGTTTCATTGTCAAACGGTTCTCCGGTTTTTCCGTCAATGAGGCGTATCTTTCCACTTTCCGGAAGTCCCGCTTTCCTGAGTTCTTCCTTAATCATTTCCTCCGTAACCCCATCAAGCGCCGGAGTCGCGGCTTTGTAGCCGAGTTTGAGCGCCGCCCATCCGAGATGAGTTTCCAAAATCTGCCCGATGTTCATACGTGAAACGACTCCGAGCGGATTCAAAATCACGTCGATAGGCGTTCCATCGGGAAGATAGGGCATATCCTCGACCGGAGCGATTCGCGAAATGACACCTTTGTTTCCATGGCGTCCCGCAAGTTTGTCACCGACCGAAACTTTTCGAAGCTGCGCCACCGAAACCTGAATCTGCTTGATAACTCCGGTGGAAAGCTTGTCTCCCTGTTCGCGTGAAAGTATTTTGATGTCAACAACTTTTCCGTGTTCGCCGTGAGGCAGATAGAGAGAAGAGTCTTTGACGTCTTTCGACTTCTCGCCAAAGATCGCGCGAAGCAATCTTTCTTCCGGAGTAAGATCTCCTTCGCCTTTCGGAGTTATTTTTCCGACAAGAATGTCTCCTGAAGAAACTTCAGCTCCGATGCGAATAATTCCCGTTTCATCGAGATTTTTGAGTCTCTCCTCGCCGATGTTCGGAATATCGCGGGTGACGACTTCGGGCCCAAGCTTGGTGTCTCTCACGTCTATTGAAAAATCTTCAATATGTATTGAGCTGTACCAGTCATCTTTGAGCAATCTTTCCGAAATGATAATAGCGTCTTCAAAGTTATATCCATCCCACGGAATGAACGCCACAAGCGGATTCTGCCCAAGCGCCAATTCTCCGTTTTCCGTCGCCGCTCCGTCCGCCAAGAGCTCTCCCTTTTTCACAAACTGCCCTTTCTCAATCCTCGGCAGCTGGCTCATGCTCGTGAACGCATTCGATTTCTGAAAGCTCTGAAGCATGTATTCCCTTTTATATGTATCCTTTTTCGATCCGGCAGGAGCAGCTTCTTTGATAACTATGTGTTTCGCGTCAACCTCGACCACCTCTCCGTCGTTCACGGCAAGAACAACCTGTCCGGAGTCGGAAGCTGCCTTGTCTTCTATTCCGGTTCCGACAAACGGAGCCTGCGGAACTATGCAGGGGACAGCCTGACGTTGCATGTTCGAACCCATGAGGGCGCGGTTTGCATCATCATGTTCCAAAAACGGAATGAGAGAAGTCGCAATTGAAATGCACTGTTTTGCGCTGACATCAATATAGTCAAGCTTTTCGGCTTCAATCATTTCAGGATTTCCTTTGACGCGCGCCTCAACGACACTCTCAATGATGTTGCGGTTATCGTCAGTTTGGACGCGGGCGTGAGTGATCACGCTCCTGTCTTCGACAGTCGCGTTGATATATTCTATTTCATCCGAAATATACGGTTTGATTTTTACTGTTTTCTTGCCGGATTTGGCGATTTTCTTGGCAAGATCACCGGTGATTTTTTCACCTTTCTTGGCAATGCCTGAGATGTTTTCATCCAAAATTCTGTCCACGAGAAGATCGGACTTCACATCCAACTCTTTGTAAAGTTTTATATAAGGCGTTTCCAAAAATCCGAAATCATTGATTCTCGCATACGAAGCCATATGTCCCACAAGCCCGATGTTCGGTCCTTCGGGAGTTTCAATCGGACAAATCCTTCCGTAGTGCGAATGATGCACGTCGCGCACTTCAAATCCGGCGCGCTCCCTTGTGAGCCCTCCGGGTCCCATCGCCGAAAGACGCCTCTTGTGTTCAAGTTCCGCAAGCGGATTCACCTGATCCATAAATTGCGAAAGCTGGGAGCTTGAGAAAAATTCCTTGATGGCGGCGGCAACCGGACGCGAGTTGATGAGTTGTCCCGGCACCACGGTTTCAATATCGCACGTGCTCATTCTGTCCTTGATGTTTCTTGCCATGCGCGCCATTCCGATGCGAAGTTTGTTCTGCACAAGTTCTCCGACCCCTCTAACTCTTCTGTTTCCGAGATGATCGATATCATCGGCAATTGCATGCGGATCATTGTTGAGTCTTATGATTTCTTTGATTATCAAAATAAGATCATCCACCAGAAGAATTCTGTTTTTCTCGTTGTCGGGACGGTTGACATTGAGCCTTTGATTCAGGCGATAGCGTCCGACATTGCCGAAATCATATTTTTCAAAGTTGAAAAACATCGAATCGACAAGCTGCTTGGCGTTTTCCGAAGTCGCAAGATCTCCGGGTCTAATCCTTTTGTATATTTCCTTGTATCCTTCCGCCTGATTTTTTGTGATGTCTTTCGCAAGAGTCTCTTCAATGAACCTGATTTCTCCCTTGTCAACATCCTCGAAAAGCTTAAGAATTTCCTCGTTTCGCTGAATTCCGAAAGCTCGAAGCAATGAAGTGATCGGAATTTTTCTTTTGCGGTCGATGCGGACATTGAGAACTCCGTCGAATCCGGTGTCGATTTCAAGCCAGGCGCCGCGGTTCGGAATAAGTTTCGCTCCGAATAGCTTTCTGCCTTTCTGATATTCCATTGCGAAAAACACGCCGCTTGATCTTATCAATTGGCTTACCACGACACGCTCGACGCCGTTGATGATGAACGTTCCGCGGTCAGTCATTATCGGAAAATCTCCGAGATATATTTCCTGCTCCTTTACTTCCCCGGTTTTCTTAATTACCAGACGGGCTTTGGCTCTCAGCGGAGCTTCATAGGATATGTTTTTGTTTTTCGCGGTGAGCTCGTCTGTTTTGGGCTCATCGAGATAGTAGTCAGTAAGAGAAAGCTCGAGGTCTTTTCCTGTAAAGTCATTGATGGGATTCACTTCGTCGAACAGCTCCCTTAATCCTTTTTCCAAAAACCATTCATAGGAATCACTTTGCGCTTCAATGAGGTTCGGCAGCGACACGATCAGATGTTTTTTGAAGAATTTCCTCTTTCTCAATGATGAAGACGCGCTGTACGATTCCCTTACTTTCAGGGCTTTCTTTTCTTTAAGCATAAAAACAACTCTCACTAGATCTCTCCGTCTTCGAAAATGTCTTGGAAGCAAAGAGCTCGAGTAGCGAGTTTATTTAAGAATATTTAATTTACTTGATTTTTTGCATTTTTCTCATTCCCCCTAATGAGAATATTCACCCTGGAAAACTTCCGTTTTCTCCGTTCCAGCCCGCCTCGCAGAGACAAGCCGATTCTTTCGTCAAATTTAATTTTATAAAAAATTAAATTCATATTTCGAAAGAGACGCAACCAAGCGAATTTCCATTTTCGCTTGACAAAAAAGTTTGTGCATTGTTTTCACCCAAAAACAATGCAAAAAGTTGAAACACTTTCCTAAGTCTTGAATTATAAGAAAAAATTAGCATGCTTTTGAAATGTTGTCAACTCCCCGTTTCAATGACATGTCATCCGCTTCATGAAATTACAAAAAACGGCGAAAATATGTCAAAAGGGGCAGGTTTCAAAATGATTTTTGAGAACCTTACATATTATATATATGATATAAAATCAAATATTTTGCTTTTTTATATTATCTTATGCTGTTTGAGCCAAAAAATTTGAAATTTGAACTCAGCAGCAGGATTTGTCCAAAATAAGGCAAAAAACGCCTTTTCTACATTCTTTCAAGAATTTGAAATGGCTTAAATTAGGCATTTTTTAAACATTCCCGGAGTTTTTTCAAAACCGCCAAGAATATTTGAAAAAACTTAACATTCGGACCGCAGCCGAATTCAGAAAAAGTAATTTACTTTTTTATGTTTCACATCCCGGGAACTTATTTTTGACAAAAACTATTGACCGGCAATTAACAAGTAAAATCCAAAAGGCTTATTCAAGCCAAAAATATACGCCCTACATTCTTTAAAGAATGTAGAAGCGCCAATTTTTGGCTTGTTTCGGGGATTTTGTGCTGGAGAGCTGTTTTTTCCAATTTTAGGGCAAATTTAAAAGGCCCGGGAGGATTACCTCACACAGACCTTTTTGTGAAAAATAAGAACGTAAAAATAACTTAAAAAACTTGTTCAGAAAGCCCCGAATACATCATATGGCGGCAAGGAGGAGGAATATGCTTGTACAACGCGCTTTTTTCCTTTGCAATGTCGTCAAGCATTTTTTTATAGAGCCTCTCCAGGGCATATGCCACTTTCTCCATCGCTTCGCTTTCGTCACGATAGACAACCGTTTCCTTGTATCTTCCGCAAACCGAAGAAAGATGAATTTCGCAAGCGGGCGGACACAACTTTTCCACAAAGAACGTGCCGTTCTCCAGACTCACAAGTGCTGTGATGACTTCTTCATAAATCTTCACAGCGAGCGCCGTAAGATTCGGTTTTCGCCTGGGACTGTCAACCTTTTTCAGAATTCCCTGAAGTTCTTCCATGTTTCTTATCCTTACACGATCTTTGGCGCTGAACTGCAATAATACTTTCATGCCTGGCTCCTCTCTTTTTTAAGATACTTTTTATTTTTTCACAACTTAATATGCTAGCACAATTTTGAAAAAAGGCAACCGCGGCAAAACAAAAGCCTGCGCAGAGCTGATGCAATGCGCAGGCTTACAAGAGAAAGAATTTGGCTGCCATGCCACGCAGCATGCCTATGCCTCCACGACGAAATCGAAATTTCTTTCCAAAGACTGCTTTCTGCGAATCGTCGAGAGTGGCAAATTGTCGCGTCTGGACAGGCATTTTTTGATTTCCGCTTCGAACAAATCCAATTCCTCTAATTTCTTGAGTGCCTTACTCAGCATAATCTCGTTCACATCCGCGATCACATCTTCAACTTTTTTTCCTTCATAACCGATCTTTCCGATAGGATCTGAAGTGACAGATGATCTGATCTCATGTATTTCCAACGTTTTTTTGTGCGGAAAGACCTGAAAGAAAAACTTCAGGGTTTCAATGCCCGCAAGATGCTGAACAATCCTGACACATTCAGAAGGAATGTCAGAATTATTTCCCATCAGCACAGCATCTTCTTTTCCGCGTATGATGGGGATACGCCAATGCCCCAGTATTCGCACCACCACGGTTGCCATATTCCCTCCTCAAATTTTTTTAAAAAACTTCTGCAGGTTTGCAGTATTTCAGAATAACAAGAATTGTTGCGAAAGGCAAATGCGCCAATCATGTCGAAAAACGGAAATTTGAAGCGGCTCTGGATGAAAACAAAAACCTACTTTAAAAGTAGGATTTTGCGAATCGGCAGATTTTTGCCAAAATTTTATCCAAACCGCACCATCCAAATCACTTTCTCTTTCGTGAAATAAGCATCGCGATAATTGCTCCGAGCGCGGCGCCGACTCCGGCAGAAACGATTGTCGCCCTTTTGGGATTTTTCTTTATGTATTCTTCGACTTTTTTGGATGTCTCATCCATTTTTCTTCTTATTTTTTCATATTCCAGTTTTGCGGCTTCCTTCATGTCTTTGCCGGCTTCTTTTGCTTTTTCTCTAGCGCTTACGAGTTTTTCTTTTTCCTCTCTTTTTTCCTGCGCTTTCGTCAGAGATTTTCTTTTTTTCCTCATACTTTTGTTGCCTTAATGTTTATGATATGTGAAAATGGGCCATTCCCGTTCTTCATGCAAACGCTACCCGCGGCTGAAGAAGTAATATCCGACTGCCGCCATCACCAGTCCCGTCGCGCCCCAACCGATCCAGTCCAGATTTTCGGAAAGAAACGAATTAATCAAAAGAGATGCGGCAATCAGCAAAAAAATCAAGCCTATGACGGCAAGATATATTCCTGCGATTTTTTTGCCGAGCTTCAGCGCAATGCTTTTGATTTTTATGTAGACAATACTTTTCGCGTTAAAAGCAACCTCCATCGCGTCAAGCATCATCCTTATCCAGTTACCGTTTTTTCTTTCCGTCATATTGTTTACTACATTTTCACAATCGCGATATGACAGTTTCATAAAGTTTTACAATCTCATTTATTTTACAGCCAAGAATAATTCCGTGTTCAAAAAAAGTGTTATATAACATGTTATATAACACTTTTGCGCGCGTTTTTCGGATTTTTGGAAAAACAAAAAGCCAAAATCTAAGAAGCTGCCACAATGTTCCAAGCTTTTGCAAGAGTCTGCACGATCCTTGAAGATGTTACGCCGGAAGTTTTGCTGATTTTTGGCACAACTTTTTTGATTTCTTTTTTGTCGATTCCGTTTTTCTCAAGAAGCTCGTCAATTTTCACGAGGAGTTGTTCGCTCAAAGAATGCTCGCCAAACCATGACGAACTATCGATGGTTTTGCCGCCTTTCTTTATGGTTACTGATATATTGTTGCCATCCAGTTCTATATATAAAACCATAAATTTTTAATTCTCCAATTTAAAACATGCGTATATTAAACTCAAATTTACTTTTGAATTTTCCCCCAATCAAATCCCCACGGATCCGTTTTTCTTCCCGGAGCGATGTCGCTGTGACCGACAATATATTTTATGTTTTGGCGCGACTTGATGTCGGAGATTAGCCAACTCAATGCATCATATTGCTTGTCAGTAGGTTTGTCCTGCGAATCTTTCACGATAAGTTCGATCCCGACCGAAAAATTGTTGACATTCGTGCGGCCGTCTTTCATTTCACTTACGCCAGCGTGATAGGCGATGTTTTTTTCATCAACAAGTTTATAAATTTTTCCGGACCTGTCTATGATGTAATGCGAAGATACTCCGTATTGTTTGAATTGGCTGATGCATCCTTCCAAACTATACGCGTCATCGCTAAGCGTGTTATATGTGGAGTGAACGACAATCGTGTCAATTTTGCGCGAATCGGATTTTTGAAATCCCCAAGAAACAAGCCTTGAGACTACTTTTTCATTTTTTTCTATTTTTTCTGATTCAAAATTTTCGGCAGCTTTTTCAACTTGTTTTTCCACTTGCGGCTTCTCTTCAGTTTTTTGCGCTGCAGATTCACTTATTTCTTCCACGTTATTCTGCTGAGGCTCTTCGGCTTCGCTTTCCGTTTTTTTCGAAATCTCAACATCAATTTCGGAAGCTTGCCGCGCTTCTTCATTTTGAAAAGAAATCACATTTTTCTGCCAAAAATTTTTCCAGCAGAAATAGCCCGTAAATACCAACAGGATAAGAAGCAGTGCTATTATGATTGTTCTTTTGTAGCTTATCGACATATTTTTGTTTTCATAATTCATACCGCCGAAAATTCAAGGCGATATTCACATAATTATACATGGATTTTGCGTAAAAGTCTAGTCATCATCATCTTTCTTGTTTTTCTTGTCAGATTTTTCCGATTTTTTGAGCTGATCCGTCCATTTTTTGTATGCCGGATCGTTCGGATCGGGAAGAGCAATATTGTTTCGATTTTTGGAATCGGATCCTGAACCGTAATCAGGAACATACTCGATCCGTTTTTCAACTTTTTCGGGATCGGTTTTGCGTGCTTTTTCTTCCGAAATGCGCTTTCCCGTCTTGCTGTTATAATATGTGATTTTGGGTTTCATTTTGAAAGTCGAGTTCCCTTCATCCTTGCCTTTGTATGTGTCGTAGGACGTGAATTTTTCATCCGACTTGTCCGCGAGCACTCTTATCATGAAATCTTTCCAGATCGGCGCCGCAACAAACACGCCGTCGGCTCCTCCCCGCATCGGTCTGTTGTCATTATTGCCCGCCCACACTCCTACCGAAATCGACGGAGTATAACCGACAGTCCAAGCATCGCGAAATTCTGAAGTCGTTCCCGTTTTTGCCGCGACAGTCCTGCCTTCGATGAACAGCGCGCTGCGCGAACCAAAGATGGGGGCTCTTGCGTTGTTGTCCGAAAGGATCGAATTTATCTTTCTGGCTATCTGAACATCCATCACGCGCTGCGGAGAAGAAGAAAATTGTTCATAAGTATTTCCCTGGCTGTCTATGATTTTAGAGACAGAAGTAGACGGGTTGCGCACGCCCTCGGTAGCAAAAACTGAAAAGGCGCTGGTCATATCCAGAAGCTTCACTTCGCCGCCGCCGAGAACCAATGACAATCCGTATCTGTCTCTGTCATTAAGCGTTGTTATGCCCATCTTATGCGCAAGATCTATCGCCGCGTCGATCCCGGTAAGATAAAGAACTTTGACGGCCGGAACGTTGAGCGACATCGCAAGCGTGCTTCTCATCGGAAGCAACCCGTGAAACTTGCCGTCGTAGTTTCTCGGAATATAGTTCCTGCCGTTCGCTCCGCCGGGACCGAAATCCGTCGGCGCGTCCAAAACCATTGTTTCAGGCTGGTAACCCTTGATGAAAGCGGCTGCATATACAAACGGCTTAAAAGAAGATCCCGGCTGGCGCGGCCTTGTTGTCACGTTTACTTGTCCGTCTATTTTTTCGTCATAGAAATCTTTGCTGCCGACCATAGCAAGAATATGTCCGGTTTTCGGATCGACGGCGGTCAGAGCCGCGTTGGACGCGCCATATGAAGCAGCCCGCTGGGCTCCTCTTTTAACGACATCCTCTGCAGTCTTTTGCATTTCGTAATCCAACGTAGTGTATATACTTAATCCTCCGGTCGCCACAAATTCCTTTCCGTATTTTTTCTCAAGCTGATCAAGAACATAGAAGACGAAATGCGGAAACTGCATTGGTTGTGAAAGCGGCTTTATTTTTGCAAGGGTATCCGTCGAAACTGCCTGGCGCATTTCGCTTTCCGATATCATTCCAAGTTCTTTCATTTTTTCCAGTATTTTTTTCTGTCTGGCGACAGTCTCTTCCCTGTGCAGTCCGTAGGGAGAGTAGTATGACGGCGCCTTCGGAAGAGCCGCCAAAAAAGCGGCTTCATCGAGCGTCAAATCCTTTGCGTGCTTGCCGAAAAAAGTTTCCGCCGCCGTTTCAATGCCATAGGCGTTGGCTCCGTATGGAACTTCATTTAGATAGTGATCCAGAATTTCGTCCTTGGAATATTTTCTTTCAATCTTTATCGCGAGAACCGCCTCAATGAATTTTCTTTTGATCGTTCGTTCCGGAGTAAGAAACGCGTTGCGCGCCAATTGCTGGGTTATTGTGGAAGCGCCCTGTCTTATCTGATTGTTTTTCAGGTTGACTTTGAGCGCCCTTGTGATTGCCATGGGATCTATTCCATAGTGATTGTAGAAATTGGAATCCTCCGTCGCGACAGTGGCCTTGCGGATATAGTCCGGTATCCCATCATGTGAAATAATTTTGCGATTTTCTTCGCCGTGAATTTCATATAGCTTGTGCTTTCCCGACGAATCGTAGATAACGGAAGTTTGCGCAATTTTTCTGCTGGCCAACTGCTCAGCCGGCGGAGTGGCTTTCACATATACCCAAGCCACGAAAACTGCACTCAAAGTAAGCACGACCAAACCTCCATCAAGAGCTCCAAGAAAAATTTCTTTGGCATAGTAAAAAAATGACTGAGATTTTTCGTGCTTCATACAGTTGTAGCGTTTAGCGAAAAATTTACACCTTATAATACAGCATCTTGTCTTTTTTATTCGCCAATCTTCATTGTCAGATTTTGCCTTATTTCAGCCGTTTTTAGCATATAAATTTATGGCACAAAAAGACATGTCTATACTATAGCATACGCAAGAAAATTAAAAGGCGATGCATAGGTACACACCGCCTTGTCTTTAAAAATGTTTGCGTTCTATTTTATCTCGACTACTTCAACATCAAATATCAAAGTTGAATTCGGCGGAATGCTGCCTACCGCCCTTGAACCGTATCCGAGTTCCGCGGGAATAGTAAGCGTTCTTTTTTCTCCGACTTTTGCTCCGATAAATCCGAGATCCCAGCCTTTGATTACTTCGCCCGCTCCTACAGTGAACGCGAAAGGTTCTCCGCGATCGATGCTTGAATCAAATGTTGTGCCGTCCGTAAGCGTTCCCGTATAGTGAACGGAAATTGTATCGCCGTCTTTAACCGTGCGATCGCCGGTTCCTTCTTTTGTTGTTTTGATTTCCAGATTGTTCATTTGTTTGTCGCTATCGTTTATTTTATTATTTTCCGCAGCATCGGACTCCGTATTTTTTCCGTCAGGAGCATTCGCAGTATTGCTGCGGAAAAAAATGAAACCCATGATGATCAGCGAAACAACCAGCAGCACCGTAAAAATTCTTTTTTCCATATGTCGTTTGTTTTTAATTGATTATTTTTGAGCGAGATACCAGAATCGAACTGGCGCCTTAACCTTGGGAAGGTCACGTACTACCACTATACTAATCTCGCACCATGCAAAGCAGACAAAAAATCAAACATTGCCATTAACCATGCTCTTGTTTAAGCAAGTTTCATGATAGCAACAAATATTTTTTCTTGCAACAAAAAAAAGACTCCCTAAAGAGTCTTTTTTGATGAGCCGATTATGCAATGACGTTCGAACTGGGTTTAGGGAAAAGGGCTTTGTTTGATGCTCCGGGGACTGGACGACGTTAGAACCTGCCTAATAGGACTTCAAATGACTTCCATATAAAAACCCCAACGCCAAGTCCAGCTATAATTCCAGTAATAAGTCTTCTGTAATTATTTGACATAATTCCTAAAAATTCTTGTATTGACCAGTCAATTGCAAAAGGAATAAGCATTGCAAAAGCAAAAAAAAGACCCGGAAGAGCTCCTGAAATGAAAAGAATAAATGAAAATGTATGACCCACTCCACAACCCAAGCACCTTGAACAAAAAGGCATAGGCTTTCCTCTAAAATAGAAACACCTTTCTGGTATTCTATGACAACCCAAGTTATGTATACTTATAACAGACATTTTAAAATTTTTTCTTACAGTCTAAACAAGTCTTTTCAATATTTTTTGAACCTTTGAAACCACAAAGCAAACCTAATGGTCCTAATAATATTGCCCAACAGCAACCCTTACCGGCACCATAACCCTTCTTGTCAATATAAATATTTTTTGAACCACATTTTGGGCAAGACAAGAAATTATTTTCTTGTGTTGAAGTTTCAGTTTTTTGCGTTGGCGACTGATTATTTAAATCGCTTCCACAGTGCTTACACTTCACAGCCTCGTCTTGTATTTCCTCGGCACAATAAGGACACTTCTTCATTTTTTTATATAAAATTAATTTAATTATTCATAAGCTTATTGTGTTCGTCCCAGTTTTCTTAATTGTTTCAAGGTTCTGGGAAGTTATAAGCTGATAATATTGTTTCATTTGTATACACGTCTTTTATAATCCTTT
>ERZ795030.4196-NODE-4196-length-14356-cov-4.489336_pt1 | contig 14356 bp, 12 predicted proteins | sample MGYA00375122_ERZ795030 | MGnify/ENA primary metagenome ERZ795030 (study PRJEB30165, sample SAMN05720146) | activated sludge metagenome | isolation source: anaerobic digester from wastewater treatment plant | place: Japan | collected 2015-04-20 ...
CCGATGACCGCGGCCGAAATCAGTATGATCCGCGCGGCATCCAGGTGGAGCATATACACGCTCTTTTCCTTTACCTTCTGGTGAGGGATATTGAATTGATCCATGTCCATAATACGACCTGCCTTTCAGAATTGATGAACAGCTGTTTGCACACTACCATGATCGGCCAAAACGGTCCGGCCGTTTAAAAATTTTTTGCCGGATTCCCCAGAGGAAAAGGGGCCGTTTACCGGCCGGAACCGAGGGCCATGGCCTCGTAACGCCTCCTCGCGCCGCCATCGACCCGTTTCCCCAGGGACGCCTCCAGGAGGTCATCGAACAGTGTCTGGCTGACGATGCGGCCGATTGTCTCTAACAATGGCGCCGCGTCGATCTTCCGCGAAGCGCCATGAACGGCGCCGGTGATCTCCTTTTTGCATATCCTTTCCGGGCAGAACCGGCGGAGGAATTCACTCATGGACATGGGCGCCGCTCCCGCAAGACCTATCCCCCGGTCATTCAGTGCGGCCAGCCGCGTCAGGGCGTTGTCCCTGATGTAATCGCCCAGGGCCTGGTTATAGTGAAGAAGGGATTTCCTGGTGAATCTTCCCCCTGCCCGTATGCCCCCGCTGGATTCCAGGATATACTTCAGGTTCAGCGTTTCAACGGTGGAACAGCGGTCCTGGAAGTACGTTCCATACCGTTTCTGGTACGCGGTTCCCCTGGCATAGATCGAAAAGCCTGAAAAGGAGAAATCGAGCCCAGTCATCCCGATGCGGGAAAACCCGCACTGCACCGCCAGGCTCACCGCGTCACCGGCAACGCTGCCGGTTCCGGAATCAACGGATCCGACGCCATCGCCGTAAACCTCAGCCGCAAGCTGTGAAAAGGGGTGAGAATTGAACGAGAGATATCCCCGAAGCATATCAACGACGGGGGGATACGAGGTTATCGAATGCACCGCCAGGGCAGAGCCGCAATCGCAGCCCCGGAAATGCTCCTGCACATAGGGCTGCGGGTCTATGGATATGACCATGTCCGGACGGATTCCCCGCCCCGTCAGGGGCGGCAGGGCCGAATCAACGGCGATGATGAAAAACCGGTCCTGGTTCATCCTTATCATGTCAATGTCACCGTCAAGGGACGGCCCTGATCCGGCGATTATGGCCGGATAATCCCGGAAGGCGTCAAAGAGGTGCCGCACCGGACGGGTATTCTTCACCACGGCCAGGTTGAACAGGGCATTGCGGAGGTAACGCGCGCCGAAGGCCTGCCGCGTGGCCTTGTTGCCGGCCTTGATGCTGATCACCTTGTCGATGGACCTCTTCACGGCGCTGTAATACTCATTGAATATCCTTACCGATGCTGGATGCTCAAGGACCGATATTCCCCTGATGGCGTCCATGTCCAGAAGTTCCGCAACCTTTTCCTCCACCTCGTCCGCCGTCCTGCCCGCCACCAGGGTAACGCGGGGATCATTGAGAAGAAATGAGGTCAACCGGTTCCGCGCCATGGCCCCGTCGATGCCGTCAAGGATATCCACGAGAATGACGCGGTAATAGCCAGAGAGGCTCTCCCGTAACGGGAGGCAATGGTAGCCGAGGCCGACTCCCAGTATGATGAGAAAATCATACCGGGACGGATCAAGGCGGTCCCGGAGCAGGTCGGAATCACGCTCGGGATTGATTTTACTGTGGAGCGGCAATTCCCTTCCGCCGGAATCGACCATGACGGTTTCAAGGTCATGGCCGGCCTGTATTATTCTGTATGTAATATTTTCCCGGATCATGTATGGTACTATTATCGACCTCTCCGCGTTTTTTCAACCGGTGTAAATAGTTCAGATATGTAATGCGCCAGCCCGGGGGAAAACACGAACGCAGGAAAAATAGATGCTACTATTTAAATTAGTTGACACTAACATAGGCTAATTGTATATTATAATCAAGGCCTGACGATATATCATAACTTCGAGATTACCATGACTCTCTCTGAATTATCCAACGGTCAGAAAGGCATAATAAGATATGTTCGCGGACGAGGGCCCTTCCGTAAAAGGATCACCGAGATGGGATTCATCAAGGGAAGGACCGTGACCGTTATTAAAAATGCCCCTCTGAAAGACCCGATAGAATACCGGCTGATGGATTCCAATATTTCCCTCAGGCGGGCCGAGGCGCGCCTCATTGAGGTCGATCTCCCCCAGGGAGCAGAGGCGCTGCCCCTCCCTGTCCTGAAAACAAGGGGCCGCTGTTTCGACCGTGATATCCCGGAACATAAAGGCAGGCACCGGCGCCGCGGCGGCGTCCGTGCCGGGGCCGGCGCACCGGCCCGCACCGGAAATCATCCCGGGTCCATCAACGTCGCCCTGGTGGGAAACCCCAATTGCGGCAAAACCACCATCTTCAATCATGCCTCCGGTTCGCGGGAGCGGGTCGGCAATTACGGAGGCGTGACCGTGGAATCGAGAGAGGCCCGCTTCAAACAGGGAGACCGGACCTTTGTCATAACCGACCTTCCCGGCACCTATTCCATCACGGAGTATTCCCCGGAGGAACTCTACGTGAGAAGGCATATTATCGAAAAAAGGCCCGACGTGGTGGTCAATGTCGTGGACGCTTCCAATCTCGAGCGCAACCTGTATCTGACCACGCAGCTGCTGGAAATGGGAGTAAAGGTCGTTGTGGCCCTCAACATGCATGACGAACTGGAGCAAAAGGGGGATATCCTTGACCACGGATCCCTGGGCAAACTGATGGGCATCCCCTTTGTCCCGACCATCGGGCGCGCGGGTTCCGGCATAGATGAGCTCTTCCGGACGGTCGTAGCGGTCCATGAAAACCGCGACGAGACCGTCAGGCCGGTCACGATCAACTACGGCACCGATATTGAGAAATCGATCGCCTCCCTCCAGAAACTGCTGGCGGCCGGCAGCGGCCCCGATTCGCCGGTCCCGTCGCGCTACACGGCGATAAAGCTTCTTGAAAAGGATTCCGATACCGGTGAAAGCCTTTCCTGCGGCGGAGACAGCGCGGCCGTCATGCAGCAGGCGGAACGGGAGGTACGCGCCCTTGAATCCGAACTGAAAGAGGATACCGGGACCCTGATCTCCGACGCACGGTACGGCTTCATTGCCGGGGCTCTCCGTGAAACGTTCCGGCCGGGACCGCGGCCGAAAAGAACCATCAGCGAAAAAATAGACAGGATCCTGACGCACCAGATCCTGGGGTTTCCGATCTTCCTCTTTTTCATGTGGGTCACGTTTCAGCTCACCTTCACGGCCGGGGAATATCCCATGGGCTGGATCGAGACGGGAACTTCATATATCTCCCGGTTTATCGGATCATCCATGCAGGCCGGCCTGTTGCGCGAACTGCTGACCGACGGCATTATAGCCGGCGTCGGCGGCGTCATCGTCTTCATCCCGAGCATACTGATCCTGTTCTTCATGATTTCCCTCATGGAGGACACGGGGTACATGGCCCGCGCGGCCTTCATCATGGACCGGCTGATGCACGCCCTGGGGCTCCACGGCAAGTCCTTCATCCCCCTCATCATGGGATTCGGCTGCAGCGTGCCCGCCATCATGGCGACCCGCACCCTGGAGAGCAGGAAGGACCGGATACTGACCATGCTCATAATACCCTTCATGTCGTGCAGCGCCCGTCTTCCCGTCTACGTCCTCTTCATCAGCGCCTTTTTCCCCGGCCATGCCGGGTCGGTCCTGTTCGGCATCTACCTCCTGGGCGTCACCGTGGCGATCGTATCCGCCATGGTCATGAAAAAGACCTTTTTCCGCAAGATCGAGGTGCCCTTCGTCATGGAGCTGCCGCCGTACCGGATTCCCCACCTGAAGAACACTCTGCGCCACATGTGGGACCGCGGCAAGGAATACATGAAAAAGATCGGCGGCGTTGTCCTCGTGGCGGCTGTCATCATCTGGGCCCTGGGCCGTTTCCCGGACCACGGCAATGCCGGCGTCTACGGCGCCATGATCTCGGAAACGCAGAAACGCTACCAGGCTCAGATCGGCGGCGTCAGGACCGGCGACAAGGCCGCCGCGGCCATGATTGAAAAAAGGATGAAGGACGAGATACAATCAATCGAACATCAGCGTGAAGCCGAGCGCCTTGAAAATTCCTATATCGGAATGATCGGGCAGTTCATCGAACCAGTCATGGCGCCCCTTGGCTTTGACTGGCGCATGAGCGTGAGCATCGTTACCGGGCTCGCGGCCAAGGAGATCGCCGTGGGCACCATGGGCATACTCTATCACACTGATGTTGTTTCACCGGACGGAAAGGACTCCCTTGTCTCACGGATCAGGGACCTGAAGCACACCTCGGGCCCGAGGGCCGGAAAACCCCTCTTCGATCCCCTGACCGCCATGGGCTTCATGGCCTTCATGCTCCTCTATGTTCCCTGCGTGGCCACCCTGGCGACCATGAAAAGGGAATCGGGATCATGGAAATGGCCGCTTTTTTCCGCCTTTTTTACCATCAGCCTGGCATGGATGGCGGCGTTCCTGATCCGCCAGATCGGCATGCTGATATGGTGACCGCCATGGTTCAGACGGTACTGGTCATACTGATCGTAGCAATAAGCGTTGCCGCGGCGGCGGTAAAACTCTACAGATATTTTTTCCCGTCACAAAAACTTACCGGCTGTTCAGCTGACGCCTGCGCCTCCTGTCCCTATAAACAGGACAGGACCTGCACCGAAAAAAAATAAAAAAATTAATAAAAAGAACAATTTCACTTGACTGAATTCAGGTGTTTCTATATATAGTAACTATGTTTCTATAAATAGAAACATATCGGCAGCATAGAGAAAAGGACCATGAGCAGGATAACAACTACATACAAAACCATATGGTGGTGGCGCCCGAAAACCTTCCGATAGGCAGGCGGCATGTCATATGTGGTCATTATGAAAAAGTGCGGCAGCCTGCCGCACTTTTTTTATTTTTTGATGATAAAAGGGAAAACAATGCTATATCCGACATTAGAACAGTTTACAGACCTTTCCCGCAAGTACCGGCGCGTTGTCGTTTACCGCGAGGTCGCGGGCGATATGATAACGCCCATCAGCCTCCTCTTCAATTTTTCCGACGCCGACCACCTCTTTCTCCTGGAAAGCGCAAACCTTGACAAAAGCTTTTCCCGGTATACCTTCTTCGGCATCCGCCCGCGGCGCGTCCTGACGTTCCGGGACGGAACGCTTACCGTCGAATCACGCGAATCGGGCATCGAGCGGCTGAAGACAAATCCGATAGATTACCTGGTGCGGGAGCTCGAAAACGAGAACTCGACCAGGAATGCCGGCATGGGCAACTTCTGCGGCGGGTACGTGGGATACATGGGATATGACATGGTCAATTACATGGACATACTCCGGGAACGCGTCCGTGAAGACCCCGATAACCCGGCCATGGTCTTCTTCCAGGTTGACGAATTTTACGTCTTCGACAACCACATGGGCAAACTCTACGCCGCCTGTTCGGCCCTCATGACGCCCGGCGCCGAACCGGGCGAGATATACGCCGCCGCCGACCGCCGCACCCTGGAAATGGCGGCCGAGATCCTCCACACCCGCAAGAAGTTCTTTATCCCCGGCGGGGAGCCGGAACAGTCCCAGGAATTCGACCGTGACTCATACACCGAAGCGGTCCGGCTCCTCAAGGAGGACATCGTGAGCGGGGAATGCATCCAGACCGTGCTTTCGAACAAGTACGAAATAGCCTGCGCCATCAATCCCATCAACCTGTACCGCCTTCTGAGGAACATAAACCCGTCCCCCTACATGTTCTACATCAAGTCCGGGAACGAGGTCCTCTGCGGAACCTCGCCGGAAGTGCACCTGAAGATCCAGGACCGGACGGCCACCCTGAAGCCGATAGCCGGCACGTACCGCATCGACGGCGGTTCCATCGACGAAATAACGGCGAAGCTCCTGGCCGATGAAAAAGAGCGCGCCGAGCACCTCATGCTCCTGGACCTGGCGCGCAACGACCTCTATACCGGCTGCGACCCGGACAGCGTCAGGGTGGTCAGCTCCTTCGAGCCGGAGGTCTACTCCCACCTGGTCCACATCGTGTCGGAGGTGCAGGGGAGTATGCGGGAGGACATTTCGCCGCTGCGGCTCTTCTGCAACAGCTTTCCCGCCGGCACCGTGTCCGGCGCGCCCAAGGTACGGGCCATGGAGCTGATCGACCGGTACGAACGGTCACCCCGCGGCTTTTACGCCGGGTGCGCCGGCTACTTCTCCTACAGCCAGGACATCGACACCTGCATCATCATCCGGAGCGCCTATGTCAAGCGCGACCGCGTCGTCCTCCGGGCCGGCGCCGGCATCGTGTACGACAGCGATCCCGACAGGGAATACCTTGAGGTCGGCAACAAGCTCGGCGCCCTGTTTCAGGCCATAAAAAAAATAAACACGCTGGAGAAACGGAATGTATTTAATGATCGATAATTACGACTCCTTCACCTACAACCTGCAGGCCCTCTTCAGGGAATGCGGCGCCGAGACCGCCATTGTGAAGAACGACCGGTATGTTCCGGCGGACCGCTACGACGGCATCATCATCTCGCCGGGGCCCTCATCGCCGAAAAACTCGGGGACGACGCTCCGCTACATCGGCGAATACCTGGGCAGAAAGCCGATCTTCGGGGTGTGCCTCGGCATGCAGGCCATAGCCTATTCCCTGGGATACCCCGTCGTCCGGGCCGCCACCGTGAAGCACGGCAAGCTCGATGAGATCGCCGTGACGGGCCCGTCGGTCCTCTTCGGCAACATGCCCGGGAGCTTCTCCGCGGTGCGGTACCATTCCCTGGCCGTGGACATGGACGAAGGCCGCGTCACGTCGCGGTCAAAGAGCGACGGCACCGTGATGTCCATCGAGGACATCGAGCGGAAATTTTTCGGCGTCCAGTTCCACCCGGAATCGATCCTGAGCGAATTCGGCGGACAGATAGTCGGCAATTTCCTTGATTTCGCCGCTTCCGGCGCCGTTTCCGGGATTGAGCACTGCAGGGTGAGGGCATAACATGGAAAAACTGGTAAAAAAAGTCAATACCGGCGAGCGTCTCAGCTTCGATGACGCCCGGACCCTTTTCGAAGGCATGGTGCAGGGCATGCTTACCGAATCCCAGATCGCCTCGACCCTCATCGCGATCAAGTTCCGCCGCGAGACAGTCGACGAGGTGGCGGCGCTGGCCGCGACCCTCGACAGCCACAAGCGTAAGTTCGAGACCGTCTCCCCCGGCACCATCGACACCTGCGGGACCGGCGGCGACGGGAAGTCCACGGTCAACATATCCACTGCGGTGAGCATCATTCTCGCGTCCCTGGGCTGCGGCGTGGTCAAGCACGGAAACACGGCGCAGAGCGGCGTCGTCGGCTCCGCCGACATCCTGTCCGACCTGGGGATGGACCTATCCTACGGGGGGACGTCCCCCGAGGAATACTTCGGCCGCCACAACTACGTGTTCATGCTGGCGCCGCACTACCATCCGGCCCTGAAAGGGATCGGAAAAGTGCGGAAAGAGCTGAAGGTGCCCACCATCTTCAATTTCGTGGGCCCCCTCATCAACCCGGCAGACCCGGAATACCAGGTCATCGGCATCAGCAGGCGCGACCGCCTTGATTTTATAGCCCAGGTGATACGTAAAATCGGCAGATGCAACATAACCGTGTATTCGTCCCGCGACGGGTACGATGAGGTGTCCTCCCGGGACACCACCGAATGCATCCATATCGGCGAGGGCAACGACCGCCGCTTCTCCATCGATCCGTCTGATTTTTTCGAGCCCTTCCCCATGCCGGTGGTCCGGGACCGCAACGAAGCGAAGCGGCTCTTCGTGGAGGGCCTTTCCGGCGCAAACGAGCGGATGTCTGACATCTTCTCCCTGAATGCGGCCCTGGCCCTGCGCACCATGAACACCCACGGCATGCGCGACGGGTTCCAGCTGGTAAAGAGGCACATCGCCGCGGGCGGCGCCGTGCAGAAGCTCAACGACCTGGTCGGGAGCGGCGCGATGTTCAAACAGGCAATGCGGGGATGATGCCATGTATCTCAATGAAATAATTGAACACAAACGGAACGAGATTCGGACTCTGGTCCCGGCGGAACGGAAACGCCTGCGGCCGGTAACCGACCCCCTGCCGCATCTCAGGGAAAAGCCCTTTATCACCGAAATAAAAAAGGCGTCCCCGTCACGGGGGGCCATTAACCGTGACGTGGACATACGGGAGCAGGCTGAATCGTACGAGCGGGGCGGGGCCGGGGCCGTGAGCATCCTCACCGACATCCGCTACTTCCAGGGCGACTACGAATACCTGACCGAGGCCTCAATGGCGGTGAAGATACCCCTCCTGTGCAAGGATTTCATCATGAGCGAAGTGCAGATAGACAACGCCTTCGTCCACGGAGCGGATTTCATACTCCTCATCGCGTCGATATTGAATGTCAGGGAACTCTACTTTCTCACCCGGCGGGCGCGCCGCTATTCCATGAAGGTCCTCTATGAGATCCATGACGGGGAAGAGTTCAAGAAGATCAAGGCACTTGACCCGGAGATGGTGGGGGTTAACTCACGGGACCTCACGACCTTCACAATAAACAGGGAAAAAGCCGTTGACACCATCTCTTCTCTCCGGGGTGATTTCATGATAATAGCAGAAAGCGGCATCGACACTGCTGAAGACATACGGAGTTTCCGGAAGGCCGGCGCCGACGCCTTCCTGGTCGGGACGAGCCTCATGACCGCCGCCGATCCGGAGAAAAAACTGAAAGAGTTCTACGGCGCCCTGGTGCAGCCATGTTCGTGAAGGTCTGCGGCATAACAACCCTTGAACAGGTTGACTGGGCGGTCGATCTCGGTTATTCGGCCATAGGGGTCGTGCTCCACGGCGGGAGCGTCCGGTACCGGCAGGCCGATTACGCGAAAAAACTGGCGCACTACGCCGGCGGAAGGATTTCCACCGTGGCGGTCGGCGTCACCTTTGACGAGGTGGCCGAATGTTACCCCGACTTCGATTTTGCCCAGGTGTACGAACCCTGTGTGTACGACCGGATGATCGTGGCAAGCGACCGGCAGGAACGGTCCCGCGACGGAGCCCTTTTCCTGTACGACACGAGCCGCGGCAGCGGCGAGGCGAAGGCGCTTCCCTCCTGGCTCCATGAGGTGCGGGAGCGGCTCATCATCTCCGGCGGCCTTGACGCCGCTACCGTGGCCGGAGTGATCCGGGAATACCGTCCCTTCGGCGTGGACGTGTCAAGCGGCGTTGAAGCCGCGCGGGGAACAAAGGATTACAGGCTCATGAAACGATTCATTACCGAGGTGCGCAATGCTGTCAGATAATGGTTTTTACGGGCCCTACGGCGGCCAGTTCGTTCCGGAACTGCTGATACCGGCCCTGGACCGGCTGGAGCGGGCGTACCGGGAATTCGCCGGCAGCGCCGCGTCGATGAAGGAATTCAACCGTTACCTGGAGGAATACGCGGGGAGGCCCACGCCGGTATACCACGCCAGAAACATTTCTGACAAATACGGGTTCACCCTGTATCTCAAGCGGGAGGATCTGCTCCATACCGGGGCCCACAAGATCAACAATACCATAGGGCAGGCTCTCCTGACCAGGCACATGGGGAAGAAGCGCATCATAGCGGAAACCGGCGCCGGTCAGCACGGCGTGGCCACGGCCACCGCCGCCGCCCTCTTCGGCCTCAAATGCCGCATCTACATGGGCAGCCTGGACGTGGAGCGCCAGATGCCGAACGTGAAAAAAATGAAGCTCCTGGGGGCGGAGGTGGTGCTGGTCGACGAAGGGCTCCGCACCCTGAAGGACGCCATCAGCGCGTCCCTCAAGGACTGGGTCACCAACGTCACCGGCACCCATTATCTCCTGGGCACGGTGGCGGGGCCCCACCCGTTCCCGGAAATGGTGGCCTTCTTCCACGCCGTGACCGGCAGGGAGGCCCTTGAATATTTCCTCGGCAGGGGGTTCCTTCCCGACTGCGTCATAGCCTGCGTCGGCGGCGGGAGCAACGCCATGGGGATATACCAGGGCTTTCTCGACCTTCCGGAAGTGGAACTGATCGGCGTCGAAGCCGGCGGCAGGTCCCCCGGCCCCGGCGACAACGCGGCCACCCTCACCCTGGGGACCCGGGGCATATTTCAGGGCGCCCTCTCCTATCTGCTCCAGGATACAAACTGCCAGGTGCAGGATGTCCATTCCGTTTCGGCGGGGCTCGATTACGCCGGCATCGGCCCCCAGCATTCCTACCTTAAAGATTCCGGCAGGGTGCGGTATGACAGCGTCAGCGACCGGGAGGCCCTCCGGGCCTTCCACGAGCTGACCAGGCTTGAGGGCATCATCCCCGCCCTGGAATCGTCCCACGCCCTGGCCTGGGCCCTTACCCGCGCCGGCGAGCTGCGGGGCAAACAGGTGCTGGTAAACCTCTCGGGGAGGGGCGACAAGGACCTGGGCATCATCGAACAGCAGGAGGGGAAGGAACTATGAGAGGAATATACCTGGCCGGCGGATATCCGGACGCCGGCACATTCAGAAAATGCTTCAACGCGGTAGTGGCCAACGGCTTTGATTTCGTTGAAATCGGCCTCCCCTTCAACGACCCGACGGCCGACGGTCCGGTCATAGCCCGGGCCATCCACGCCTCCCTGGAAAGCGGCGTAACGCCGGCGAGGGTCATGGACGAGATACTCTCCCTGGGCGGCGCTCCGATAAAGAAATATGTCATGACCTACGCCAATATTATCTACTCCTTCGGCCTGAAGGAATTCTCGGACCGCATGGCGGGCTGCCTCGACGGCGTGATCGTCCCGGACCTTCCCAACCGGATGACGCCGCTCTTTTACGACAGCGGCTTCGACATTCCCATCGTTCCCTTCGCCACCCTTGAGTCCCGCGAATCTGATATCGGGATCATGAACCGGTCAAAAAGCGGGATCATCTACTTCATCGGGGTGAGGGGCATTACCGGGTCCACATCAGACTTCACGTCCCCGGAGCTGCTGGCTAAAATCCGCATGATCAGGGAGAATACCGACAAGAAGGTCATCATCGGTTTCGGCATCAAAACGGCCGATGACGCCGGGCAGGCCCTTGCGATCGGCGACGGCTACGTGGCGGGGACCGAGGCGGTGCTGCGCCAGGGAGACCCGGCTGCGCTGGACAGGTATCTCGCTTCGCTGGGGCGACAAGCGTCGGGCCGTTAAAGCTTGAACTTCTTCAGCGTTTCGTTCAGGGACACCGCCATCTGCTGCAGCTGGGCCGACAGTTCGGAGAGTTTGCCCGACTTTTCCGCGAATTCCTGGACCCCGGTGTTGACCGTGGTGATAATGTCCGAGACATGAAAGGCGTTCTGGATCTGCTCGTTGGTCGACCCTGACAGGTTCCTCGAAAAATCGCTGATGTTCCGAATGTCGTTCTTCAGGCCCATGATGTCGTTGATGCGCTGCTGGATCGTTTCCACGAAGCCGCTCACGACCGAGCCGGTGTCGGTAATGCTCTTCATGATCCCGCCGAAGGAATTCTTCATGTCAAGGACCATCTCCTTCCCTTTTTTCACCTCGCTGTCCCCCTCGTTAATCAGGGTGGTGATCTCGTTGACGCTGGAACCGGTCCGGTCGGCGAGCTTGGAGATCTCCTGGGCGACCACGGCGAAGCCCTTGCCGTGCTCGCCGGCGCGGGCCGCTTCTATGGAGGCGTTCAGCGACAGCAGGTTGACCTGGTCCGCTATGTCCGAAATGATCTGGATCACGTCGAGGATGCGGCCGTAAAAGGCTTCAATGTTCTGCATGCCGGAAAAGGTGTTTTCCACCAGCGATTCGCCCCGGTCGGCGCTCACCTCCATGTTCTTCATGGAATCGATGACGTCCCCGGTGTTCCTCGATACCGCCATCATGGATTCGTTCAGGTTATTGATGGCGTTTTCAAAGTTTTGAATCAGTTCTTTCTGGTCGCCCGAGCGCTCGGCTATGGACGAAAAAGAAGACGAGAATCCCTGTATCAGGTCCGTGCTGTCCCTGAGTGTGCCCGCATGCTCGATGGAAGACTCGCGGATGTAGGTCCCCATCTCGTCTATCGACCGGGACAGGTCCAGGAGCGTGGCCGAGAGTTCCCCCGATTTTCCCACGACTTCCCGGATGCTTTCCAGGAACGCCGCAAAGGACCGGGAGAAGTCTTCCATGATATCCCTGGTCTTGATCAGCGTTATAGTCTGGGTGAGGTCGCCCTTCGAGGCCCTGGTGATCGCGGGAATCACCGCGTCCATGGAACTGGAAAGTGAGACGAGCCGCCTGTTCACCACGAACCATATAATTGCCGTCAGAATGATCAGTCCCACGGTTATGATGAACATGGTGAGATAGAACTCTCTATATAATTCTTTTTCAGGCTGGGCCAGCACGATCACGTCCCCGGCCGATGTCTTTTGGGTGAAATATATTGATGATCTTCCCCCGTAGACACCGGCAAAGCGCGCTATAGGCTTTTTGTGAAGATTCAGCAAATTGCTGACGGTGTTTTCAAAGAGATACCCGGCCTGATCCCCCCTCTGGACGGTATCAGTAATTTTTTTGCCGATATCGCCGGGACTGGATGAATACAATAGAACGCCATCAGCGCCGGCGAGGAAGAGGCCGCATGTTTTTTCCGGCAGCAGATCATTCCAGGGAACAGAGAAAATATCATCATGATGGTCGAGGGTTTCGCTGATAGAGGCAACACGGTACCGCACCGTTTCATCTATCTGATTCATAAGGGCCCGGCTGAAGGCCACATACACGGCGATGGAGATCACCACCGTGACGACAACCACGATCGGCAGGATGAGAGCCACGATTTTATTTTTTAGCGATTGAACGGCCACCGGGATACCGAACCTGCCGAGGGGATAGGTCCTGACATACCACACGTTCATTGAATAGTACCCGAAGTACATGTTGATGAAAAAGCAGATGAAGAGAATGAAGGCGTGATAATACAGATTATCATATCCGAACGACAGTGTTGAGATAGAAACAAATGGAACGAAAATTACCAGAATAAAGACCCAGTTAAGATAGAACGTTAGTATGGGCGTCTTAACAAAACTACTTTTCAGGCGCTCGAATACCGCCGGATCTTTCATTTTATAGACATTTTTCACAATCCAGTTTTGAGCCACCAGCAGATAGGTGCCGAACAGCAGAATAAATGCAATCGGAATAATGATTAAGAGCGATACCAGCAGCCGCTTATCGGAAAGGATGGGATAGGCCACGCAAAAGACGATACTGGATATGACAACATTGGAAAGAATGACCCCGCCGCCGAACTTGATAAAGGGGACTAACTGCTTGTCAATTTTCATCATTATATCTGCCCCCTTCCGGAATAATCAACGCATGCAACCCGGTCACCGCGTCTAAAAAATCAACAGGCTTCATCAATTACACTTTTCGAAGGTAATGTTCCCCCGGGCGGTGCCCCCGCCGGGAAACACGCAGTCCACGTTCACCTTTCCATCGACCATGATTATGTTATTGACCATAATGCCGGTCTTGTTCACGGTCACATCATAGCGCGAGCAGTATTTCGGATCAATGATGACCTCTTTGCATTTTTCATAGTCCGGCGGCTCACACGATCCGGGAACTTCAATCTTGATCGTTTTCCCCTTCACGGGATCAATGACTGCGACCAGGGCCCCGTCCTGCTGGCCCTCGCCCAGAAGGACCGAACCGAAAAAATTCATGTGCTGGCCTGAACGGCACTGTTTCGGGACAAAGGTGAAGTTGCCCAGGGGCTCCCCTGTTGCGACAAACGTCCCGGTCACCCTGGAGCAGCCCTTGTTCATGAACAAGAACCCCCCGACCATGACCAGGTTTATTCCGAGGGCGACAAACAGCACTTTTCTTATGTTCCTTTTGGGCGCTGTCCCGCCTGTCGCGGTCTGTATATCCACCAGTCGCGTCCCGCACTTGCTGCAGTACAGGGCCTCATCGTCATCTATCTGCCTGCGGCAGTTGTGGCACTGTCTCATCCGACTTCCCCCCTGTTTATGATCCTCTGAAATGTACCGGCAACCGGTCAGTTGTATCAGTCTGACAGACAGAATATAGGAAATCAAGATATATTTATAGTGCATAATGCTTGCCATTCCTGATTTTTCCGTACAGGAAATCCTTGACACCGCCGGCAAAAGGCTCTTACCTGTAAAAGAGCGGGCATCGTTAATGAAAACCTATGCAGACATAGCTGCTGAACTATCACGGATTCTCGGCGCCGAAAACGTCATTTGTGACCGCGAAATCCTTGAAAGCTATTCCCGGGACGAAACATCGGACCTTTCGGCCATGCCGGACAT
>ERZ795030.4218-NODE-4218-length-14308-cov-4.873991_pt1 | contig 14308 bp, 14 predicted proteins | sample MGYA00375122_ERZ795030 | MGnify/ENA primary metagenome ERZ795030 (study PRJEB30165, sample SAMN05720146) | activated sludge metagenome | isolation source: anaerobic digester from wastewater treatment plant | place: Japan | collected 2015-04-20 ...
AACCGCAGCGGCATCACCCTGGTGAACATCGGCGTTGGCCCGGCCAATGCCAAGACCATCACCGACCACATCGCCGTGCTGCGCCCGCATGCCTGGCTGATGCTCGGGCACTGCGCCGGCCTGCGCAACACGCAAAGTCTGGGCGACTATGTGCTCGCGCACGGCTATGTGCGCGAGGACCATGTGCTCGACGAAGATTTGCCGCTGTGGGTGCCGATTCCGGCGCTGGCCGAAATCCAGGTGGCGCTCGAAGCCTCGGTGTCCGAAGTCACCCGGCTCAAAGGCCATGAACTCAAGAGCATCATGCGCACCGGCACCGTGGCCAGCACCGACAACCGCAACTGGGAGCTGTTGCCCGACAACGGCCCGCAGCGCCGCTTCAGCCAAAGCCGTGCGATTGCGCTGGACATGGAATCGGCGACGATTGCTGCCAATGGTTTCAGATTTCGCGTGCCCTATGGCACCTTGCTGTGTGTCAGCGACAAGCCGCTGCACGGCGATATCAAACTGCCCGGCATGGCCAATCACTTTTACCGTGAGCGGGTCGATCAGCATTTGCGCATTGGCATACGGGCGCTGGAATTGCTGCGCGATCAGGGTGTTGATCAGCTTCACAGCCGCAAGCTGCGCAGTTTTGTCGAAGTAGCGTTTCAGTAAAACCGCTCGGGTCAAGCTTTGACGACCCGCCTTCGCCGGCTGTACAAATATGATTTGTCAAGCAATGAAAGCCTGTTTACCATTAGCAACAGGCACCTTCGCCAGACCCACGGCCGTGCCACAGACCATCGTAAGTTCAACTTAACCAAGGAGCAAGTGCCATGTTTTTGACCATGCAAGACTGCATAGACATGTCAGACCTGACCGAGGAAGAGATTCTCGCCATCTCTGAACACGAGGGGTTTTCCGAGATACTTGCCATCGAACTTGGCAGCTATCTGGTGCATACGCCTGATGGCAAGAAGCGCATCAAACGCATGATTCAGGACGATATCGTGATCGCGCAGATGAAAGGCGATCTGCAGCACGCCGCCGTGCTAAAGAGTGTGCTCAAGCACTATCTTGAGCATCACATGGAACATGTCGGCTGAGCATCTGACCGATCTTGCGCTCAGGCATGACCTCGGAGTCCGGCCAGCCGAGCCTCTTCCCGGTCACGCGAGGCGGATGCCGATCCCAATCTGGCTCGCCGCAGCTTGCATCAACCTCAATGACTTGCGCCACGACGTGGTTGGGCTTCGTGGCGCTGCTGACGACGGTGTCGAGGCCGACTATCAGCGACACCGGCGGGCCAGCGCTTTGCCCCAGCGCATCGCGGGCTTTTCAAGCACGACAAAAGACAGATTGGCAACTGCCGTTGTGGCCAGCAAGGACATCAGGACAAACAGCGGCACGCCGACCCAGCCCACTGCCAGGCTGCTTTTTTGCAGCAGTTCGAGCAACAGCGAGATGACAAAAACATGCAGCAAATAGCTTGAATAGCTGATCTGCCCGAGCCAGACCAGCCAGTGTGGCACCTTCTTGATCCAGAAAAAGGTGAGCAGAAAGAGCGCGAACGCAAACGGATAGGCAAACCCCCAGCGCAGGTGCTCTGGCTTGCCGTGCATGGCGTATTGCAACAATGCGTAGCACGAAGGACTAATCAGCAATATCGCCGTCAGCAGCGTGATGCGGCGCAGCGCACGTTCGCCGGGCGGCGGTGTGCCGATCTTTTGCGCGCCGTGGGTCAGGTGAAACAGGCTTCCCCACAGGATGATTGCCAGGTTATGGGGCAACATCTGCCACTGCAGAATCCGGGCTGACGGCAGCACCTCAAACATCATCAGCGCAAAAACCATCAGCAAAACGCCGCAGATAACAGCCAGCTTTCGCGCGTCATTGAACCAGCCAGCGGCAAGCAGCAGCGCGGCAATCGCATAGGAGATGAGTTCGGTTTCCAGCGTCCAGTAAACACCTTGCATCTGCGCAATGCCAAACAGTTCGGGCAGCATGGTCAGGTTGGCGGCAACCGCCAACCAATCAAGCTTTGGCGCTGACTGGAAGAAAACCACACTGAGCAGCACTGAAAGCCAAAACAGCGGATAGAGCCGAAAAAACCGCCGAACCGCAAAGCCGTCAACGCCGCCTGAGCTCTGGCGCAGGCTGTTGGCCACCGTAAAGCCGCTGATCAGGAAAAACAGCACAACCCCGGTACGCCCGATGTCGATGCCCAGCGTGGCATCGCCAAGCCAGGTGTCATGGCCATGTTGGCGCGCCACCGGCGCATACGCCTGGCTGGCATGCGCTACCAGCACCAGCGACGCGGCCAGCCCCCTGAGGGCATCCAGGCTCTGGTTTCTCTCAGACAAACTAACTGCTCGCACGTCATCCTGCATGTTGATCCTTGGTCTATCTTCAGATGGCGGGTTGTGGCTGCACCCGCATCCGGCTGCGGCGCTAGACCTGCTTGCCAGAAATAATGCAAAAATCGCCTGTAGCCCTTATGTTTATTGCGCTGGCAGCTATTGTTTTTGATCTTTTTAGAATCAGCTTGCGCGTGGCTTTATGCACGACGCGCTCAGCTTTGCGTTGACCCGGGCCACAGCCACATCGGCATCAAACGCCAGCGCCACGCCCATGCGGCGCTTGACAAAACTCTCTGGCTTGCCAAACAGGCGCAAATCTGAATTGGGCACCCGCAGCGCCTCGTCAACGCCGTCAAACACAATCCCGGTTGCGTCAATGCCACCATAAATCACCGCACTGGCACCAGGTGTGCGCAGCGCGGTGTTGACCGGCAAGCCCAAAATGGCGCGGGCATGCAGCTCAAATTCGCTCTGCACCTGTGTGGTGAGGGTCACCAGGCCGGTGTCATGCGGGCGCGGCGACACTTCACTGAACCAGACCTGATTGCCCTTGACGAACAGCTCCACGCCAAACAAACCCAGACCCGAAGGCTGGCCGTCCGAGCCAATGCCAAGGTTATCTGTCACCGTCCTGGCGATGTGCCGGGCCTGTTGCAGCGCTTGCGGGTGCATCGGCTGCGGCTGCCAGCTTTCCACATAGTCGCCGTTGACCTGAATGTGGCCAATCGGCTGGCAAAAGTGCGTCTCAATTGAGCCGTCGGCACCCTTGGCCCGCACCGTCAGCAGGGTGATCTCATAGTCAAAGTCAATGAACCCCTCGACGATGACGCGACCGTGGCTGACCCGCCCGCCCGCCATCGCATCATCCCAGGCCTTTGCCACACCGGCCGGGCCGCTGATCTTGCTTTGGCCTTTGCCCGAGCTGCTCATCACCGGCTTGACGATGCAGGGGTAGCCAATGCCCGGCGCGGCAATGCTGCCATCAATGGCCGCCTGCAGTTCGGCCAGCGAATCGCAAAACCGGTAGCGGCTGGTTGGCAAGCCAAGCTCTTCGGCGGCCAGGCGACGGATGCCTTCGCGATCCATCGTCAGGCGCGCGGCGCGGGCAGTCGGCACCACCCGCACGACACCAGTGGCTTCCAGCACTTCAAGCATCGGGGTGGCAATGGCCTCAATCTCGGGCACCACCAGGTCGGGCTGGTCGGCTTCGATCAGCGCACGCAACATGCCAGGGTCGCTCATGGTGATGGTGCGGGCGTGGTGCGCCACCTGGTGCCCCGGTGCATGGTCGTAGCGATCAACCGCAATCGTTTCGACACCCAGGCGCTGCAGTGCAATCAGCACCTCTTTGCCGAGTTCGCCGCTGCCCAGCAGCATGACTTTGGTTGCATTGGGAGACCGGGGTGTGCCAATAGTTGTCATGGGTTTAGGCGTTGCCGCGTCCGAACAGGGTTGGGGATAAGAGGCCTCATTTTAGGGATGCAGGGCAAGTGGCAGCGCCCGCTGCCCACCAGCACCACCAGGGGCTGGCCATGACCCAGATTCTCAATGATAAAAAAGGGCTCCAGCGCTTGATGGCATTGCGCTGAGTGCTATCAAACTAATTGTGACGTGCAGAATTTGGCAAGCGCGGCCAGAACCTGCTTGCGCGGTAAACCCGAGTGCGGCCTGAGGCGGCGGCGGCTGGGTGACAATTCACCCATGAGTGAATCCATCTTTTCAGTACAAGGCCTGGTCAAGCGCTATGGCGAAGCCACGGTGGTCAGTGACATGTCGTTCGAGATCGCGCCGGGCGAATGCCTGGGCGTGATCGGCCCCAATGGTGCCGGCAAGACCACCACCATCCGCATGTGCCTGGGGCTGGCGGTACCCGACGCTGGCAGCGTCACGGCTTTTGGCCTGTCCATGCCGAAGGACTCGCTGGCCATCAAGGCGCAACTCGGTGTGGTCAGCCAGATGGACACGCTCGACCCGGACTTCAGTTGCGCCGAGAACCTGCTGGTCTATGGCCGCTACTTTGGCATGAAGAAAGCACTCATCAAGGAACGTATTCCATCGTTGCTGGAGTTCGCATCACTCACCAGCAAGGCCGACGCAAAGCCGGGCGAATTGTCGGGCGGCATGAAGCGCCGACTCAGTCTGGCACGCGCACTGGTGAACAACCCGCGCCTGCTGCTGCTTGACGAGCCGACCACCGGGCTGGATCCGCAGGCCAGGCACCTGATGTGGGAGCGGCTGCAGTTGCTGTTGCAAGAAGGCAAGTCGATCTTGCTGACCACCCACTTCATGGACGAAGCGGAGCGCCTTTGCCACCGCCTGTTGGTGGTGGACCATGGCCGCAAAATTGCCGAAGGGGCACCCCGTGACCTGATCAGGCAGTATCTGGAACCTGATGTGGTTGAGGTTTTTGGCAGCGGCGCGCTGGCGTTGATTGATTCGCCCCTCAAAACCCTGGCGGCACGGGTCGAGGTCAGCGGTGAAACGGTGTTTTTCTACACTGCTGATGCCAAACCGCTGCTGGCGGCGCTGGAGTCCAACCCGCAATTGCGCACGCTGCACCGACCGGCCAATCTGGAAGACCTGTTCCTTAAACTGACCGGCCGTCAAATCCGGGAGGACGCATGAGTAGCCCTGACAACAACCCCCTGAACCCGTCAATCTGGCGCGCACCCGAGATATCCGGGCGCTGGTGGCCGGTTTTTCTGCGCAACCTGCTGGTCTGGCGCAAGCTGGCCATTCCCAGCCTGGTCGGCAACATCGCCGAGCCGCTGATGTGGCTGGTGGCTTTTGGCTACGGCATGGGCGCGTTGGTCGGGCAGGTCACGGTCAACGGCACCCAGGTGCCCTACATCCTGTTTCTGGCCAGCGGCTCGATCTGCATGAGCGCCATGAACGCGGCGAGTTTTGAGGCACTGTACTCGGCATTCAGTCGCATGCATGTGCAGAAAACGTGGGACGGCATCATGAACGCGCCGGTCAACCTGGACAACATCGTGCTCGCCGAGATGCTGTGGGCCGCCTTCAAGTCGCTGTTTACCGTGACCGCCATTCTGGGCGTGATGCTGGCGTTGGGCATCAGCTACTCACCAAAGCTGCTGATTGCCTGGCCGGTGCTGCTCGGGGTCGGCATCACTTTCAGTTGCGTGGCGCTGATCTTCAACGCGCTGGCCAAGGGCTATGACTTTTTCACCTACTACTTCACGCTGTTCTTGACACCGATGATGTTCCTCAGCGGCATTTTTTTTCCGCTGGAGCAACTGCCACCAGTCGTGCGCGCCATCTCGCAATGGCTGCCGCTGACCAATGCGGTCGATCTGGTGCGCCCGCTGTTCATGGACCAATGGCCAACCCAATGGCTGCGACCGGTGCTGGTGCTGGCGAGTTTTGCCGTGGCGGGCTTCTGGATAGCGCTGGCACTGACCCGCAAACGGTTTCGTGGGTAGCCCACATTACTACTGAATAGCTAGCTATCGGCGCACGCCCCACTGGGGCTAGCAGCCATTTTTACCTATGACATCGAGGGCGGGAATCGTCTCCAGCGAGACCGCTGCAGGCGGCGCGCAACCGATGTGCGATAGGTCTGAGAGGCTGCTGGCGCTTCATCCTGGACTTTTCAGTTGGGCGCTTGCTTTCATCTGTAAGTCCTCATGCGTATTGGCTTTTTCAGCATCGATGGCGTGCACCCGTGGGGTGAAGGCGCTACCCGCCCAATTGAGGCATCCTGGATCAGGTCGATCAATACCTGGGGCAGCCGTGACCGATGTGTTCCAGCACGACAGCGCCGACCACCAATATGGCAGTGCTGGCGGCGCTCAGCGATGCAGTCAGCGGTTTTCAAAAGAGCATTTAAGTTTCTTCACACCGCGCCGGGTCAATTTGGCTTAGAGTGCCATCCACGCCATCTGCCACAGGATTGAAACCATGAACGCCACCGTGTCCCCCGAGTCGCCCAGTACGCTACAAAGATCAGAGCTGCAAGCGCAAGTAGTGAAAGCGCTACAGGCCGATTTGCCATCTCATGCGCTGCTCTGGAACAGCGAAGACACGACACCCTATGAATGCGACGGCCTGACCGCCTACCGCCAGCGTCCGCTGGTGGTGGCGCTGCCCGAGACCAACGCGCAGGTGCAGGCGGTGCTGCGCTGCTGCCATGCCTTGCGGGTGCCGGTGGTGGCGCGCGGGGCTGGCACCGGCCTGTCGGGTGGCGCGTTGCCGCATGCCATGGGCGTGACGCTGTCGCTGGCCAAGTTCAACAAAATCATCAAGGTCGATGCGCTGTCGCGCACGGCGACGGTGCAATGCGGGGTGCGCAACCTGGCCATCAGCGAGGCCGCAGCACCGCTGGGCCTGTATTACGCGCCCGACCCGAGCAGCCAGATTGCCTGCACCATTGGCGGCAACGTGGCAGAAAACGCAGGCGGTGTGCATTGCCTGAAATATGGCTTGACGCTGCACAACATCGTCAAGATCAAGGGCTTCACGATGGATGGGCAGGCTGTCACGCTGGGCTCTGACGCGCTCGACACGCCCGGGCTCGACTTGATGGGTGTGGTGATTGGCAGTGAGGGCATGCTGCTGGTGATTTCAGAAGTGACCGTCAAACTGGTCCCCAAACCGCAACTGGCGCGCTGCATCATGGCCAGTTTTGACGACATCCGCAAGGCCGGTGATGCGGTGGCCAGCGTGATTGCGGCAGGCATCATTCCGGCCGGGCTGGAAATGATGGACAAACCCATGACGGCCGCGGTGGAAGACTACGTGCATGCGGGTTACGACCTGAACGCCGAGGCGATTTTGCTGTGCGAAAGCGACGGCACGCCTGAAGAAGTGGCAGAAGAAATTGGCCGCATGAGCGATGTGCTGCGGTCTTGCGGTGCCACCGCGATTGCCGTCAGCCGCGACGAGGCCGAGCGGCTGAAGTTCTGGAGCGGACGCAAAAATGCCTTTCCGGCTTCCGGGCGCATCAGCCCGGACTACATGTGCATGGACAGCACCATTCCGCGCAAACGCCTGGCCGATTTGCTGCTGGCCATTGCGGAGATGGAGAAAAAATACCAGTTGCGCTGCGCCAATGTGTTCCACGCAGGCGACGGCAACCTGCACCCGCTGATTCTGTTTGATGCCAACGATGCCGATCAACTGCACCGCTGTGAGCAGTTTGGTGCCGAGATACTGGAAACCAGCGTGGCGATGGGTGGCACCGTGACCGGCGAGCATGGCGTTGGCATTGAAAAACTCAACAGCATGTGCGTGCAGTTCAGCGGGGCAGAAAACGAGCAGATGTTTGGGCTCAAGCGGGCCTTTGACCCCTTGGGCCTGCTCAACCCCGGCAAGGTCATCCCGACGCTGCAGCGCTGTGCCGAATACGGCAAGATGCTGGTGCGTGGCGGGCAACTCAAACACCCCGAATTGCCACGTTTTTAATAGCACGAGATGCTTGCTTTACGGGGGCTGGCATGGCTTTTGACCATGCAGTCATTGGGTGAACTGCTGTCGCGCGGGCTGGCCCTGCCGTTTCCCGGGCCGGTGCTGGGCATGCTGCTGTTGTTGGTGGGCTTGCGCCTGCCGCTGGTGCGCGCACCGGTGGCGGCCTGCGCCGGCTTCTTGCTGTCGCATTTGTCCTTGCTGTTCGTGCCGGTGGGCGTTGGTGTCATGACACACCTGGGCTTGCTCGGCCAATACGGCCTGCGCATGCTGGCGGTGATCGTGCTGTCCACCTGGATCGGACTGGTGGTGACGGCGCTGGTGTTGCGGTCTTTCAAAAGTGCCCCCGATGCCTAAATTTGTCGAACTCTGGGTTTACCTTTCTGCCACACCGTTGTTTGGCCTGACGGCAACGCTGGTTGTTTATGTGCTGGCGCAGGCGGTTTACGCCCGGTTGTCGCAGGCCTCATGGGCCAATCCGGTGCTGTGGTCGGTGCTGGCCCTGGCCAGCCTGCTGACGGTGACCGGCGTGGACTATCCGACCTATTTCTCAGGCGCGCAGTTCATCCACTTTTTGCTCGGGCCGGCCGTTGTCGCCCTGGCCTGGCCGCTGTGGGACCGCCGCTTCGAGCTGCTGGCGCGCTGGCGTGCCTTGCTGCTGGCTGCGCTGGTCGGCGGCATTGCGGCCAGCGGCTCGGCCATGGCACTGGGCTGGGCGGTCGGCCTGCCAGCCGAAGTCGTCCTGTCGCTGGCACCCAAATCAGTCACCGCGCCGGTGGCCATGGGCATTGCCGACAAGATTGGCGGCATTCCGGCGCTGGCTGCGGTGTTCGCCGTGGTGACCGGCATGGTAGGGGCACTGAGCGGCAAATTCCTGTTTGGCCTGCTCGGCATTGGCAGCGACCGCGCGGGCTGGATCGCACAGGGTTTTGCACTGGGCACCGCTGCGCACGGCATTGGCGCAGCGCGCGCCTTGCAGGTCAATGCCGATGCCGGGGCGTATGCCGGCCTGGCGCTTGGCCTGCAGGTGCTGTTGGCATCGTTGTTGATACCGTTGCTGTTTCGGTTGTTCTGATCTGGTTGAGGCAATGACTCAAGCCATTGCTGCATGAGCCTTGATTGCTCATTGTTGTTCTCAGATCATGCGTGTCCAGACACCCTGGCACTGACCTTGCCAACGCAAGGCAAGGCAGGTTGACCACGACCTGGATGGCTTGGAAATGGCGTCAGCCGGCTTTGACAACCCGTCGGCCAGGTTCGTCTTCTGCCATCACCGACTCGGCCCAGGGCGTGAGTTTGACGGTGTCAGCCCGCAAAACCTCCTGTTTGACCGCCTGGATTTGCGCCGGATGCATGGAAAAGCTGCGCAAGCCCATGCCCAGCAGCAATTTGGTCAAGCTCACGTCACCCGCCATTTCACCGCAAACGCTGACTGGCTTGCCTTGGGCACGGCCCTCGGCAATGGTGTTGGCCACCAGTCGCAGCACGGCCGGATGGGTCGGGTCATACAGGTGCGACACCGACTCGTCAGCGCGGTCAATCGCCAGCGTGTACTGGATCAGGTCGTTGGTGCCGATCGAGAGAAAATCAAAATACTTGAGAAACACCTTGAGCGTGAGCGCCGCCGCCGGTATCTCGATCATGGCACCGACCTTGACCGGGCCATAGGCCACGCCCCGGTTGTCCAACTGCACGCGGGCATGGTCAATCAAGGCCATGGTCTGGCGAATCTCGCTGGCATGCACCAGCATCGGGATCAGCAACTGGACCTGGCCATGCGCAGCAGCACGCAAAATGGCGCGCAACTGGGTCAAAAACATTGCCGGGTCGGCCAGGCTCCAGCGGATCGCACGCAGGCCCAGGGCCGGATTGAGGTGAGTTCCGTCGTGCAGGCTTTCATCAAGCGGCTTGTCAGCACCAACATCAACGGTGCGAATGGTGACCGGCAAACCCTGCATGCCCTCGACCGCACGCCGGTATGCCTTGTATTGCTCGTCTTCGTTGGGCAGTTTGCCATGGCGCCCCATGAACAGGAACTCGCTGCGAAACAGGCCGACACCGGCCGCACCGGCCTTGACGGCACCCGCCGCGTCGTCGGGCATTTCGATATTGGCCAGCAGTTCGATCTTTTGCCCGTCCATGGTGACAGCCGGGGTGTGCAGCAGGCGGGCCAGACGACCGCGCTCGAGTTCGACCTGGCGTTGCTTGAAGCCATATTCGGCCAGGATGATGGGCGATGGATCGACCACCACGATGCCGGCATCGCCGTCGATGATGACCCAATCGTCCTGGCGCAGCAGTTGGCTGCTCCAGCGCGCCCCGACCACCGCCGGTATCTCCAGGCTGCGCGCGACGATGGCAGTGTGCGAGGTCTTGCCACCCACATCGGTGACAAACCCGGCAAACACGCTTTGCTTGAACTGCAGCATGTCGGCCGGCGACAGGTCGTGCGCGACCAGAATCAGCGGCACATCAACGGTGTCATCGAGCAGCAAATCCTGCTGCGAAGCTTTTCGGGTGGTGCGCACCTGCGGTTGAAACACGGGCGAAGACACGCCACGCATGGCACGCAGGACTTTTTCGGTGATCTGCTCCAGGTCGGCCTTGCGCTCGCGCAGGTAGTCGTCTTCCATTTCGTCAAACTGGCGTGCGACAACCTCGAGTTGGCTGGTTAACGCCCATTCGGCGTTGTAAAGGCGGTCCTTGATCCAGTGCTTGACACCCAGGCTCAGTTCCTCGTCTTGCAGCAGCATCAGGTGCACGTCGAGCAAGGCGGTCAGTTCGTGCGGTGCCTCTTTGGGGCCCATATGGGCAATGTTGGCCTGCAGGCGGTGGATTTCGTTGACCACTGCATCACGGCCATCACGCACCCGGTTGATTTCAGCGATAACCTGCGACGGCTCGATGAAATAGTGCGCGACATCGAGTCTGCTTGATGCCACCAGCACCGCGCGGCCAATGGTAATGCCCCGCGCAACCGCCAGGCCGTGAATGGAGAATGTCACTCACCTTCTCCAAACTTGTCACGCACCAGCGCCAGCAAGGCATCCATGGCATCTTGCTCGCGCGGGCCCTCGGTCTCGATTTCAATCTGCACGCCCTGGCCAGCGGCCAGCATCATCACGCCCATGATGCTCTTGGCATTGACGCGCCGATCGCCGCGCGACATCCAGACTTCACAGGGGAAACTGCCCGCCAGCTTGGTCAGTTTGGCGGAGGCACGGGCGTGCAGCCCGAGCTTATTGCTGATGGTCGTGGTGGTTTTTATCATGTGATTTCCGAATCTGGTTTTGGGGTGCCGTCACTGCGACTTGCATGACACCCTGGGTTCCACCGGCCAGGGCACGGGCCACCAGCGCATCCAGTGGCTCATTGCGGTACGTGATGGCGCGCATCAGCATCGGCAGGTTGACCCCGGCGACCAGTCGGGAATTCAGGCCATCGACCACTTTTTGCGCAACATTGCACGGGGTGGCACCAAACATGTCGGTCAGCACCAGGGTTTGGGGTCGGTTGAGCATGGCCACGGCCAGGCGCGCGCTGACCAGCGTTTCCTCAGTAGGCATGTTGGGCAGCACGTCCATCACCGCCAGATCAGCGGCGGCATCCGGGAAGACATGCAGCACACATTGGCGCAAAGCACTGGCCAATGGCGCGTGGGCGATGATGAAAATACCGTTGTTCATGTTTTCTTGGGGATGCCACCATGAATCAGCCGTGGCAGACAAAGCGTTTGAAGGAAGAACCCAGAGCGCGATTATGGCTTTTTTGCGGTCAGGAAATAGATATAGGAAAGCACCGTGCACAGCAAATAGACACCCATCGCACCCTGAAAACCCTGCACCGGCGACCATCCAAACGCCTGAAAACCATCCATCATCAGGCCGACCCCCCACTGCACGACAAAAACACCTGAAAAAATCAACAGGTTGTAGGCCGACAACGCGCGCCCGGCGAGTGTTGCCGGAAACGCCAACGCAACCGCAGGGTGCGCCAGGGAAATGCAGGTGCATCCCATGCAATACAAGGCCCAGGCGGCTCCAGCCCATATATCCATTGCGCTGCCAGCTATTATTATCAGAGCAAGTAGAAAGAAGCTGAAGGGCATGCCAAAACTGATCAAACGGTCTGCATGGTAGCCACGGCCAGTTAGCCAGGGGTTGACCAGACCCCAGCCCCAAAAGGTGATCAACATCGCAACATTGAGCCAAAACAACCCGCCCGCAGCCTGCAGCGCGGTCCAGCCGTTGACGCGTATCAGCCACGGCGTAACCCACAGCGTCTGCATGGCGACCAGTCCACCATAGATGAAAAAGCCCATCGGTGCCATTTTGCGGAAGTAGGGGTTGCGCCAGACCTCGGCATAACTGCCGGTGCGGGAAGCGGTCGGCCCCGCTGAATCTGCAACAGGCCCGGCCTGCGACCAGGCTGGCACTTGCCACCCAATCAACAGCATGGCCAATACAACCAGCAGCGCCAGGCCCCAGAACAAGGGCCGCCAGCCGATCAACGGCATCAGCCATTGCACTGGCAAGGTGGAGGCCACCATGCCCAGCGAGCCGGCCATCAGCATCCAGGAGTTGGCGCGCATTTGGGAAACAGCCGCAAACCAGCGCCGGTATCCGGTCAGCGGAGCCATCAGGCAAGCACTGACGCCAACACCACTCAGGATGCGCGCCAGCAACAGCCCGCTGAAACTGGTCGCCATGGCGAAGGCAAGGCAGCCCACCACAGCCACCGTCAGCAGGCTCAAAACCACCCTTTTCGGACCAAATCGATCAAGCCAGGTACCCAGAGGCAATTGGGTCGCCGCAAAACCCAGAAAATAGCCGCCAGCCAGCAGACCCAGATCGCGGGCGTTGAGGGCAAATTCTTGCGTCAGGGTAGGTGACAGCGTGGCCGTGATCGCCCGGATCAACGCTGACAGAAAGTAGGCAGCAGCAAACGCGAGGAACACCAGAACAGCGGTGCGCCGGGGCATGGTGCCCATGGACAGCTAAGGCACGCCAAGCTACTTCAGGGAGCCAAACACTTTTTGCAGCAGGGAGCTGCCGGTACCCACTGGGTCCTGGCGTATCTTCTTCTCTTCTTCGCCAATCATGAAATACAGGCCATCCAGGGTTTTGCCGGTGACATAGCGCTCAACATTGACCTGATCACCCTTGAGCAAACCCATGCCGGCAGCCTTGCCGGCAAGCTGGTTGTATTTTTCAGCCAGATTCACGCGGGCCGTGGTTTGTTTGACGATTGGCAGAAACTTCAGACCCAGCGGCTCGCGTGTCTTGTCAGCAAAGAACCGGGTGACCGAAGTGTCGCCGCCGCCAAGAATGGCTTTGGCATCCTGAAAGTTCATGGCTTTGATGGCCGCAACCAGCGTGGCCTGGGCCAGCGGCACAGCAGCCTCGGCGGCACGGTTCATCGCATTGACCAGTTCATCAAGTCGTGCGCCCTGGCCAAAACTGCGCAGCAGTTTCGACGCATCTTGCAAAACCCCTGGCAAGGGTATGCGGACCTTGTCGTTGCCCAGGAAGCCATCGGTACGTCCCAACAGCTTGATGGCAGAGAGTGCGCCTTTTTCCAGCGCTACCCCGAGCCCTTGCGACACCTGAAGGTTGGAGAGTGCGTCTGCGCCCTGCGCCAATGCGCCAGGGTGAATAGCTGCCAATGGGCTGGCAGCGACACAAACCAATGTTGCGGTGAAATGGCGGCGCTTCATGATGTTGCCTTGAGGAAAGTTGGACCCGGCATCTTAACGCGCACCAGATCGACGCTCACGCCAGCGTGGCGCAGCAAACCCATTGACTACTTGGCAACTACTTGGCGCGGAAATCGTCGTGACAGGACTTGCAGGCCCCACCCGCAGCGTTCACCGCCACCTTGACGTTGTCAAGACTGCCTGTTTTGGCAGCAGCAGAGAGTTTGGTCAACTCGGCTTGCAATTTTTTTGCATAGTCGTCGAACTTGGCTTTGTCAGTCCAGATTTCCGGCTTGGCCTTGGTGTCGCCCTTGTCGGTGCCCGCGGCAAAACCGGCCCACGGAAGCGTGCCGACAAATTCGGCAACAGCCGCGCTTTCAACCGCAATTTTTGCGTCAAAGGGTGCTTTGCTGGATGCCATGGCAGCGACGCGACCAAAATTTTGCTGCATCACAAACAACGCACTTTTGCGGTATTTGATGGCATCTTCGGGCTTGGCAAATTGGGCAAACGCTGGCACCACATAGCAGCTTGCAACAACCGCGAGGAGAGCAGCAGAAAGTTTCTTCATGGGATTCCGATCAAAGTTAAACTAAAAAAAGAGGTTTTCGGGGATTCAGAGTCTATTGTGATTTGAATCTTTGTGCAGGTTGCTTTTTGGCAAAGGGTTCTATGAAAGCTGTTGTTCGCGTATGGGACGCTCCTACCCGGCTATTTCACTGGGCCCTGGCGCTGTGTGTCATTGGCCTGGTGGCAACTGCCCAAATTGGTGGAACTGCCATGCAATGGCATTTTCAGATCGGAAGAGCACACGTCTGAACTCCAGTCACTCCGAGTTATCTCGTAT
>ERZ795030.4220-NODE-4220-length-14301-cov-13.577917_pt1 | contig 14301 bp, 16 predicted proteins | sample MGYA00375122_ERZ795030 | MGnify/ENA primary metagenome ERZ795030 (study PRJEB30165, sample SAMN05720146) | activated sludge metagenome | isolation source: anaerobic digester from wastewater treatment plant | place: Japan | collected 2015-04-20 ...
AGCGTGCGCCCGCCAGCCAGCGGCCAGCGTTGCGCTGGCCGCTGGCTGGCGGGTACTTTCAATGCAGATGATATTCTCGTTGAGGCACGCACCGGCGCGACACGTAAGTTAATCGACTACCGTAAGCCGATCCCCACCACGTACAACAGTAAAAAAGTTCCAGGGAACGTCTGGAACTTCCCTCGCGTCAGGTACCGGATGGACGAATACGAAAACCATCCCACTCAGAAACCGACTGCCCTTCTGGATAGAATCGTAAGAGCAAGCTCAAATCCGGGCGATATTGTGCTTGATCCATTTTCCGGCACATTCACAACATCATACGTCGCGAAAGCTCTCGGGCGGGAGTCCATTGGCATCGAGGCTGAGGAAGAATACGTCAAGATCGGCCTACGTCGGCTGGCAATTCAAGAAACTTACAATGGAGAAGTCCTCCGGCGGGAACCGAAGACCTACGAGAAGCAGGAATCACCCGCTCAGCAGTACTTGGCCATTTTCGAGAGGCGGGCAACATGGAACACGGCTTCACCCCGATAATCAAAGACATCCTCACAAAACATTTTGGCGACGCGGCCGAGGATCTCTTTGAAAAAAGCCCGATCCTCCAATACATCAATTTGAAAACCATTTCGGCTACACGCGGATCGAAGGCCCGGAGTAGTTTCGCAAATCTGTATGCGATTTACGTGCTGGTCGAGGATTACCTGACACACGGTTTTGATAAAAAGGGCGACTACTCGAAGTATAAAGGGGCACAGTTTTCAAAGTTGCTCAAACGACAACGAGAGATGCCGTTCGGAAGGAAGCTTCAGAATCATGCTCTAAACCACCGCCTCAACGAGGAGTTTCGTAAGTTCTTCCATCAGGTGGATGCGCAACCGATCCTTCGCATGGCTGAGACAAAACGATACTGGATCAATCTTAAATTGATTGTGCTCACTCTTGGCAACAAGACATTCAACCTCGCACGACCTCTCATCGAAATCATTGAAGCGTACGCCGCGATGAAGCAGTCGTCATTTGAAGGGTTCATTCAGACCTGCCTTAAACTTCGCGAGACGTCGCGTAACAGGGGGGATGGACTTGAAGATTTCGTGCTGAGCCTTCTTGCGCCTAACGTCGATGCACGAATCTTCGAAATCGTAAGCTATGCCATTTTGAAGTATTTCTACCATGACCAGACGGTATACTTCGGCTTCCAACTTGACGAATTAGAAGAATCATCGTTGGTTCTGTACAAGACTGGACGGACAAACGCGAATGACGGCGGGATCGACTTCGTGATGAAGCCCCTTGGTCGATTTTTCCAAGTGACGGAAACACTTGACGTTCGAAAATACTTTCTGGATATCGACAAGATCGAAAGGTATCCAATCACATTTGTTATCAAGTCAACGGCTTCCGTTGACGAACTGATGAAGAATCTGCGGGAGGATGCGAAACGGCAATATTCTATCAAGATTATTGTCGACAAATATATGGCCTGCATTGAGGAAGTGGTAAACATCCCCGTTCTACAAGAGCGATTTCACGTCAGTGTTGCCCAAGGTTATCTCAGCGCGATAATGGACGAGATCGTCCGCCAAAGTAAAGTGGAATTCAACTATGAGGATCCTGACGAGGACGACGAAAATGAGGGATAACTCGACTAACAGTCGCCTGTAACACCACCTTTTTGCTCTGCTTGTGCTGAATGTTCAGCCAATCTCCCTATACCCCAAACTCGACAAAAGCACAATGACATGCCCAACATCTAACCCGAAGAACCATGGACAAGAAGCCCCCTATAATCATGTTGTCTGGCATGGGTGCGGATGCGCACGTGTTCGCCAAACAGATTGAGGCAATCCCTCAGATTGTCGTGCCCGCTTGGATTGACCCGCTGCCGAAGGAGTCACTTTCGTCCTATGCAGAAAGATTTGCCAACAACATCAACCCCGGCCAACCCTGCTTTATCGGGGGCGCTTCATTCGGCGGATTTGTCGCACTGGAAATGATTCGGCATCTTGATGTAAAAGCCTGTCTCCTTGTCGGCAGTGTCCGGACGCCCGATGAATTGCCTAAGACAATCAAAGCTCTACGGAAACTTCCCGGCGTAGCCGATGCCATCCCTTTTGAGGTCGCCACGTTATTGAGCAAGATAGTACTCGTATCGACCAGTATATCTTCAAGTCCGCATTGGTCAGATTTAGTCTCTCAGCTTTCAGAGTCAGACGCCGCCTTTCTCCGATGGGCTTGCCGTGCCACTTTGGAATGGCGCGGTGCGTCAGGTATCAGCAACACGCCGATCCATCAGATCCATGGTGCAAATGATTTTGTCTTGCCGGTAAAGAACACAACGCCTGATGTTATTGTCGCCGGTGCAGGGCATGCCCTCTCCATGTCCCATCCCGACGCAGTGACCGAGTTTCTGAAAGCTAGAACAGATGGCTAACACGGAAACACGAAAAGTCTAATGTCAAACTACGACCCCAACAACCGCATATAAGTTCCAGTGTTTAAAGGGTGATTTTTATCAAATTCCCTTTTCGACGATGGTAAACGACAAAAGTCCGAATCTTGTGTTGGCTGGCCGCATGATTTCGGCTGACCGCGTTGCGTTCGGTGCCGTGCGGGTGATGGTTAATCTCAATCAGACCGGTGAAGCCGCCGGAGTCGCGGCCGCGTTGGCGACCTCAGGTTCAAAAACCGTACCGCAGATATCTACGAAGGCCGTAAGGGAAAATCTGGCTAAACTTGGTACGGTGATTATTTAAAGGCAGGGTTTTGACTTGCATCTTTCATGCGAAATTGTTGATAATGTCGGTCACTTTCAATTAGCAAAGGGCGATTTACATGAGTGGAAAAAAAAGCGACGCACCCGAAACACCCAAACCGGTGGAGGTGCCGATCCCTGAGAACCTGCCGGAAGAGTTGCTGCCCCTCTATGATTGGTGGAAGGCGAACGGCAAACAGTTTTTGATCATGGTGGCTGCTACGGCGGTGTTGCTGGGCGGTGCGCTTACGTTGAAGCGTGTACGTGCAAGCAAGATCGCTGCCGCCAATCAGGAGCTGCTCAAGGCCAATTCGTTGGACGAACTGGAAGCGGCGGTTGCAAAGTACGGGTCGACCAAGGCCGGGAATGCGACACGGATGCGGTTGGCCAAAGCGTATTTTGATGCGTCAAAGTATGAAGAGGCGCTTCAAGCGTATGATCTCTGCCTGCGTAAGGGCGCACCGACCGGCTTCAAGGAGATTGCAGAGTTGGGCCGTGCGCATACACTGGAGGGACTCAATCGGTTGGATGAGGCGTTGCAGGCTTTCCAGACGTTTGAAAAGAACTACACCGACCACTTTCTGCGTCCCCAGGCCGTCATGGGCACGGCTCGCGTCATGACCTTGCAGGGTAAAAAGGATGAGGCCAAGAAACTCCTCGAGAATCTGAAGGCTGAAAAAACGGACGACGCCGTCTGGGAAATGGCCATCGCCAACCTCGAAGGGGTGATTACGCGTTATGAGCCGCGTGCGGAACGCTCGTTGTTTGACGCCGCCAATGAGGCCGCCAAGGCCGTTGACGTGCCAGCCCCGATCACCGTGCCTGCAACGACACCTCCGGTCGCAGTTCCGGCTGCGCCAGCGCCTGCTCCGGCGGCGGATGCAAAGCCAGCTGCTCCGGCGGCGGCCGCGAAGTAACGCGCGTCAGCTATACTTCAAGCGCTGGAAGATGCCTTCGCAAATGTGATCTTCGAGGCGCTTGATCCACTCTTCGTGACTCACGTCCGGCGGACAGAACCGCGCCCCCCACCCCTGCTTGGTCAACGCATAGACCACGTATTGCGATTGGATGTTGCTGGCCCAGAGGGCGAGCGTCACGGGGTCTTCGTCCTGCAATCCCATGCGCAAGAGACGCAGGAAAGATTGGCGCACCGGCTTGGCGAACTTCTCTTCAATATCGCACGTCAGATCCGAAGGCACGCACTCTTCGAGCGCCATCAATCGCGCCACCCAGACTGCGGGCGGCTTACGCGCCGCGCAAATTTGCAGCGAATGCGCCACCCACGTTCGCACAGCCCGCTGCCACGACGCCTCATCATTGACGGTGTCGGGGATCGTCAGCAGCGCCTTGCCCATGTTTTCAAATAAAGCTGAAATCACCGCTTTGTAAAGCTCGGCCTTGGAGTGAAAGTAGTAATTCACGAGCGCCACATTGACCCCGGCCTTTGCGCAAATCATGCGCGTCGTGGCGGCACGGAAGCCATGCTCGGCGAAGGTTTCGGTCGCGGCGTCCAGTATCTTCTGGCGCGTGCTGACGGGATCATCTGCCACTGCGGCAATTTCTGTTTGCGATTGCTTCATCACGCCCGTTTCACTGCAGATAGAGCATATCCGGAACCAGCTTGGTGATCTGATTGCGACAAAATGCGTAAATCTGGTCGGCCGGCGTGCCCATCATACGCCGCACGCTGTCGGCCAGCGCCTTGGCGTCGGCGAACGAAATCTGGCTGACGACCCGTTTCACGAGGCGGATGAAATTCGGCGACATGCTGAGCTCATCCATGCCCATGCCCACGAACAATACCGCCATCACCGGATCAGCCGCCGTTTCGCCGCACACCGAAATCCGCAGGCCGTTGGCATGCGCGGCCGTCACCGAGAAGTCGATCAATTGCAACACGGCCGGATGGGTCGGTTGATAGAGGCGCGCGACCGTTTCATTCACGCGGTCGACAGCCAGCGTGTACTGGATCAGGTCGTTGGTGCCAATCGAGAAAAACTCGCACTCCTTGGCCAGTGCGTCCGCGATCAACGCCGCCGCCGGGATTTCGATCATCACGCCGCGCTGGATCGATTCGTCAAAGGGGATGCCTTCGGCTTTCAGCTCGGTCATGCAGGTGTGCAGTTCCATGTTAGCGGCATGTAGCTCATCAATCGTCGCGATCATCGGATACATGAGCCGCACATTACCGTGTACGCTGGCGCGCAGAATAGCGCGTAGCTGGCGGCGGAAGACTTCGGGATTGCGCAGAAGAAAGCGGATTGAGCGGTTGCCCAAGAAAGGATTGGCCTCCCGGTGCATCATGCCACCGCTTTTGGTCATCTTATCGCCACCCAGATCCAGCACGCGTATGGTGACCGCCTGCCCTTCCGGCAAGGCACGGGCCACCCTCGTATATACCTGTGTCTGCTCCTCTTCGTTCGGCTCACGGTCCTCCTGCAACCACAGGTATTCGGTACGGTAGAGGCCGATTCCCTCGGCACCGGTTGTACGCAGATCGGTCAGCGGCGTACTGCTGTCGACGTTCGCCAGAAACGGCACGGGGCGGACGTCCAGTGTGCGTCCCGGCTGCATCGTGACCTGTTCCAGCGACTCCTCCAGCGTCCGCGAGCAGGCCATCATTTTCTCGAAGGCTGCGCACTCTTCATGGTTTGGATTGATGACCACCTTACCGCGCGTTCCGTCGAGCAACAGCAGGTCGCCGCTTTTGACGTGTGCTGAAAGCGAGCCCAGCCCCACCACGGCGGGAATACCCAGCGCACGCGCCAACAACGAGGCGTGCGATGTGGTACTGCCGCGGTCAATGGCAAATCCGAGGATCTGGTGCTTGGGCAGTGAGATCGCCTCGGAGGGCGAGAGTTCATCCGCCACTACGATGCACGGATGCTCCACGCGCAGCGCGAGCGCGTCGCTGCCGATGACCGACAAATTACGCAGGATGCGTTTTACGATATCACCGACATCCTGTGCGCGCTCGCGCAGATAGGAGTCGTCCATCGCATCGAAAATTGAAGAGTAGCTGTCAGCGACCCGCTTGACCGCCGCTTCGGCATTACACAAGTCTTTGGTGATTTTTTCTTTGCAGGTGCTCTGCAGCGACGGGTCATCGAGAATCATCAGGTGACCGTCGAAAATGGAGGCTTCATCGCCGTTAATGTGCTTTCTCAACTCCTGCGCCAGCGCATAGATCTGCGTCCGTGTCAATGCAAACGCATCCATCATGCGCGCCACTTCATGCTCGACCTGTTCCGGTTCAATCCGGTACTCCGGCACCTTATCGCTGGAACCGGCACGATACAGGAAGGCCGGCCCCATGACGAATCCACGGGAAACGGCTAGCCCGGTCAATACGCGCATCTCGTCGCGCGCAGCACCGTAAACGGCATGCGTGTCATTGCTCATCAGGGATATCAAACTTACGGGCGATCAACGCCTCTAACTCATCAAGCACATCGTGCGCCTGCGGACCAGATGCCGTGACCTTAAGCTTGGCACCGCATACGGCTTCCAATGTCATCAAAGCCATGATGCTCTTGCCGGACACGACAGTACCGTCTTTTTCGACCTCGACCTCGGCGTTGAAGCGCGATGCCACTTTAGCGAAAAGTCCTGCCGGCCGGACATGCATACCGTATTTATTCAGCAGCACGAACTCCCGGGTTTCTTTGTTTGTAGTCGTCTTGGCCACTTTCCCGCTCTCCTCTATGTGGTGTGGTGCCGCTTAATCCGCGACTCCAACTCGCTCACCGCGACAAATCCTGATAATCGAAGCTTGTGTTCTTGCGCCGCTGTCTCCACCAGATTCACCAGATCACGGCCTAGAGCGACGGGGATCACCAATTGCGGCACCTCTACGCCGAGAAATTCACGGCGCAAATCATCCATTCCTGTACGGTCCAACTCGGCATCGGCCTCGCCCTGCCGTTTCAGCGTCACCACCAGGTCCACCTGTTTCTCTCCGCGCACCGCTGCCACGCCGAAAATGGAAGGCACATGGATAATCCCGATCCCGCGGATTTCCATGAAGTACTGGGTCACCGGCAAGGCCGACCCCAGCAGTGTGTTGTTGCTGTCACGCCGAAACTGCGTCAGGTCATCCGCGACCAGCGCATGCCCCCGCTTGATCAGTCCCAGCGCGGTCTCGCTCTTGCCGAGCCCGGCCGCGCCCTCGATAAAGACGCCGACCCCTGCCACTTCCAACATCGTTCCGTGGACTTTGCACCGCGGCGCGTGCAGTTCCTCCAACACGAAGGAGACAGAATGGATGAAGTGGCGCGTCACCATGTTCGTCCGCAACACACAGATACCATCACGCTCGGCCAGACGCTCCACTTCTGGGAAAACACGCTTGCCGCGTGTAAAAACCATGCACGGGATTTTTCTCGCAAACAACTCTTCGAAGCGCTGCATGCGCTGCGCCTCGGGCATGGACGAGAGATACTCGAACTCCGCCATGCCCACCACTTGGATGCGCTTGTGCGCAAAGTGCCGATAAAAACCCGACAAGGCAAGGCCGGGGCGATGTGCGACAGGTTCAACGATTACCCGTCGCAGACCGGCCCGCCCCGCCACCAGCTCCAAACCGAGCCGCTCACGGCCGACCTCAAGAAATCGGTCGACCGTGACGCGCGACGGCCGGGCTTGGCTCTGTCTTGGTTCTGTCATGGCTTCCTGCTCGCGACCCGCGTATGCGCCTGCTTGCGCTTGCGTATCGTCTTGCGCAACTGCTTTTCAACACGCGCCGCAGCCGTGTCGATCGCCGCGCGCGCGTTGTCGGCAAGCTCTTTGCTGCCGACCGCCGTCAGGTTTTTCTGCTGCGCAACGACCCGCGCCTCGTACATGTGGCGCTGCGTATCCACGACCACGCGCACACTTTCGATTTTGGGAAACTGCTCTACCAACTTGGTCGCGCGGAGTTCCGCGTATCTCTTGACTCCGGGCGGTGCATCCTGTTGACGGATCGTCACTTCAATGGGCATAGGTTGCATAGGTGGCATCCTCCTTGGTTGACCCGCATGAGAGCGGGCTTGTTAGTTTGGTTACATTCTGAAATTCTGTCCGAGATAGAGACGGCGCGCCGTCTCGTCCTGTACTAAGAAGTCACTCGATCCTTCGCGCAGGATCTGGCCGTCATAAACGAGATAAGCGCGATCCACAATCGACAGCGTCTCGCGGACGTTGTGATCGGTCACAATGATTCCGAGTCCGCTGTCGCGCAGTCCCTTGACGATCTCCTGGATGTCATGTACCGCCAGCGGGTCCACCCCGCTGAACGGTTCGTCCAGCATCAGGATCGCCGGACTGCGCACCAGCGCGCGTGCAATCTCAAGCTTACGCCGTTCGCCGCCGCTCAGCGTGTAGGCGCGCTGCCGGGCGACTTTCGTCAGATTCAGGCTGGAGAGCAGTTCCTCGGCGCGCGCGCGGCGCTCGGCTCTCGTCAAATTCATGGTTTCGAGAATCGCCAGCACATTCTCCTCCACCGTCAACTTGCGGAAGGTGGACGGCTCCTGCGCCAGATAACCCAGCCCCAACCGTGCGCGACGGTAGACCGGCATACGCGTGATGTCTTGCCCGCGGAACGTGACCGTGCCGTCATTCGGGCGCACCAAGCCCACCACCATGTAAAAGGTGGTCGTCTTGCCCGCGCCGTTGGGCCCCAGCAGGCCGACGATCTCGCCACACGAGGCATGCAGCGACACGCCGTTCACGACGGTACGCGCCCCGTATTGCTTCACCAAGCTGTCAGCCTGGATATCCGGTGCTCGCTCGATGTCCTGTTCAACTGCGTCATTCATTCGTCAAATCACATTCCCTGCGGGATCAGTTTCTTGGTGTCGGCCTTGTTGAAGGTGCCCGGCGGCAGCACCACACGTCCCGGCGAAACCTCCATCCGCTCGTCATCCAGCCAGAACGTAATGCGGTTACCGGTCACCTCGCCGCCCTCGTCGCCCTGCCGCATCAGGCGGGCGTTGCCGGTCATCACGATCTGGCCTTCTTTTCTGGTGTAGACCGCCTTGTCGCAACTCGCCGACCGGTTGAGGTTGGTGATGCTCACCTTGCCGACCGCCATAATCTGCTGCACGTCGTTGGTTCCCTCCATGAACACCAGCAGACGGTCCGAGCGCATCACGAACTGCGGGTCGTCCACCACCACGTTCTCATCAAAGAGGATCACGCCCTCTTTATTGTCAAACTCAATGCGTTCGGCCGTGATCACCGCCTCGCGCTGGGGTGCCGCCTGCGCCTCGGCCTCCGCCGCCTTCGCCCCGGTTGTCTTGGCCGCGTCAGTTGCCTTGGCCGTGCCGACTTCCTTGGCCGCGTCACCGTCGGCTGCCGCTGTCTGAGCGAACACGCCCGACGCCGCCAGCAAACCTGCCGCCACAATACTCATTCCCGTAAACCGTTTCAGCTTCATCAGAGTCTCCCGAAGTTATTCCGGATGCGATGCGTCCGAATCTCGCATTCGTCCATGATCTTAATATACTCGCCTGCCATTGAAAAGTACATACCGCGCCCTTTGAGCCGGTCACCGTCCTTTTCAACCGTCACCCGGCCGTCACAGTACCCGTGACGCGCCTCACGATCAAACAGGCACCCCTCGGCCGTGAGCACGCCGTCCGGCTTCCCTTCGGCCGTGAAAAGCTCCACCATCACATCTTCGGCAAAAATCATGCCGTCCTCGAAGATCTGCGCCTTTTTCGCGCGCAACCGCGCCCGGATACGTCCATCCGCATGGTAGTCCAGCGGCAACGCGAGGTTTTCAACCGGCGTCGTCATGGCCGCCTTGGCCGTCGACCAGCGTTCGGCCAACGGACGCCATGCGGCATCGTCGTGCCGGTTGAACCAATGCGCGACATCTGGATCTTCGACCGCCGCCGTCGACTGGACGACGCACGCCGCAAAGACCGCCAGCGCCACGCGCAACACACTGCGCCTCTGTTCAGCGCACCAGACCATGAATCGCTCCCAGCGTTTGCCACAATCGTTTCAAATCCTTGAAGGGGATGGCGTTCGCCTTGTCCGAGAGGGCCTCTGCCGGATTGACATGCGTCTCCATGAACACACCGTCAACCCCCGTCGCCACCGCCGCACGCGCCAAGGCCGGCGCCCAGCGTCCATCGCCCCCGCTCATCTTGCCCGCGCCGCCCGGCCGCTGCACGCTGTGCGTGGCATCAAACACCACCGGCACGCCCAATTCGCGCATAATCAGCAGGCTGCGCATGTCTGCCACCAAGTTGTGGTAGCCAAAACTCGCCCCGCGCTCAGTCAGGATGATCTTGTCATTTCCGGCCGAGCGGATTTTCTCGATCACGTTGACCATGTCCTCAGGCGCGAGGAACTGGCCCTTCTTGACGTTGACCGCCTTGCCGGTCTCCGCCGCCGCCACCACGAGGTCGGTCTGACGGCACAGGAACGCCGGAATCTGCAGCATATCCACCACCTCGGCGGCGACCGCCGCCTGCTCCGGCTCGTGGATGTCAGTCAATACCGGCACCCCGAAGCGATCGCGTATCTCTTGCAGCACCGCCAACCCATCGACCAGCCCCGGCCCGCGATAGGAATCCACCGAGGTACGGTTCGCCTTGTCGAACGAAGCCTTGAAAACCAGCGGCACCTCCAGCTCCTCCGCGAGCCGCACCAGTCGCGACGCGAGGTCGATCGCGCCCCCCACCGACTCGATCACGCACGGCCCAGCAATGAATGCCAGCCGCTTGCCTCCGAACACGACATTGCCCACTCTGACTTGTTTCACGCTCACTCTTTTGGCTCCTGGTTTTCGCTTGCCATTCCCTGCCTGAGCAACGCTTCAACCGCCGGCACATCCTCCGGCGTGTCAACGCCCACGCCCAGGTCCTCGGTCTGGATGACCGCGATACGCGCGCCCAGATAGAGGGCACGCAACTGCTCCAAACTCTCGGTCTGCTCCAACAGACACGGCGGCTCCCGCACGAGCTGCTTCAGGAATGCGCCGCGATAGGCATAGATGCCCAGATGGCGCAGATAAAGCCCGGACGCCAAGTCCGGCTCGCCATCGCGACGGCACGGGATGGGCAGCCGCGAAAAGTAAAGTGCCCCGCCGTCACGCGCCAACACCACCTTGACCACCGTACGCGCTTCGAGATCACGCATCGAACGGATCGGACACGCGGCGGTCGCCATAGCCCAGCCGGCATCCGCCTTCATGCGCGCAGCCAGCGCATCGATCAACGCCGGATCGATCAGCGGTTCGTCCCCCTGGATATTGATCACGATATCGTCATCATCGGGCTGCGCCGCCTCAGCCACTCGGTCGGTTCCGGATGGATGATCGGCACGCGTCATCGCCACTTTGACAAAACCGGACACCGCGTCCGCGATCCGGACGTCATCAGTGGCGACCATAATGTCATCAAGCGCACTCGCCCGCCGCGCCGCTTCCACGACCCACTGCACCAAAGGCTTCCCACAAATCGGGTGCAGGCTCTTGCCTGGAAACCGCGTCGAACCCCAGCGCGACGGGATCACGCCAATTACACGCATGCTGTTATTTCCTAGTGAATTGAAAACGAGTGTATTTTCCGTGTTCTTTCAACGAGAGTCAAGCTTCAACCCGGGGGCGATTCAACTCCGTTGAACGCGCCCCCCCCGGACCATTTAGGATTTAGGAGTTAGGAGTTAGGAGTTTTCTACTTCTGCGTTCTGAGTTCTGCGTTCTGCGCCACCTCACCGCCTTACAGCCTCACTACCTTACTGCCGACTGCCTATTGCCCACTGCCCACTGCCTTACTGCCGACTGGGAGTTTGGAGTCTTTTCATCTGCGGGAAGAGGATCACGTCGCGAATCACCTCGGTGCCGGTCAGCATCATGACCAGCCGGTCAATCCCCATACCGAGCCCGCCCGTCGGCGGCATGCCGTGCTCCAGCGCGGTGATAAAATCCTCGTCGATCTTTTCCGTGTCTTCGCCCACCTGGTCGGCAAACGCTTTGCGTTGCGCTTCGGGGTCATTCTGCTCGGTATAGCCGGGACACAACTCCTTGCCGGCAACGACAAACTCAAAGACGTCAACCAACTCCGGATCATCCGCACAGGCCTTGGCCAGCGGCACGAACTGGCGCGGAACGCGCGTCACGAACGTCGGCTGACGCAGCGTCTTTTCAACCAATTTGTCGTAAACTTCGTGGGTAATCAGCAGGTGATCCCACGCCGGATCGATCTCAAGCCCCTGTGCCTCTGCCTTGGCACGCGCCTGCTGCACCGTCAAATCGAACCAGTCCTGCCCCATCATCTCCTTGACCGCGTCCTTGTAGGCGATCTCGCGGTAAGGCGGCGTGAAGTCTAAAATTTCCTTGGCTTCGCCGTACTCGACGGTCAGGCGTCCCAGCACCTTCTCGCAAAGGTGCGGCAGCAGTCCCTCGATAATCGCCTTCATCGAGGTGCGGTCGCCGTACGCCTCGTAGACCTCGAGCACCGTGAATTCGGGATTGTGCGTGCGGTCGATGCCCTCGTTGCGGAAGTTCTTGCCCAGCTCGAAAATCTTGTCAAAACCGCCCACAATCAGGCGCTTGAGGTAGAGTTCCGGCGCGATACGCATCACCATCGCGGTATCGAGCGCGTTGTGGTGCGTGTAGAAGGGCTTGGCAGCGGCGCCGCCGGCCTGGGCCTGCATCATCGGTGTCTCGACCTCGATAAAGCCGCGGGCATGCAAAAAGTTACGGATTTCCGCGAGGATCGCGCTGCGCTTATTGAAGCGGTCGCGTGATTCGGGATTCATCATCAGATCCAGATAACGCTTGCGGTAGCGCTCCTCGACATCCTGCAAGCCGTGGAACTTCTCCGGCGGCTGTAAAATCGCCTTGCCCAGGAAACTCCATGAGTGAACCTCGATAGTCGGCTCACCCGCGCGGGTCGTGAAAAGCCGCCCCTCGACCCCGATGAAATCGCCAAGGTCCAGATATTTGAAGCCCTCGAACAGCGTCTCGCTGAGCAGATCCTTCTTGATGAAGATCTGGAAGTTGGCCGTCCCGTCGCTGATCGTGGCGAATGAGGCCTTGCCCATGCGCCGGATCGTCATCAGCCGACCCGCCGCCCGCACTTTTTTATCCTCTTCAAATCCAGCGCGTACTTCGGAAAGACGGGTACGTTCGAACGCCCGTCCGTACGGTTCAAAGCCCAACTCCTCCAGCTTCCGGAGATTCACAATGCGCTGTGCGCGGTACTCATTGACCGATTGTTGTTGTTCCTCTGACATGACCTAGTTTTCCTTCCGTGGCGGCACACTGTAGCATACTTTGCGCCCCGTGTCAGTCACGACGGGAAAATATGCGTTTTCGCCCTTTTTATTTTGAGGTTCCTTCTGGCATCCGTCCCCAACATTATGATAGATTTCAATCAGTAAAACTTATGGCGAATAAGGAACAGCCAGACCGCAGGAGCTTTGCCGCTTTGAAGCAGGCTGTTACAAAATTCGACAACAATCCGTTCTGGAATATTCCGTGGTTCCACCATGTCGTCCTGATGCAAAAGGTCAAAGACCTGAATGCCCGCCGTTGGTACATGGAGCAGACTCTTGCCAACGGCTGGAGTCGGAATGTCTTGGTCATGTAGATTGATGCGCAAGCCCATGCCCGGCGTGGCAAGGCTATGCCCACCTTGCCGCCCTCGAGTCCGGCCAGACCCTCGCCCTCGACGTACAGAACGACTATGTGCTGTTTCTCCGAAGCGACTCCCCAGCGGTCAAACGGTCCCGCCCGAAGGGAGGGTGCCATGATTAACCGCATTCATCGTCCTCGTTCGAACCGTTGACACCGGTTCCATACTTTTCTCTCACGCTTTCATGCTTTTGTTTAGTGTGTTTCGTGGTTCATACGATCCTCAAAAAACCTTGGCGTTCTTGACGACCTTGGCGGTTTCAAAAAACCGAGCAGCGCTTTTACTCTCACGGTTGCGAGCCACTGCGTGGCCGCAACAAGAGAGGTTGACCCGCGACATTCGACCCGCGACCTACGGCTGGTGCAGCTCCCCAAAAATCTCTGCGTCTCTGCGTTAAACAAACCCGAGCAGCACAAATCACAAATCCCAAATCCCAAATCCTCCGTGTCCCCCGTGCCTTTGTGTGAGAAATCAAAAACCACCCTCTGCGTCTCCCCGTCTCTGCGTTAAAAAAATCATGAAATTGGTCTTGATTCGGATAATCCGAACCTGTACTATTTCGCCCCATTCAACCCGGGATAGGCCCGGCAAACCATGAACGTTGACAATGAATCTTAAGCCTATTTTTCTTTTTTTGATCGTCCTCACATGGTGTGGATGCAAGACCTATGACGCACAGCAGACGCGGAGCGAGCATACCGAAGATTTCCGGCATGACCTCGACGCGCAGACTGCCGCCTTGTTGGCGCAGCCGCTCTCGTTGCAGGACTGTCTGACGATCGCGATGACAAATAACTACGAGGCCCGCCAAGCCGACCTGCGGCATGAACTCGCCCGCCTCGGCAAAGATATCGCGTTCTCGGAGTTCCTGCCGAAAATGACGTTGGCCGCCTCGGCCACGCGCAACCGCTTCCC
>ERZ795030.4226-NODE-4226-length-14288-cov-8.755638_pt1 | contig 14288 bp, 13 predicted proteins | sample MGYA00375122_ERZ795030 | MGnify/ENA primary metagenome ERZ795030 (study PRJEB30165, sample SAMN05720146) | activated sludge metagenome | isolation source: anaerobic digester from wastewater treatment plant | place: Japan | collected 2015-04-20 ...
CCTTTCAAAAGGAAAATCCGCGGGCGGATGTCCTTCCCCGCCGAAGCTAAAAAAACGGCCTTCGCCTGTTAAAGCGAAGACCGTTTGACTTATGCCCGATTGCCAATTTTCAATTATCCAACCGCCTTGAGCAGCATGTACATCCTTTGGTAGCTGTCGCCCGAGCTGTCCGCGCAGGTTACGATGACCATGACCTTGTCGTTCGAAGTCATGGAGCCGAGCGTCGCGCCCTTGTAGGAGGAGTTGCAGTAACCCATCATGTAGTTGATCCACTCCTGCAGCGCGGCGCCGGTGCGGTAGGACTGCATGGCCGCCATAAGCTGGATGTTCTTGCGCGTGGTGGAGGAGCTGACGGTCGAGCTGGAGGCCTCGAAGAAGCCTACGAGCTGCCAGCGGGAAGAGCCGTTGTAGTTGATGTTGAACACGCTCGTCTTCGCGCCGGAGCAATCCTTGCCGCAGTATTCGCACTTGGCCTTGCCCAGCCACGCGTTCTGCACGTGGTGGAGCTGGTGCATGCCCGTGCCGGACTTGCGCATGTTGTGGCCGTAGATGACCGCGATGGGGTTGGTGAGGTAGCTCAGCGCGTAGAAGTAGTTGTAGCTCGAGGAGTACGCGTTGTAATAGAAGTTGCCCTTCTTGTCTATGGCGTTGCAGTAGATGGCCTGGCTGATGTTGGTGCCGTCCACCTGCATGTAGCCCCACTGGTCCGCCGAGGAACCCGTATAACTGGCATAGGAAAGCGTGCCGCCGGTCGTGCCGCTCGTGGCCCCGCCGGAAGTGCCGCCGGTGGTGCCGCCCGGCGCGCTTGAGATCTTGACGTACGGCCCGTAGATCCAGCCGGTGTAGGTCTTATAGTTGACCTTCCAGTATTTGCCGCCCGAGGTGTTGTCGAGTATGACCACGCTCGCGCCCTTGGGTATGGTGTTGCAGCCGGAAACCTTCGCGGACGAGGTGTCCGAGCCTATGCGGAAGTTGCACGTCGCGGTCGTCACGCCGTAGACGGTCGTGTTCGACGCGGTGCCGCCCGAGGTCGAGCCCGAGGTGGAGCCCGAGGAGCTTCCGCCGCCGAGGCTACCCGTGGTGCCGCCCGAGGTCGAGCCGGAAGTCGGGCCGCCGGAAGTGCCGCTTGGGGTGCCGCCGCTGAGCGAACCGCTCGTGGTACCGCCGGAAGCGCCGCCCGAAGTCGAACCCGAGGTCGAGCCCGAGCCGGAAGCGTTGAGCTTGACGTACGCGCCGTAGATCCAGCCGGTGTAGGTCTTATAGGCGACCTTCCAGTATTCGCCGCCGGTGGTGTTGTCCAGGACGGTCACGCTCGCGCCCTTGGGGATGGATTTGCATTCCGCAACCTGGGCGTAGGACTGGCCCGGTCCCGTGCGGAAGTTGCATTTCGTCGTGGTGACGCCGGTGACCGTTTCGGCAAGCGTCGCCGCCGGCAGGAGCGTGAGCAGCACGGCCAGCGCGAGCGCGGCTGCAAGCATGCGGTGTGTTTTGTTCATGTACGTATCCTTTCCTTTCGTGGGTGAGCTTTTCAGGTCATGCCTGATCGTTTGGGTTTCCTGCGTCCGCGGCGCCCTCGTCCGCGCCGGTTTTGCGCGTGAATTCACCCTGCGCTTCCTCCTCCTCGTCAAAGACGAACGCCGCGCGCAGGGGATCGCCCTTGCTGGCCCCGCGGCGTTCCTGATCCTGCCGCTTGCGCGCTTCCTCCATGGCCTTGCGGTCGGTAAGCACGGCGTTGACCACGATCAGCGCGAGAAGCGCCACGAGGCCGACCGCCCAGAGCACGGTGTTGATGACGCCGTATTCTTCGAGCGTCAGCGCGAGGTAGGTCGTGCCCGAGAGGTACTCGAAGGCGCTGTTGGCGAGGATGACGAGCGCTGCGAACGCGCAGATGAGCCGCATCAAAAGCCGGTAGGTCTCGGGTTTGCACTTGGGGAACTGGTTGTCGATGAGCTTGCCTTTTCCGCGTATGGCGCCCGCGAGCAGGTACACCGCGATGACCACCTTGAAAAGCACCATCACGAGGCCCGGGTTACCGGTTGCGGCCGCCGGCTCGGACGACGTTGCCGCGTCGTCCATCAGGAGCGTTGCGAATCTCAGGTATTCCATAGAACATCTCCATTTCCAAGTAATTGATATGATACCATTCCGAAGGCGCGATTAAACCCCCGAAACATAAAGTTCAAACAATGTTAACCGATACGGCGCGCCGAAGCCCGCGGAGCTTGTCAGGGGGCCGCGCCCCCGGATCAAAGCCTTTTGAGCTTCGCGCCGTCCTTGCCATCCTCCACGGCGAAGCCGAGCGCCTTTAATTCGTCTCGTATCGCGTCGGCGGCGGCCCAGTCCTTCGCGGCGCGGGCGGCTTTTCGCCGCTCGAGAAGCGCGAGCGCCTCCCCGGGGAACGCCTCGTCGGACCTGTGCTGCAAAAGCCCCATCACATGGCAGGCGTCCTTCATGAACGCGTCCGCCGCTTCGAGCGCCCCCCTCCCGCGCGGCGCGCTGACAAAGCTGTTCACGGCGCGCGTGAAGTCGAACAGAACCCCCAGCGCGTCGGCTGTGTTGAGGTCGTCGTCCATGGCCTCCTCCCAGCGCGCGCGGAATTCGGGCACCGAGGCGAGGAAGGCCGCGTCCTCGGGCGCTGGCGCATCGGCGGGCTTTGCCAGGGCGTCGTCGAGCCGCTCGCGCGCGGTGCGGATGCGCGAAAGCGCGGCGTCCGCCTGCTCGACGAGCTCGCGCGAGAAGTTGACGGGGTTTCGGTACTGTGCGCCCAGAAGGAACAGCCGAACGGCCTCGAGGTCGAATTCCTTTGCGATGTCGCGCACGAGCAGGAAGTTGCCCAAAGATTTGCTCATCTTCTCGTTGTTGATGTTGATGTAGCCGTTGTGCATCCAGTAGCGCGCGAAGGGCTTGCCCGTCGCGGCCTCGCTCTGGGCGATCTCGTTCTCGTGGTGCGGGAAAACGAGATCCTGCCCGCCCGCGTGGATGTCGAAGGTTTCGCCCAGAATGTGCATGCTCATGGCCGAGCACTCGATGTGCCAGCCCGGGCGTCCCTTGCCCCAGGGGGAATCCCAGCTCGGCTCGCCGGGTTTTGCGCCCTTCCACACGGCGAAGTCGAGCGGATCGCGCTTGTGCTCGGTCGGGTCGATGCGCGCGCCGCTCTCGAGATCGTCGATCGACTGGCCGGAGAGCTTGCCGTATTCGGGATAGCTGCGCACGGAGAAGTATACGTCCCCGTTGTCCGCGGCGTAGGCGTGACCGCGCGCGACGAGGGTCTGCACGAGCGAGATGATCTCGTCCACATGCTCGGTTGCGCGGGGGTTGGCCGTCGCCCGCTCGATGGAGAGCGCGTCCGCGTCGGCATAGTATTCCTTGATGTAGCGCTCGGCGATGCCGGACACGGTCGTGCCCTCGGCGTTTGCGCGGCTGATGAGCTTGTCGTCGATGTCGGTGAAGTTCTGCGCGAAGACGACCCGGTAGCCCTTGTATTCGAGATAGCGGCGCAGCGTGTCGAACACGACGAAGGGGCGCGCGTTGCCGATGTGGAAGAAGTTGTACACGGTCGGCCCGCACACGTACATGCGGATCACGCCGGGAGTGAGGGGCACGAGCTCCTCTTTTTTTCTTGTCATGGTGTTGTAGACTTGCATATAACCCTTTCCTAACGCCCCTTGAGGGCTTTATATCTGCTTGCGGCGGCCACGGCGGCGGTCATGGTGAGCTTTTCCCTGGCGTCGACCTGGAGATCGACGCAGAGGTTCCTCACCTCCTGCCGGTCGAACGGCTCATCCTGCGTTTCCAGGAGCTCGCACACGATGTCTATGAAATCCGCGATGCGCGGATATTTCATCTCGATCGCCAGCGGGAAAGTCCCCGGCGAGCCCGGCTCCCTCGATGTCGCGGCGAGCAGCACGTTCTGCGGCAGCCCGCCGCGGCTACAGGCGCAAAGGAGCACCTTGGAGGCGTAGCCGTCCGCATCCACGCCGTCGAGCAGCAGCAAAAAGCGCAGCGGCTGGCGGCGGAGCCTTTCGATGAGGCCGAACACGTCGGTATGCCCGGGGTCGTCCACGACGGCGACGCGAAGCTCGGGCAGATCCTCCGCAAGGTTGAGCGCGAGCGCGGTCTTTCCGCAGCCCTCGGGGCCGTAGATCAGCGCGTGGGAGGCGGTCTCCCCGCGCATGAAGGCGATGACGCTTTCGGTGAGCCTGAGCCTCTGCGCGTCGCAGTACGACACGGGGCAGACCCACGGCGTGCTCTGTGCGGGCGCGAGAGAATCGCCCTTGGCGAAGAACACGCGCGTTTTAAGGAAATCCCCGCTGCCGTAGGCCGCGAACAAATTCCACAGGTCGTCGCACGCGCCGCGCCAGTCGGGCGACTTGAGCAGCCTCAGGTACACTTCCTCGAGCGCCTCGTCCGCGGCCCATTCGCCGGGGAAGGACTGCTCGCCGTAATGCCAGGGAAGCCATTCCTGCTCGGGGGGGAGCGCGACGAAAACGGGATGCCCGGAGTTCCCCTTCTGCTCCTGCTGGACGGCGCGCGGCGCGGAGCCGCTCCAGAGCGCGGTGGACATGGCGGAGATGTCGTCCTTGGGGTAGCGCGAACGAAGCTGCAATTCCCGGTGCCGCTCCTGCGCCATGCGCACGAGGTCCGTGCTCGCGAGCGTCGCAAGCTCGCCCAGCGCCGCGAGGTCCGCCTTCATGGCGAGCTGCTCGGGCGCCTCGAGGCGGCCCGAGGCCGCCATGCGCGCGAAGGCGTGCTCCCGCTCCAACACGAGCGAGAGGAGATAATCCATGAACAGGTCGCCGCTGACCCTGCGCGCGCCGCAGCCGAGCAGCGCGCGGGAGAGGTCGTGGTAGACGCGGTATGCGCCCGGCGTATCGCCGAGGCTCAGCGCCAGGGCGAATTCGCGCAATATGTCCAGAGGCCCCCCGGGTTCGTCCCGGAGCACCGTAAGCCTTGATGTGAGCGCCGCGATCCGCTCGGCCCCCTTGGCCGGGTCGCACTCCCTGAAATCGCGCATCCGTGGCCTCCCAAGTCCTGCCGCCGCTTTTTCCGGCGGATTCTATCATACTAATATAGCATAAAAGGGAACGAAGTGGTATAATTATTTCCGCTTTTATCAACCGGGGACGCGCCTCCCCACCGAAAGGCAAACATGAAGAAAAAGATCCTTTTCACCGGCGGAGGCACCGCCGGGCACGTCATGCCGAACCTCGCGCTCTTCCCGCAGCTTCTTGCCGAGGGGTGCGAGCTGCACTACGTCGGCACGAAGGACGGCATCGAGCGCGAACTGATCGAGGGGCGCGCGGGCATAACCTACCACGCCATCCGCTCGGGAAAGCTGCGCCGCTATTTCGACTGGAAGAACTTCACCGATCCCTTCCGCGTCGTCGCGGGCGTCGCCGAGGCGGGCGCCGTCATGCGCAAGGTCAGGCCCGACGTCGTGTTCAGCAAGGGCGGCTTCGTGAGCGTGCCCGTCGTGCTCGCGGCCAGATCGCACGGCGTGCCCGTCGTGACGCACGAGTCGGACTATACGCCCGGCCTCGCCAACAGGATCAACGCCAGGTTCGCGGCCAAGGTCTGCGTCACCTTCGAGGATACGCTCGTTTACGCGGGCAACAAGGGCGTGCATACGGGCACGCCCATACGGCCTGAACTGTATCTCGGCAAGCGCGCCAAAGGGCTCGGCTTCCTCGGATTTTCCGGGGAGAAGCCCGTGCTGCTCGTCATGGGCGGCAGCCTCGGCGCCGCGGCCGTCAACGACGCGGTGCGCGGCGCGCTCGGCGCGCTCACGCAAAGCTTCGACGTCGCGCACCTGTGCGGAAAAGATAAGCTTGACGCGAAGCTGCTGTGCGAAAGCTGCTACCGCCAGTTCGAGTTCGTCGGCCCCGAATTGCCCGACGTGTTCGCCGCGACGGACGTCATCGTTTCCCGCGCGGGCGCGAACGCGGTGTTCGAGTTCCTCGCGCTTGCGAAGCCCGCGCTGCTGATCCCGCTGCCGCTTTCGGCGAGCCGGGGCGACCAGATACTCAACGCGGGCTACTTCGCGCGAAAAGGCTATTCCATGGTGCTCGAGCAGGAGAAGCTGACGCCGCAAACGCTGCCCGACGCCGTCAACGACCTGTACGACCGCCGCCTCTCGTTCGTCGCGACCATGAGCGGCGAGGCGCTCGCAGACGGCACGGACGAGGTGCTCTCGGTCCTCCGCTGCGCGCTCTACGAGAGCAGGCGCAAGAAGCGCGCCTCAGGCAAGCACGGCGATCTTGCCGAGTGAAGCCTCCCGCACGAACCCCACGCGCCGCGCGAGCGGCGCTTTTTCTTTGAGCGCGGCCTCAAAAGCATCCGCGTCGGCGGGGTCCATCGCGACGAGCAGCCCGCCGGAGGTCTGCGGATCGAAGAGAAGGTCGGCAAACGCCTGCTCCAACCCTTCGGCTTCCACATATGCTTCGGCGAACGCGCGGTTGCGGACCATCCCGCCGGGCAGGAGCCCTTGGCGGGCGAGCTCCAGCGCGCCGGGCAGCAGCGGGATCGCGGAAGCGGAAAACTCCAGCGCGGCGCCCGAAGCCTCGGCCATCTCGAGCGCATGGCCCATGAGCGAGAAGCCCGTCACGTCCGTGCAGGCGTGCGCGCGGAAATCCGCCATAACCTCGGCGGCGTATTTGTTGAGGCGCGTCATGCTCTCAACGGCGGCTTTGAGCGATTCCTCCGGGCAGCGCCCGGCCTTGGCGGCGGTCGTGACGACGCCGCAGCCGAGGGGCTTTGTGAGGAACAGCACGTCCCCGGCCTTCGCGCCCGCATTCGTGAGGATTCTGTCCGGATGCACGAAGCCCGTGACGCACATGCCGTATTTTGGCTCCTCGTCGAATATGCTGTGGCCGCCCGTGATGAGCGCGCCCGCCTCTCGCGCCGCGTCGAAGCCGCCGCGCAGGATTTCCTTGACGACCTCGCCCGGCATGTCCTCGGGGATGGCAAGTATGTTCTGCGCGAGTTTCGGCGTGCCGCCCATGGCGTAGACGTCCGAGAGCGCGTTGGCCGCGGCGATGCGTCCGTAGGTATACGGGTCGTCCGCGATGGGCGGGAAGAAGTCGAGCGTCTGCACGAGCGCGAGCGTATCCGTCACGCGGTAGACAGAGGCGTCGTCCGCGTGGTCGAACCCCACGAGCAGGTTCGGATCGGCCTCGGGCGGAAAATCGCCCAAAAGCTTCGCGAGCGTGCCCGCGCCGACCTTCGCGCCGCAGCCCGCGCAGTTGGCGAGCTTGGTCAGTTTGACTTCGGTTTCCATCGATCTATTTCCCTCCGTTCGTGAAATGCAAGATCGCCTCGAGCGCCGCGCCGCCCAGACTGCGCGCCTTGTCGGACACGGTGAAGCAGGCCTCCCTGTTGCCGCGCGGGTCGACGTCCCCGCTTTTCATGCCCGCCCGGACGCGGACGCCGTCGGGCAGCAAACCCCTGAGCACGCCCGAAAGCGCGGCTTTTACCGGCGCGCCGCCGACGAGCGCGACGGTTTCCCCGGCCTCGACCGCGTTGCCGATCTTTTTTATCCCCTTGAATACGCCGTTTGCGGGCGCGCGCAGCACCCGCGCCGCGCCCTGCCCGGCGATCTCCCCCGGCGTGCCGGTATCCGGTAAAGGCGAACCCTCATAGTATACCCGCCCGAGGTCGTGCCCGCGCATGGTTTCAATTGCGGCGTGGCAGTCGAGCCCCGCCGTGAAGCCGGGGCCGAGGGAGATCACGACCGGCGCGTCTGAAATCCTTGTCCCCGTGTTGCGTTTGGCGAGTATGGCGTCGATGAGCGCGTGCGGGAGAAGCTGTTCGCGGCATTTCGCCTGTGGGTCGACGAGCACGGCGATATTCCCGCCCTGCGTGATCGCAAGCGCATCCGAAGCGTCCCGCGCGAGGCGCGCCGTCACGCCCTCGACCGTCGCCTGCCCGTGGCGCACGGCCTCGCTGAAGGCGACCGTCCTTCGTATGGCCGTAGGCGCGGCGATGTCGGTCATCGCGACGCAAAAGCCCGCGCGCAAAAGCCGTATGGCGACGCCCGTGGCGAGGTCGCCCGCCCCGCGGATCAATACCAGCATGTCATTCCCTCCAAATTGCTTTTATGGCGCGCGGTTCGAGAAGCGCCGCGGCGAGCACCGCGCCCGTCGCGTAAGCCGCGGCGAAGCGCTCCGCCAGGGCGAGCGTTTTTCCATCGTCGACCTGATTGACGACCACCGTGCCGCCCGGAAGATACGCCTGCACCGCCCGCGCCGCGAGTTCCGGCGTGACGGCCGCGTCCGGGCCGACGCCGAGCTTCGCGGCGTAAATCTCCGGCCTGTGCGCGGCCATCGAAATCGTTTTGCCGAAGCCGGACGCGCCCACGACGAAAATAACGCGCGCGCCGCCGGGTATGACGGGCTCGTGCGCCGCGTGCGCCTTGAGCGGCAGGCGCCGCGCGCCGTCCGCTTCGACGAGCACGTAGTCCGCGAGCCCTGCGAGCTCCCGAAACGGAACCGCGGGCGCGGACAGCTTGCCTTCCTGCGCAAACGATCCCGCGCAGACGAGCGGATTTTCCGCGAGCGCGGCCGCGATTTCCCCCGCGCCGCCCGTGACGAGCGGGATGCCCTCCGGCGGCCGTATGCGCGTGCTCGTCGCCACGACGACGCGCGCGCTTTTCGAAAGCTCCCGCGCGAGGCGCAGCATCAGCGTCGTCTTGCCGCCGGAGCCGACGAGGGCCGTCACGCCCGGCGCGATTTCGAGCGCGCGGGCGACGTTCGTGCGATTGAAAAAGAGGATACTTCTCATAGCGTTATTCCAGCATGAGTATAACACATGCGCGGGTCGTGTCAACCGCGCGGCGGTGTGTTATAATGAAAAAAAGGGAGGCGTATTATGGAAAAGCTCAGATATTCGCTGAGCGTCCGGCTGTTCCGGGGGGAGAAGTGCTTCGGCCCCGGCATCGCGGAATTGCTTCGCCGCGTGGACGGCGCGCGCAGCCTGCGCGCCGCGGCGGCGGAAATGGGCATGGCCTACTCGAAGGCGTGGCGCATCATCAAGGAGTGCGAGGACGCGCTCGGTATGCGCCTGCTGCACTCGACCACGGGCGGGCACGGCGGCGGCGGCGCGGAACTGACCCCCGGGGGGCGGGACATGCTCGAAAAGTACGAAGCCTTTGCCGGCGGGATCGACGCCGAAGCCGGGAGGCTTATGGGGGAAATCTTTGGCGATTGACGGAGACCAACGGAAATCCATCGCTTTGAACCGCGGATCTTTTTTATGACCGGATGACAGGACATCGTATTTTGAGACATGGCTCTGCGCGCCATGTTATTGTAAACTATTCCCTGAAAGGAGGCGCCCGTGAACTGGATACAATGCCTGTCGAACGCCGTTCATTATATCGAAGAGCACCTGACCGACGATATCGGCATAGACGAAATATCGAGCCGGGCTTATGCGTCAAGCTCGCATTTTCAGCTTATTTTTCATGTGGTGATGGGCATGACCGTCGGCGAGTACATTCGCAACAGGCGGCTGAGCCTGGCCGCGCAGGATTTATTGCAGCCAAACAGCAGAATCGCCGATGTGGCCGCGCGGTACCGGTATGATACGCAGGAGAGCTTTTCCAAGGCGTTTACGCGGTTTCACGGCGTGCCGCCGTCGAAAGCGCGGCGCGGAAAGGTCAAGCTGTTTCATCCGCTGTCCATTCACGTTACCGTTCAAGGAGGGTTTGATATGTCCCGTAAACTGATTGACGAATTTTATTGGAGCGACATCGAAGGGCAAAAGGGAGAGAACCGGACGGATGCCGAGAAATACAAGAGGATTGCCGGCTGGGCGGCGAAAGCGAGGAGGCAAAATCCGGACGTTTTTGATGCGCTGACCGAATGGGTGATGGACGATTCCCAATGGAGCGACGAAAAGCTCGCTGAAAACGAGCAGATTTTGATGCAGGGCGTGTTTGCGCGGTTCAAAGAACAGAACGCGCGGCTTCGGGCGTACCTGTCGGAGCTGGAGCCGTCCGGCGTGGTGAACGCGGCGGTGTTCAAGGCGTTGGACCGGTTTGACGACGAGCTGTCGGGGGCGGCTTATGACGAGCGGCTGCGGGAGGTGGTGGCCCGGGTGTTCGCCGACTTTTCCGCCATGCGGGAGCGCGGCGTGCGGGAGCGGATCGCGGGGAATAAAACGGGTCCCGCGGGCGTCAACGGCGTGGATTTCTTTGGATATATCAATTACCTGAAGGAGTGCGACGCGGGGGTACAGTGGGCGCTGTTTATGCCGGATATGGTCGAGAGGCAGCAAAAGGGCTTCAAAGTGGACAGCTTTGAATACAAAAAAATGCCCGCCATGCGCTTTGTCGGGCGGGAAGGCGACGACTTGGCCGATATGGAGGTCCGCAAGGAGCTTTTCCGCGTTCTCGAGGCCATGGGCGAGTATCAATCGGGCTTTGACTATGATGTTTTGTTCATGCACCATTACGGGAAATGCGTCGACGTCGGCCCTTGGCATGGCTTTTGGGGGCGGTTTATGAAAGCTGACACGCCCGTGCCGGAAGGCTTTGTTCATTTCGACTTCGTGCCGGACGATACCGATACGCCGTATTTGACTTTCAGGCCGCAATTCGCATTCGCGAGATTTTCCGGTGACATGGACGCTATGCACAAACGCGAGGGCTATGACGTAGACGCCATGTACGACGTTACCAGAAATATTATACTTGGCCAAGGTGTAACCATTCCATATCCTGAACGATACTGGACTGCGGAAGTGTTTCCCGACGGATGCGGCCAATACAGCACCGCTTATATGTTCAGCGCGGAACTGTAGAGGGCGCGCGGCGCGCGCAGAGAACAAGCAGAATACAAAGTTTTCGTCATTTGATCCCGTAGAGCCTCTTTCCGTTCTCCAATGTGACCCGCGCCACATGCTCCGCCGTCGTATTGCGGATCTCCGCGAGCCGCCGGATTGTGTGGACGATCTTCGAAGGGTCGTTGCGGCGGCCGCGAAACGGTACGGGCGTCAGGTACGGGCAGTCTGTCTCGACCAAAAGGCGGTCGTCCGGTATGTAGGCCGCGACCTCGAGCAGGCGGCGGGCGTTTTGGAACGTGACCGCGCCGCCGAGCGCGATGTAAAGGCCGAGCCCGAGGCATTCGCGCGCGGTTTCGACTGAGCCGGAGTAGCAGTGCATCTCGCCGCGAAGGCCGTCGCGGTGCGCGCGCAGGACCTCCATGCAGTCGCCGAACGCCTCGCGGATGTGGAGCTGCACGGGCAGGTCCAGTTCCCGCGCCAAATCGAGCTGACGGGCGAACATGCGTTTCTGATCCGGTTTTTCCGAAAGATCATAGTGGTAATCGAGGCCGATCTCGCCGAGGCTTACGGCTTTTTCGTCCGCGAGCGCGGCGCGGAGCTTATCCTCCCAATTTTCACCGGGGTTCGAGGCGACGTGCGGGTGTATGCCGTAGGCCCCGTAGAGGAAGGGATAGCGGCGCGTCAGTTCCGCGCAAGCGGAGAACTCGTCGACTTCGCAGGCGACGTTGACGCACAGCGCCACGCCCTGTTCGGGCAGGGAGGCGAGAAGCTCCGCGCGGTCCGTATCGAATTTTTCGTCGCACAGGTGCGCGTGCGTGTCGAAGCAGTTCAAAGCATCAGCTCCATGAGTATTTCGTCGCAGTATTGTCCGTTCACGAGTATGTGCTCGCGCCGCCTGCCGCATTCCGCGAAGCCGAAGCGGCGGTACAGCCCGAGCGCGCGCCCGTTTCCCGCGTGCGCCTCGAGGCAGAGCTTGTGGTAGCCCCACTCCCGCGCGCGGTCTATGGCGAGCGTCATAATGATTGCGCCTATGCCAAGGCCCCAGCAGCCTTTGCGTACGGCGATGCCGAAAACGGCGTTCTGGCGAAGGCGCGGCCTGTCGCTGAGCGGATGAACGGAGAACATGCCCGCGACTTCCCCGTCGACGAGCGCGAGGAACGCGCCCCGGTCGGGGGCGATCAGCGAGGCGGCGAGTATTTCCCGCTCCTCCTCGAGGCTCTGCCGCCAGCCGTTCTCATCCGTGCCGAGGAAGTCCGTTTCGCTTCCCATGACCTTTGAAAACGCGAGCAGCGCCGCGGCGTCGTCGGGCTCGGCCTCGCGTATGATCAGGCTCTTCCCGTTTTTGATAGGGATCGCCTCCATCAGCAGACTTCGCTGCCGCCGGGCATGATTTCGTCCGCGGAAAGCAGGCGCAGCGTTTCAACGCCGTTTTCCTCGGTCACGGCGCAGAGGAGCATGCCTCGGCTTTCGACGCCGCACATCTTCCTCGGCTTGAGGTTGACGCAGGCGACGAGGCGGCGGCCGACGAGCGCCTGCGGCTCGGGATACCATTTGCGTATGCCCGAGAGGATCACGCGCTCCGCGCCGTCCCCTGTGTCGAGCGTGAATTTCAGCAGCTTGTCGCTCTTTGGCACGAATTCGCAGCCCGTCACGACCGCGACGCGCAGCTTCACCTTCTCGAATTCGGAAAAGTCGATGCAGTCCGGCTCCGCAGGCGCTTGCGCAGCCTCCTGCGCGGGCGCTTCCGGCGCGGGCTTCGCCGCGCAAGCTTCCGCGGGCGTCTCTGCGACCCCTGCCTTAGCCTCGCGCAGCGCCTCGAGCGCGGCGAGCTCCTTCTTGAGGTCGATGCGCGGGAAAAGCGCCTCGCCTTTATACACCTTCGCGTCCGCGGGCATAACGCCCCACTCGCCCGCCTTCTCCCACGAGGTCAAATCTTTGCCCGCGCCGATCTGCGCGAAGGCCTTTTCGCAGCTTCCGGGCATGAAGGGCAAAAGCAGCGTCAGCGACACGCGCAATGTTTCGATTAGGTTATAGAGCACGCTCGCGAGGCGCGGCAGATTGGCTTCGTCCCGGGCGAGCACCCAGGGCGCGGTTTCGTCGATGTATTTGTTCGCGCGCGAAACGGCGCGCATGATCTCCTCGAGCGCGGCCTGCGTGCCGAAGGAATCCATGAGCGCCTCGTATTTCCCCTTGAGGGAGGATACGATGCCTATGAGCTCGCCGTCGAGCGGCTCGGGACTGCGCGCCTCGATCAGCGCACCGCCGAAGTATTTTTCGACCATCGCGACCGTGCGCGAGAGCAGATTCCCGAGGTCGTTGGCGAGATCGGTGTTGATGCGCGAGATCAGAAGCTCGTTGGAGAACGCGCCGTCCGAGCCGAGCGGGAACTCGCGCATGAGATAGAAGCGCAGCGCGTCCACGCCGTAGCGGTTGGCGAGCACGACGGGATCGACGACGTTGCCCTTCGACTTGCTCATCTTGCCGCCGCCCAGCAGAAGCCAGCCGTGGCCGAACACCTTCCTGGGTATGGGCTCGTTGAGGCTCATCAGCATCGCGGGCCATATGATCGAGTGGAAGCGCACGATCTCCTTGCCCACCATGTGCACGTCCGCGGGCCAGTATCTGGCGTAATCGTCATAGCGGCCGTTCTCGAAGCCGAGCGCGGTTGCGTAGTTGAACAGCGCGTCGATCCACACGTACACCACGTGGCCGGGGTCGAAGTCGACGGGCACGCCCCAGGTAAAGGACGTGCGCGACACGCACAGATCCTCGAGGCCGGGGTCGATGAAGTTTTTGACCATCTCGTTGACGCGGCTCGCGGGCTCGAGGAACTCCCCGCCCAGCAGAAGCTCGCGCACGCGCCGCGCGTACTTCGAGAGGCGGAAGAAATACGCCTCCTCCTCGGCGTAGCGCACCTCGCGCCCGCAGTCGGGGCACTTGCCCTCGACGAGCTGGCTCTCGGTCCAGAAGCTCTCGCAGGGCGTGCAGTACATGCCCGCGTATTTTCCTTTATAGATATCGCCGTTCTCGTACATCCTCTTGAAGATGCGCTGTATGGCGGCGACGTGGTAGGGGTCGGTCGTGCGGATGAACCTGTCGTTCGAAATGTCCATCAGCTTCCATAAATCGCGTATGCCGCCCTCGCCCTCGACGATGGCGTCGACGAACGCCTGCGGCGTGACGCCCGCGGCCCTCGCCTTTTCCTCTATCTTCTGGCCGTGCTCGTCCGTTCCCGTGAGGAACATGACCTCGCAGCCGCACAGCCTTTTGTAGCGCGCGATGACGTCGCTCGCGACCGTGCAGTACGTGTGGCCGATGTGCAGCTTATCGCTCGGGTAATAGATCGGCGTCGTGATGTAAAACGTTTTTTTCTCCTGCATGTGCTTCTCCTCAGGGGCCTTCCCCTCCAGTTTAATACTAGAAAGTGTACGTTCAGGGGGTGTTTTTGTCAACAAGGGAATGTGGTAGAATAGACGAGGGGCAATTGATAATTGACAATTGACAAT
>ERZ795030.4232-NODE-4232-length-14282-cov-5.910944_pt1 | contig 14282 bp, 9 predicted proteins | sample MGYA00375122_ERZ795030 | MGnify/ENA primary metagenome ERZ795030 (study PRJEB30165, sample SAMN05720146) | activated sludge metagenome | isolation source: anaerobic digester from wastewater treatment plant | place: Japan | collected 2015-04-20 ...
GGGTGTGGCAGACGCGCATGCCGTGGCGGCTGTTGGTGAAGACGACGAGGCCGCGGCCGGTTTTGCAGGATGCGGCGGCGTAGGATGCGTAGCCGCGGCTGTCGCCGAGATGCCAGAGGCGATCGTCCTTTTCTGTGAGTCGCAGTCCCCAGCCGATCCCCCAGGCGAGTTCATCGCGTAGTCGCACTTGCGGACTGAGGAGCATCCGTCGCGACAGATAATCGAGCAGCGCATGGTCGCGGCGGGCGGTGTTCATGGATTCAAGCAGGAACACGGCGAAGTCTGCCGGGGTGGTGTGGAGCGAGCCTGCGGCGTTCGCGGCCGCAGGCCGGCTGACGTCGTTGACGGGAGCGCCGTCCCAATCGTAGCCGACGGCGCAGGCGGTTTCGTATTCGGGTTTCCATACGTAGCTGGAATGTGCGAGATTGAGTGGCTCCGTCACATACTGTTGCATGAAGTGGTCGAGAGGCCGTCCGGTTGCGTGCTCGATGATTTGTTGCAGGTATAAGTATGCGGCGCCGCTGTATCCGAAGCGTTGGCCCGGGGGAAAGTCGAGTTTCATGGGCCAGTTCGCGCTGTGCCGCAACGGAAGGCCCGAGGTATGCGCGAGGGCCATGCGTGCGGTGATGGCGTCGGCAAGCGGGTCGGGCGAGGGCTGTAATTGCGGGAAATAGCTGTTTCGGAGGGGTGCGTCGAGCGCCAGCGCGCCGGTTTCGCAGAGTTTCAGCGCGGCGTATGCGAAGGTAGGTTTCGTGAGCGAGGCGGCTTGGAAGACGGTTGCGGGCGTTACGGGCGCATGGGTGGCGGCGTTGGCGATGCCGAAGCCTTGGGTCCATGTGACGCGGCGTTCTTCGATCACCGCGATGGAGAGTCCCGGCGTGCCGGAGATATGCAGCAGCTCTTCGATGAGGCGAGACAGCGCCGCCGTGTCGACGGGCGTCGCGGGGGTCAACGCGGTTGGAGCGGGGGGGGTCGGGTGGATAACGACGGGTTGTTTTTTGTTTTTGCGGGCCGCCGGGCTCTTGGCGTTTTTTTTGCCGATCGGGGCGCGGGTTTCGCTCCGTTTGTTTGTCATCGCGTCGGCCAGAGGCGCCAACATCCCTTGGAGCGCGCCTGCGCCCGCCAACGCCGCGGCGCCTCGTTTCAGGACGTCGCGTCTGGATATTTTCGAGGGCTCCGTTCGCATGGGGGCGGCTCCTGTGTGGTATAGGACCGGATTTTGCGTATGACGTTGCATTGTATCATGATCTTGACTTGCAGACTGTGCTTTAATGCGAGTCGCGTGTCGCGGCGAGGAGCGCGTTGTTTATATGTGTGGCATTTGCGGAATAGTTTTTGCCGACGGCGAGCGGCGAGTGGACGCGGCGATGGTCGAGGCGATGAACTGCGCCTTGACGCATCGCGGCCCTGATGACGCGGGTTTGTGGGACGGCGGCCATGTCGCGCTGGCCATGCGCCGGCTCAGCGTCATTGACGTGGCGGGCGGTCATCAACCGATGGTCAGCGATGACGGAGACGTCGTCATCGTATTCAACGGCGAGATATACAACTTCCAGGAAATACGCGATCGCCTGGAAGCGCGCGGCGCGGGGTTCCGCACGCGTTGCGACACCGAGGTCGTCTTGCGCGCGTATGAGGCCTACGGCGATGCGTTCCTTTCTCAGTTGAACGGCATGTTTGCGATCGCCATCTACGACCGCCGCCAGGACCGCCTGCTGCTCGCGCGCGATCGAGCGGGCATCAAGCCGCTGTTCTATTGCGTACGCGACGGCGCGATCGTGTTCGCGTCGGAGCTCGACGCGTTGTTGCGATCGGGACGGGTGCGCGGGGCCCTCAATGCCGCCGCGCTCGACGCCTACTTCACGTATCTCTATATTCCCGCGCCCGACACGATTTTTCGCGATGTGCAGAAGCTGTTGCCCGGCGAGAAACTCATGTACCAAAAGGGACAGGCGCAGCGGGAACGGCACTGGAAGGTGCGCTATGCGCCGGACGCGTCGATGACGCTCGATAGCGCCTCCGAACAGTTCCTTTCCTTGCTCGACGATGCGGTTCGGCTGCATCGGATCAGCGATGTGCCGCTGGGCGCGTTTCTCAGCGGCGGACTTGATTCGAGCGCGGTGGTGTCGAGTCTGGCCGCGATGAGTTCGCGTCCTGTCAAGACCTTCACGATCGGCTTTGACGACGCGCAAGCCGATGAGCTGGGCTATGCGCGCGCCGTGGCCAAACGCTACGGCACGGATCACGTCGAAGCCGTGTTGAAACCGGACGCCGTCGCGCTGCTTCCGCGCATCATCCGGCATTTTGGCGAGCCGTTCGCCGATTCCTCGGCGCTGCCGACGTGGCTGGTCTCGCAGGTCGCGCGGCAGCAGGTCGCTGTCGCGCTTTCCGGCGACGGGGGCGACGAGCTTTTCGCGGGGTACGCGTGGACGCGGATGACGCATTTGCTTGATCGATGCCGCGCCGTTCCGGAAGCGGCGCGCCGGATTGTCGGCAATGTCGTTGCCGCGTTGCCCGACGGGCCGTTTGCCGCGCGGCTGCGGCGCCTCAACGAAGACGCGTTCCTGGATCCGCTCGACGTTTTCCGGCGTCGGCAGACGTGCTTCGACAGCGCCCAGCGGTCTTCGTTGTATCAGCATGACGTAGCGGCGGAGGTCGCTTTGGGGCTTACGAATCGTTTTGCGCAGCATGCCCGCGCCGCGCGGCAACTCAGCGTCGGCGACGCCATGCTGTATCATGACTTCGCGATGTACTTGCCCGACGACATCTTGACGAAGGTCGATCGCATGAGCATGGCGCATTCGCTCGAGGCGCGCGTGCCGCTGCTTGACTACCGCCTCATCGAGTTTGCGGCGACGGTTCCGTTTCCTCTCAAGCTTCGCGGATGCGCGACCAAGCGGGTCATGAGGCATGCGCTTCGTTCGCGTCTGCCCCGCACGATCCTGCGCCAACGCAAGCGGGGGTTCGCCATCCCGATTCACCGCTGGTTTCGCGAAAAACTCCGTTCGCACTTTGACGAGACGGTCCTTCAGCCGGGGGCGCGCTGTCATGCCTACCTGCGGCCCGAGGCGATCCAGGCGCTGTTCGCCGCGCATACGCAGCGAAAAGCGGACGCGGGTCATCATTTGTGGGCGCTGTTGATGTTCGAGCATTGGCTGCGTTATGTAGAGGCTATTCCGGGCGTATCGGTGGGCTTCGAGTAGGGAGGCCGTCGTTTTCTTGCGCGTCGGCCTTTCTTCGTGCTACACCGTTGCGGCTGGAAAACATCCCCCAGCAGAGATATGACGTGAATATCGTTCTTATCGCTATCGATACGTTGCGGGCCGATCATCTTGGATGCTATGGGTATGCGCGCAACACCTCGCCGAACATCGACGCGTTTGCGCGGGAAAGCGTGGTGTTCGACCGCATGATCGCGCCCGCCATTCCGACCCATCCTTCGTTCGCAACCTTGATGACGGGGCAATACAGCGTCACCCATGGCGTCGTGGCGCAGGGCGGTCACACGATTCTTTCGCGCGAGGCCCCGTGGCTGCCCTTGTCGTTGCAGCGATCGGGATATTTGACGTGCGCCGTGGACAATTTGGCGGATTGGCTTCCGGGGTTCCGGCGCGGTTTTGAGTTTTACATTGATCCGTCGCAACGCCGCACGTTGGGACTGAGTTGCGACAACCGCGAAATCAACCGGCGTGCCATTCCGTGGCTGGAGCACAATTGTGGAGAAAAGTTTTTTCTTTTCATTCATTATTGGGATCCGCACACGCCGTATTTGCCGCCGCGCGCGTATCGCACATTGTTTTACAAAGGCGATCCGGAGGACCCGTCCGTTCGTGCGATGGACGCGATGGAGGCGCATCCTTTGGGCGCGGCATGGCGCGAAACGTGGTTCAACAAGCTGGGCAAGCGCATCACGGATCCGGCCTATATCGAGGCGTTGTACGACAGCGAGATACGGTATTGCGACGAGGGCGTGGGGCAGCTGCTCAAGGCGATCGATCGCCTCGGTCTGCGCGACGACACGATTGTCCTGCTGATCAGCGATCACGGCGAGATGATGTATCGCCACGGCATTTTCTTCGACCACCACGGCCTGTACGACGGGAATCTGCATGTCCCGCTAATCATGCGACACCCGGATATCGCGCCGCGCCGGGTGGCGCATCTGACGGCGCACGTCGACATGGCTCCGACGTTGTTGCGTGCGGCTGGCGAAGAAATTCCCGAGGGCGTCGAAGGCCGCGATCTTATGCCGTTGGCGCGCGGCGACGACGCAGGCCCCATTCGTGATTTTGTGATCAGCCAGGAATGCACATGGCAGATGAAATGGTCTATCCGGACGCCGCGCCACAAGTTCATTCTTGCGCGCGAGCCGGATTTCTATGGGACGCCGCCCCGCGAATTGTACGATTTGGAGAATGATCCCGGCGAGTTTCGCAACCTTGCGGCTGAGGAGCCTGAGATCGCCGCAAGGTTGGAGGCTTTGCTCGAAAGATGGATATGCGATCGGCTGCGGCGGAATGGGCTTGGGGAGGACCCGCTTGTGCGTCATGGCATCACGTTGGGAAAGGCATGGCGCGATTTGAAGCCGCCGGCAGGCGGCGCGGACAGGGCCGAGACCGCGTAATCGCGAACGCGGAAGCAGGCGATGGAAAGGGGCGAACGTGGAAACATTTCACGCGACGACGGTTGTGGCGGTGAGGAAGAACGGGGCGGTGGCTCTCGGCGGCGATGGCCAGGTGACCGTTGGGAACACGATCATGAAGGCAAGCGCCACGAAGATTCGGCGCCTCGCGGACGGACGGGTGTTGGCGGGTTTCGCGGGGGCGGTGTCGGATGCGTTTACGCTTTTCGAACGGTTCGAGGGGAAACTGAACGAGTTCAACAAAAACCTGACGCGCGCCGCCGTTGAACTCGGCAAGGAGTGGCGCACGGACAAGTACCTGCGCAATCTCGAAGCGTTGTTGGCGGTATGCGATGCGGAGAAGTCGCTGCTCATTGCGGGAAGCGGCGAGGTCATCGAACCGGACGACGGCATCTTGGCGATCGGCTCGGGCGGTCCATTTGCCTTGGCTGCCGCGCGCGCGCTTATGCGCCACACCGATCAGGACGCGCCGACCATCGTGCGCGAATCGCTGACGATTGCGTCGGAGATTTGCATTTACACGAATAGCCATATCACGGTGGAAACGTTGTAGGAAAAAGCCGGGAAGAGCCGTTTTTCCAAAAGGCTTTTCCGCGGTTTTACGTCAGTATTTCAAGCACGCGTTCGAGTTGATACCCGGCGTCTTTGGCGGCCTGAAGCGTTTCCTGCGCGGCCTCGTAGTAAAGCTGGATGGCCTCGTCGCGCGCCAGCGGATCGCATTTCGGCGCGGTGGTCAACGCGATCGCCTGGGTCGCCACGAGCCAATACATCAATGATTCGAGTTGCTCGCGGTTGATCCACAACGTTCCTTCGTAAAGGTTCACATACAGATACGCGCGCACCTGCTCGTCTTCGAACAGGCCCGCCACGCGCGCGACAAGTTCGCGCGGCGCGCGCGTCTCCAGCGCGCCGGCATGACGCACCAGCGTTTGAATCAGCAACGCGGCCTCGCGGGCCATCCAATCCTCCCAACCGATGTCGGCGAGCGTGTCGCTGATAACGCCCTTCAGGTGCCACTGGTCGAGCCAGTTGGCATCTGCCGCGGAGTGTCCGGGACTGGCGAAGACGGGAGCGAGGCGGCGGGCAATCGCCCATGCCGTCGGAAAACATGGGTCGCCTGTAGGTTTTGTCGCGGCGTGCTTCGGCGGGGCGGCCAGGAACGCGCGCGCTTGTTCGGTGATGTCCAGGGTCTTCACTTTGGCCTTGTACTGTTGGATGAATGTGACATCGTCGAGAATGCCGTCAACCAACGGCTTGCCGTCGATGATGCGATCAAGGCGATCTCCCAGCGAGACGACGAATTCCAGCAATGCAGTCTCGAACTCCGCGCGGATCGCTTTGGCCCCTTTTTTTCGCGTCGTCGATGCAGCAACCGCTTTGATCAAGTCGGCGTTCATGGCCTTGCGGAAGGAGTCAATGATCGGCCCCAGGACGGTCTCGGCGTACGCGTCGTCGATGCTGGCTACGCCCCCTCCCGCGAGACGCCCTGCGATGCGCCCCCATGATCCATCCACATCGACGATTTCGCGGAAGTCGAGAAAGGCATGGTATCGGTAGGCGCCAAGCTCGACGTAGAGTCCTTGTTCGACGATGTCTTTGCCGCGGCGAATGTATTCGAGTCCGTCGCAGTAGTCGCGGAATACGTAATAGACATCGTTGTCGCCGCGCAGTCCGAGCCCGTCGCCGACTGTCTTGTGGATGAACTGGGGCGAATCGGCGGGGCCGATATTGATCGCCGTCGAGGTGCGCACCCAGCCGCGCGTGTCGCCATAGACGTTGTTATACAGGATCAACGCTCGCTCGTGGCCGCACCGGTTCGAATACGCAAAGACGTTCTCGTTTACGTGACCTTCGGGCGTGTAGAAATCGTAGAGCGCGAAGTCGCGCGATCCGCTGAACAAGTAGCGCCGGCGCATCAGCGGGAAGATCGCGTGCTCGTGGTGCCGCAAGAGGCCTTCGTCGACGGCCTCGTCCCAGTAGGCCTTACGGTATTCCATGCCGTACTTCTCGGTGAAACCCTCGACTTGGCCGTGGCCGAACATTGGCAAGCCGGGCATGGTCACCATCATCATGCAGATGCCGAAATACTTTTCGCCGCGCCCGAACTGCTCGACCGCCGTGAGTTCGTCCGGGTTATTCATAAAGTTCACGAAACGGCACAACACTTCCGGGCTGAATTCCAGCACGTTTTTGATGGTCATGCGGTATTTCGCGTTGTCTTCCATCTTCAGCATGTTCATGAAGGCGCTGTTGTACACGCGATGCATGCCCAACGTGCGCACGAAGTAGCCTTCCATCAACCAGAACGCCTCGGCCAGCAGGAGCGTATCGGGCGCTTCCGCTTGGATGCGGTCGACGACCTGCCGCCAGAACTCCTCAGGCATGGCGGCATCGAAATCGGTTTTGGTCAAGCCTTGCTCCGCGCGCGATGGAATGGCGCCGCCTTCGCCGGGACGCGGAAACCATAGGCGCTGATAGTGTCGTTTCGCGAGGGTCATCGCGGCGTCGAAGCGGATGATCGGCGACAAGCGCGCGACGTGCAGAATCGTCTGGATGACCGCCTCGCGCACGTCCGGGTTGCGGTAATCGAGCTGGGCCGTATCGTTCCACGGCATGCTCGTGCCATCGTTGCCGTGATAGATGTAGCGCGTGTCGCCGGTGTGGTTGTCGATGCGCTTGAACACGACCGCTGCGTCGCTGTGGTTCCAGTAGCCGTCTTCGATCTGGATCGTGACGCGTGGATCGTGCGACAGGTTCGGTCCCGTGAAACGGTACCCAGGGAAAGGCGGATGCGACGTCTGGATGAACCAGTCCGGGTGTTCGATGACCCACTTCGAGTAGATGCCCACGTGATTCGGCACCATGTCCGTCGCAATGCGAATGCCGCGTTGCCAGGCGCGCGCGCGGAGATTATCGCATGCGGCCTGGCCGCCGAGGTCGTGGGCGACCTCGTAATCGAAGAGCGAATAGGCCGATGCCGCCGCCTCCGGGTTGCCCATGCGGTGCTTGATCTCGGCGCTTGCGGGGGAACGTTCCCACACGCCGATCAACCACAGACCGGTGAATCCCCACCGCGCGAGGCGATCGATCTCTTCGTCGGGGATGTGATCGAGGTGCGTGATCGCGCGCTGATGTTTCTTTGACAATTGATCGAGCCATACGTACGCGGATTTCGCGATCAGCACCGCATTGGCCATCCAATCGGCGTCGTGCGTGAAACGTTCCGGCTCGTGCGCGTCGTATTCGCCGAGATCGAACTGCAGCGCCTGGGATGGGCCGGGGCCGAGTCCGCGCATGCGGGTTTCCTCGCGCAGGAGATCGCGAGCCAACAGCAACCGCCGCAGCAGGGCGGCCGGCAACAAGGATGCCCAGTGTTTGCGGATGTATTCGATCTGTCCTTCGAGCGAATGCGGCGAATGCCGCGCCGGAGCCCGCAGTACGTCAAGCAACGTCATGCCAAGCGCCGCGACGGGCGGTTGGGTGCGGAAATAGCCGTCGAAGGCGCCGATGAAAGCCTCGTACGGCGCGACCTGCCTCAACGCGGCATCGTCGAACAATGCCAAGAAGGCCGACATCGCGGGGTTGGACGTTGTTACGTGCAGCAGGAGCGTTTCGCGCGCGGCGATGCCGGTGTTGGGACGCGCGGCGGTGCGTCGATCGAAATATCCTTCCTCGCTGTCGCCGCCCAACAAGAACGACGCGGGCGGATAGCGATGGAGAAACGCCCCCAGGGTCTTATCGACCGCGCCATGGCCCGCATGTCGTCGCGCGTAGCCAAGACCGGCCATCATTGCGCCGGGATTTTCCTGTTCGCAGTAGTGGTCGGCGATGTAGCGGAGAATCTCGGTAAGCAGCGAAGCGGTGATCAAATGCCCCGGACGGACTGGCTCCGCGCCGAGCAGATGAGGTTGCAGCCACGCGTTCACGCGGTCGGCCAGACGGCGCATCGCATACAGCGACTGCAATTCCGCGCCGGTCGATGTCGGCTCGAAAAGATCCGCTGCATGGCATGCGTCCCATGCTGTGCGCGATACCGGCAGGCCAAAAGGACAATACAGGTCCTGCTCGGATCCCGAGCGGAGCTCGGAAAGCGTGTCTACATAGAAGTCGTCGTCGTGCATCGTGTTTTCCGCACTCGTGTTTGTCAGCTTCGCATCATGCCGGGACAGTCCTCGCGTCGGCGAGTACGCAAGAATACACGATTCAGGGAGCCAACGCACACGCGGCGAACAAGACTACTCGCTTTCGTCCATCAAGTGCAGACGATGAAGGAAGCGGTGATAGGCCGGTGCAAAGAGAAGGGCCACGGCGGCAAGGAAGACAATCCCCGAGAACAAGGCATAGCACGATGCAAAAATCTTCCCGCCAGCCGTATGCACGGAATCGACCGGGCCCATGCCGCCGAGGATCATCGATGCGTTGAGCAGGGAATCGAGCCACGACAGGCCCTCGAAGTAGTGATACCCCAATACGCCGATGCCGAGTGACGAACCGACAATGCTGAAGGCGGCGAGTCCATGCCACACCATCCGGGCTAAGAATTCCGCCCGTGTCAGCAGTGGTTTTCCGAAATGTTCGAACATCGCGTTCTTTTCCTAGTCGCGCGGTGGCGCGTGCACGTGACAAGCCGCAGTATGGCCGGGCGACGCCTCGACGAGGCGCTGCAAGGTCGTGGCGCAATCGGGGCGTGCGTCGGGACAGCGCGGATGAAAGGGGCAGCCGGACGGCGGATTCAACGGACTGGGCACGTCGCCGCTGAGGACAATGCGCGACCGCGCACCTCGCAACGCGCCGGGCACGGGCGCGGCGGACAAAATCGCGCGCGTGTACGGATGAACGGGCGTGTTGAAAATATCGTCGACTTGCGCGCATTCGACGATGCGCCCGAGATACATCACCGCGACGTAATCGCTGATATGTCGCACCACGCGCAGATCGTGGCTGATGAACAGATAGGTCAGACCAAGTTGATCTTGCAGGTCTTCGAGCAGGTTCAGGATCTGCGCTTGCACGGAGACATCCAACGCGGACACCGGCTCGTCGGCGATAATGAGGTCCGGCTCGACCGCCAGCGCGCGCGCAATGCCGATGCGTTGACGTTGACCGCCGCTGAACTCGTTGGGGTAGCGGTCCGCGGCCTCGGACGGCAACCCGACCATATGCAACAGTTCGAGCACGCGCCTGCGCCGTTGTCGCGCCGGGACAAGCCGATGCACGGCGAGCGCCTCGGCCAACACGGAATGCACCGTCATGCGCGGGTTTAGGGAACCGTACGGGTCTTGAAAGATGACCTGGATGCGCCGTCGCAGCGCACGCAGATCGCGCGGCGACAACTGGGCGATGTCGATGTTGTCGAAATGCAGCATGCCCGAATCGGGCTCGAGTAAGCGCGGGATCATGCGCCCGACGGTCGTCTTGCCGCTGCCGCTCTCGCCGACGAGCCCCAACGTCTTGCCGCGCGGGATCGCAAAGCTCACGCCGTCCACCGCGCGCACCGCGCCCGCCACGCGCGAAAACAGGCCTTTGCGCACGGGGAAATGCTTTACGAGGTCGCGAACGACGAGCAGGTCTTGCCGTGTGGCTGTCATGGCACAGTCTCCTCGCAGGCAGGCGCGCCGATGGGGCGTCCTTGCGCCGTCATTGTGGCTTCGTCGTAGAGCCAACACATTGCGCGATGATCGGGACCCGCGTCCACAAGCGGCGGCAACGTCTTGCACGCGTCCATCGCGTGGGGACAGCGCGGGTGAAAGGGACATCCCGGCGGAAAATCGGTCGCGGCGGGCACATTGCCGCGAATGGCCCTCAGCCGTTGCCGGCCCTGCGCGAGACTCGGCAGCGACGCGAACAGACCAAGCGTGTAGGGATGTCTCGGCGCAGCGAACAACTCAGCCACGGACGCCTGCTCCACGATCTTGCCCGCATACATGATCGCGACTTCGTCGGCGTTCTCCGAAACAACGCCGAGATCGTGCGTGATCAGCAATACGGACATGCCGGTCTCGTCTTGCAGGCGCCGGAGGAGTTCAAGAATCTGCGCCTGGATGGTGACGTCGAGGGCGGTCGTGGGCTCGTCCGCGATGAGCAGCTTTGGGCCGCAGGCAAGGGCCATCGCGATCATGACGCGCTGCCGCATGCCTCCGGACATCTGGTGCGGATAGTCGTCGATGCGCTGTTCCGGCGCGGGAATGCCGACGCGTTCGAGCAGCCGAACGGCTTCCGCGCGCGCTTCCCCTTTCGATAGCCCGCGATGTCGCCGCAACACCGCCGCAATCTGCCCGCCGACGCGAAACACCGGATTCAGCGACGTCATCGGTTCCTGAAAGATCATCGAGATCGCGTTGCCGCGAATCGTGCGCATCTCCGGCTCCGATACGCTTGCCAAATCACGCCCCTCAAACAACACCTGCCCGCCGACAAGGCGCCCCGGCGGATCGGGTATGAGGCGCATGATCGACAACGCCGTCATACTCTTGCCGCACCCGCTCTCGCCCACGAGGGCAAGCGTCTTCCCCGCCGGAACGTCGAACGAGACGTCCTCGACGGCCTTCGCCACACCCGCATCCGTGAAGAAATGCGTCTGCAGATGGCGTATGCTCAGCACAGGCTGCACGAATAAAGCCTTTCCAACCACAGATGAACACAAATAAACACAGATAAAGAAAAGGATTTCTTTGTGTCTTCGTCCCTTTGTGCCTTTGTGTTGAATTCTTCCATTTTCTTACTGTCTTAACCTCGGGTCCATCGCATCGCGCAGACCTTCGCCGACGAGATTAAATGCGGTGACCGTCAGGAAGATCGCCGCGCCGGGGTACGTCACGAGCCACCACGCAGACTGAATGTAGCGCTTGGATTGCGAAAGGATCTCGCCCCAACTCGCGGTGGGGGGCGGCACGCCAAAACCGAGGAAACTCAGCGACGACTCGACGAGGATCGCGCCGGCAACGCCGAAGGTCGCGCTCACAAACACCGGCGACAATGCGTTCGGCAATAGATGCCGGAACATGATGCGCGAATCGCTGAGGCCCGTCGCGCGTGCGGCGGTCGCGAAATCGGACTCGCGCAGCTTGAAGAACTCGCCGCGAATGAGGCGCGCGACGCCGGTCCATTCCGTCAGGCCGATGACGATCATGATGTTGAAGATGCTCTGCGGCAAAAACGCGATGAGCGAGAGAATGAGGATGAACGTCGGAAAGCACATCATGATCTCGATCAAGCGCTGCACAATCATATCGACGCGTCCGGCGTAGAATCCCGCAATCGCGCCAATCATGATCCCTATCGTCACCGCGATGCCTTCTGCGACGAAGCCAACCGAGATCGCGATGCGCGCCCCCCAGATCATGCGGCTGAGCACGTCGCGCCCGCGATCGTCCGTGCCGAGCCAATGCTCGCGCGACGGCGGCGCGAGCCGATTGCGCAAGTCGGACGTTGTCGGCGAATACGGCACCGGGGGCCACACGGCCTTTTCCCCCTCTCCGGGCGTCCACGCGGCGTAATCGAAATTCACGAGATCGGGATATGCAATCACGACGGGAAGCCAGTAGGTCGTGTCGTTTTTGACCATGTAAACCGGGGTTCCCTCCGCGATGAAAGGCGCGCACAAGGCGATCCCGAGTAGAAACAGGATAAAACACAACCCGGTCACGGCGAGTCTGTTCTTGAGGAACTGTCGCCCGACGATTCGCCAGTAACTTTGTTTGTGCGTCGCTCCCGCCATGCGAATTGGATCCCTCGCATCCGGCCAACCGGGAATCGGCCGTTCTGCATATTGCCCATCCTTTTGTCATGCGGTCCCGATAGGAACAGGCGCCATTGTACTATTGGGACGGCTTGAAAAAGCAACGGCGCGCTTTGGCGTGGTTGCAGGGCGAGAGGGGCCCTGTTATGCTGAGTCGCGTATACGGCGCAAGGAGGGATGTCGCGTGCAGATCCGGAAAGCTGTCATCACTGCCGCTGGGCGCGGCGTCAGGCTATACCCCGCGGCGGACACGGTTCAGAAGGGCATGATTCCGCTTGTCGATCGCGATGGGTTGCCCAAGCCGATCATCCAGATCATCGCCGAGGAAGCGCTTGATAGCGGCATCGAAGAAGTCTGTGTCGTGTGTGCGCCGGGCGACGAGGTCCAGTATCGCCGTCAGTTCGCCGCGTTGCGCACGGACTTGCTCGAAGCGTACAAAGGCCACGAGTGGGCGCGCACGCAGGCAGAACGCCTCGACCATCTCCTTGCGCACCTGCGTTTTGCCGTGCAGGAAGAGCCCAAGGGCTACGGTCACGCGGTGTATGTCGCGCGCGAATTTGTCGGCGGCGAACCGTTCCTGTTGTTGCTGAACGACCACCTCTACTTGTCCGATTTGCCGGACCGGCGTTGCGCTGCGCAGGTAATTCAGGCCGCCGTGCAAGCCGGTTGCGCGATCGCAGCGGTGCACGCCACGCGCGAACATCTCATCGGCCACTACGGCACGGTCAGCGGGAAACGCGTCGCGGACGCGCCGGGCTTGTACCAAATCGAACGCATCATCGAGAAGCCATCGGTCAGCATCGCGGAACTCGAACTGCCGACGCCCGGCCTGCGCGTGGGGCATTACCTCTGCTTTTTCGGCATGCACGTGCTGACGCCGACGCTCTTCGATATCCTAGAGACGCAACTTGGCGCGGCCGCCGACGGCGAGGCGCAGTTGACGCCCGCGTTGCACGAACTGGCGCAACAAGAGCGTTATCTCGCCCTTGACGTGAAGGGAAGCCGCTACGACATCGGCGCGAAGTTCGGCATGGTGCAGGCGCAAATCGCGTTGAGCTTGACAGGGCGCGATCACGATAGCCTACTCACGCTGATGGTCGATGCACTCGCCGAGGCGCAATCGCGCCGCGGCATTGGGAACCATTGACCCGTGGGCCCGCTGCTGGAAACCATCACAAGCGCCGACTCGGCGATCCGCAACCGTCCGTTCCGGGCGTTATGTGCGACGATGACGACGGAGCAGATCTTGGCGGAGTGCGAGGAGTTGGAGGTCTTTCGGCGCACGGCAACGAACCTCTACGAGCGCGTGCAGGCGCTGCTGTTTTTGCATGCCGCATACCGTTTTTTCCTCATGGAGGCGCAGGAGATTCCTCCGACCGGTCACGTGCCATACGATGGCTATGCCGATCTGCTCGAGCGCCGTTTCGAGCAGGCCATCGCGCGGTTTCGCGCTGCCGCTAAAGTGAATGGACTTGATGCGGCGCTCTGCAGCGCCCTTGCGGACGCCTACCATCAACTCACGTTTCAGACACTCTTTGATCAAGTGCGCCGCAGTGTGCGCGAGAGCAAAGGCAATCGCTGGATGTTTCGCGTCGGCAATGCGCTCGATCATCCCGTACGGATTCGCCCCGAACTGTTGCAGCGCCCGGAAGGCGCACTGCTGTATCCCGTGCTCGCCGAAACAACCCCGGTGCGCCTCGACCTCAGCCATAGCGGCTGGTCCGACATCTTCTTTTTGGGCATGGACTATCCCGAAGGCGCGCGGGTCCTCAACATTTCCGTGAACCTCGGCGTGTATGGACGCGACACCGAGACGCGCCCGCCGGTGCAGTCGTTTGTGCGCGTTATCCCCGAGCCTGTGCTGCGCATCACGAGTATCGACCTGAATGTCACGAAAGACAT
>ERZ795030.4239-NODE-4239-length-14270-cov-4.149982_pt1 | contig 14270 bp, 5 predicted proteins | sample MGYA00375122_ERZ795030 | MGnify/ENA primary metagenome ERZ795030 (study PRJEB30165, sample SAMN05720146) | activated sludge metagenome | isolation source: anaerobic digester from wastewater treatment plant | place: Japan | collected 2015-04-20 ...
AACACAAACGAGCCAAGGTCTGCCCGGAACTCAGATTTTAATGCGATAGCCCTGAACCGTGCCATGTTTTTCCTGGCGCCATCGAGCGGCGCCCACCCCCCCAAAAAAAGCCGCCCATAGGAATATGGGCGGCTGGAGGGATCCGCGATAATGGCGTTATGCAGCGCGACGGCGTCGCACGGCGATCACGCCTGCAATCAGCAGAATCGTTGCGAGCAGCGCCAACGCGGCGGGCGTCGCCATGGGAACGCCGAGCTGTCCCGCCCCATGCGGGGGATCGTCGGGATCGAGCGGGTTGGTTCCGAGCGCGACTTCGATGCCGTCGGAGATGTTGTCGCCATCGGTGTCCCAGTTCAGCCAATCGGTCTCATTCCCCGGGAACGGCCACCGCATGGGAAAAGCTGCGTCAACATGGCTCCATACGCCATCTCCATTCTCGTCCTCGACCAGATCGGGGATTCCATCGCCGTCGGCGTCTTCGGTGGGCAATGGGGCGTTTTCGGGGATGCCTGCCAGGAAGAACACGCCCCACACGTCCGTGTTGGCGACAAGGGAGGTCTCCCCGCTCTTTTGCAACGTGGCATTCATCCACTGGAACTGCTGGGTGCGTCCATCGATGCGGCCCATGCGCAACGTCGCCACCGGCACGCGCGTGCCATCGACGTATCCGTCGCTGTTGTCGTCCTTGAACCATATTTGAACAGGGCCGATGGAATTGCCGGTCACGAAGGTCGTTTCGGGCTTGACGCGATAGCAGGACCCGTCGAGAATCTGGGCGTCTCCGGAAAGCTCGAAGCGCGGCTCGCGGTCCAACCCAATCGTCAAATTCGGCGTGCCCGTGATGCGACCGCCGATCACGGTGACTCGGATGAAATCACGGTATGCCGACGAGGTCGTATTGGTTGGGACGGTGAGACTCGTCGGATTTTGGGTGATGTTCACCGTGCGCGTGATCGGGGCGGCGGCATTGCCGGCCGCATCCGTCACGGCGTATTCCACCAGATACGTGCCCGGCGTGTTCACGTCGACCGGATTGGACGTTTCAATGCGCGATGTGATGACGCTGGCCGCATCCACATTGTCGGAAGCCGTGGCTCCAGCGTCGACGTAGGCGAGCGTCCATTCCTGGGACACCGACGCAGGACCCCGGAGCGAGAGCGTCGGGGCAGTATTGTCGGCCGTCAATGCTACGGGGCTGGCGGCTGTTCCGGACACGTTCCCGACGTTGTCCTGGGCGGTGCCGGGAAGCACGGTGAGTTGGATCGTTCCATTTCCCGAAATGCTGGTCAGTGAAACGGTGCGCTGTGTGGCGCCTGTGCCCGACACCATCGCGGTGGCCATGGCATTGCCCGTAGCCACAAGCCCGATGCGCGACGTGTCGAGCGTCACCGTGTCCGCGCCATCATAGGTGATGGTGTACGTCACGATGCCGTCCTCGTTCGCGATTGGAGGCTCCGGCGCCGACACGGTGATTGCCGGCGGCGTATTGTCCACCATGAACGCCTCGCTGGGGCCAGCGGCAGGCGTCGGATTTCCTGCGCTGTCAAGGCCGCTCCCCACTGGAAGCGATATGCTCAACGCGCCATCCCCGGTGATGTTGGAGAGCGTCACCGTGCGGGTGGTGACGCCCGTTCCGCTGCCCGTGACCGCCACCGCCGCGTCGGCCGTTCCCGTCCGGTTCAGGATCACGTTGGCGGGGCTGAGGAGGACCGCATCGACGCCGCCATACGAAACCACGTAGGAAACTGATCCCTGCCGCGTCTTCATGGCGGAAGGCGGCCCAATGCTCACGCTGGGCGGCGTATTGTCCACCAGCAACGGGGCGCTGGGCTCCGAGGGAGGCGCCGGAACGTCGAAGTAGTCAATTCCCATGCCTGACGGCAGTTGAATCCACAACATGCCCTCGCCGCTGATATTTGAGAGAGTGGCCGTGCGGAAGGAGTTCCCTGAACCCGACAGCGCCAGCGTGCCGGTTGCGGTTCCAGAGTGCCCGAGCACGACGTTGGATGTCGTCAAGGTAAGCGTCTTCATGCCGCTATAGTGGATGTCGTAGGTGACCGGGCCTGTGCTCGCAACGGAAGGCGACGGCGCGCCGATGTTCACGCCGGGCACCGAATTCATCACTTGAAACGCGGCGGAAGGCGCGGGCGCGGGCGCAGCATGTCCAACCGCGTCGTGCGCCGTCGCGGCCAGGATATCGATGCTCAACGATCCGTCTCCCGTGATGTTTTCAACGGTGACGGTGCGCGTGGATGTCCCTGTTCCGCTGACGCTGACGCTGCCGTCTGCGGTGCCCGTTCGTTCCAGCGTGATGTCGGAGGCGGCAAGAGAAACGGTGTCTGCGCCCGTGTAGGTCACGGTGTACGTGACCGGTCCGATGCCTGTCTTGTCGACCGAGGGGGCGCTGATCGCGACGCCCGGGGGCGTATTGTCGACGATGACCGTCGCACCCGTGGCCCCTTCAGCCGGCGCCGGATTGTCAAAAGGATCGCGTCCGGTCTCAGGCGGCGCCGAGATGAAGACCGTCCCGTCGCCGGTTATGGAGGAAAGCGTGACCGTGAAGGAGCTCCCACTGCCGCTGAAGCCAAACATTCCGGTGGCGGTTCCCGTCCAAGAAACCGTAACATCGCTGGCCGCGAGGGCGTCAGGCGTTCCCATGTTGGAATAGACGATCTCGTACGTCACGGGGCCTATCGATGTGGCCAGCGCGGACGGATCGTTGATGCTCACGCTCGGTTCTTGACTGCGCACGTTGAAGGAGGCGCTGGAACCTCCATTGGCGAGGTTGCCGGCGTTATCGCGCGCCGTGTCGGCGGCGATGGAGATGCTGAGCGATCCATCGCCGGTGATGCTGCTCACGGTGACGTTCCGGCTGGAACTTCCCGTTCCCGAGACGCTCACGACGCCGTCCACGCTTGCCGTTCCCAGGGGCGTCTTGATGAGGGTGATGTCTGTTGCGGCGAGCGTGACCACGTCGGCGCCGGCGTAGGTTACCGTATAGGTCACCGGCCCCGAAGCCGTGAGCGCGGTCGAGGGGGCGCTGATGGTCATGACGGGATTCGTGTTGTCGACGGTGAATGCCGTCACGGCGGACGCGGGAACTGAGGCGCGGGAACGTCCCAATAGTCCGTCGCTGTTCCGGAAGGAAGCGAGACTTTCAGCGTGCCGTCCACCGTCAAACTGGTTAGGCTGATGGTGCGGGTCGTGTTGCCCGATCCGGAGACGCTCACGGCAGCGCTCGCAGAGCCCGTTCGAGTCAATATTACGTCGGACGCCTGCAACCCTACGCTCGCCATGCCCGCATAAGAAACGGTATAGGTCACGGTTTGGCCCGATTTGGCGTAGCTGCTGGAAGGTTGCGAGATGCTCGTGCTGGGCGCGTTGTGTTGGACGTTGAATACGGCGCTGGGACCTGCGCCATTGGCCAGGTTGCCGGCGGCGTCGACGGCGGTATTGGCCGCCAACGAAATGCCCAAACGGCCATCTCCCGTGATGCTGGAGAGCGTCACCGTGCGGGTTTGGCTGCCGGACCCGCTCACCGACACGGTCGCGCTGGCCGTAGCGGTTCGATTGAGGGAAACCTGAGCCGCTCCAAGCGTCACGGAGTCGGCGCCCGTGTAGGTGATGGTGTAGGTCGCCGGTCCGTCCGACGTGCTGCCCGTGGAAGGCGCGCTGATGCTCACGACCGGCTTGGTGTTATCCACCGTGAACGTGGCGCTGGGACCTGCGGCCGGAGCCAGATTGCCGCCGCTGTCCGAAGCCGTTCCCGCGGCAATCGAGATGCCCAGCGCGCCGTCGCCGGTGAGACTCGACAACGTCACGGTTCGCTCCGTTGTGCCCGATCCGCTGACAGAAATGGATCCGCTGGCCGTTCCTGTTCGGTTCAGGGTGATGTGGCTGGCGGCCAGCGTGATGGTGTTTACGTTGCCGTAGGTGACGGTATAGGAGATGGGCCCCGTGTTCGTGATGGAGGCGGAAGGACTGCCAATAGAGGCTGTCGCAAGGGCGGGAGCGGGAATCTTGCCCGACACACGGCCCATCCAGTACAGCGTGTACATGTCAAAACCCGGGAAACCGCGGCAGATATAATCCATTTCCCCGTTCGTCGCGAGCGCGGCGGATCGCTGCCAGTTCCAATCGTTCATGGTGGTTTGGTGCGGCAGAACGGCATAGGTCGTGTATTGCGCGTTATAGTAATATGGGGCGAATCGCGGGTCTGCATGCAAGTTGATGGGACGTCCCCATTTGACGGGGTCGGGCATGCACAACAAACCGCCAAGCAGTGTCGCATACGCGTCGATGGGGACCGATCCGTTATCAAACATGCAGGTGGCGGCCGCCAGGAAACCGTTCATGTCGAACCGCCGCGCCTCGTAGCGGCTTCTCCACGTGTTGTTAAACGAGACGAGCTTGCTAGGATTGGTTTCCAGCAGCGTGATGCCGAGCCCACGCATCCAGTCTAAGTTGTTGATCCAGTAATCCCCGTTGCTCTCGTATAGGTTGTTGTTCGTCGACAAGGACAGGTTGTAGGATGAGATCGTGCTCGCGAAGCTCGAATATTTCGTCGGGTTGGCCTTGTAGCCCACCCGCCGCTGCAATTGCTGCAGTTGGGTGTTGTTCGCAGTCGTGTGGCCCTTGCCGTCGAGGATATTCCAGCTGTCCGCGATGAGACGATCGATGATGATCTCGACAATGGCCTTGCAGTTCGCCAAGATGGTCGGATCCTGACAATACTGCAAGCAGGCCGCCAGACCGGTAAACAAACCGGTTTGCGTGTCGCGCGAAGGATAGCCCAGCCACGTATAATCCGTCCACGGAGCGGCGCCTGTGTAAGCGCCGTTGCTGTAACCGTTATAGTACCAATAATAGCCGGCATTATTGGTTGGACCCGAGAAACGCGCCGTGCGTCCGGCGGTGCCCGTGATCATGATGTTGCGGTAGATGCCGTCCAATACGCGATTCAGGTCGTCCTTCGTTTGTTGATCGTTGGGCATACAGGCATTTTTCATGGACAGCGCCATCAAATGCATTCCCGTGAAACACATCGAATCGCCGATGAGATCCAGGGCGTCCAACGCGCCGGTTCGATTGAAATTGTTCCACCAACCCACGCCTTCCTGTCCCCAAAACTCGTTGTGATCGCGGTAATCGGTCAAATGGTTTTCCGCCTTCACGTACATCTGATTGATTTGGTCTTGCGTCAGTCCGTCCCAGCCGATCCAGGAACCGCGCAGGAACGACGTAAGCTGGTTCTCCTGGGTGGTGTTGGGGTGACACGTGCTGCCGAGCGGCAGAAAGGTCGCGTAGATCGTCGTGTCGGCGTTCAGGGTCAACTGCGTCGGGTTCTGCAAGGACGGCGTAAACTGCGGTGAGCTTGGTGAATACGACCAGTGACTGAAGACCCATCCGGCATCGGGGTCGCCCGGCATTGCCGGAGCGACGTCGGGCTTGCTCGTGAACTGCTGTCCATTCGAGGGACTGAACGAGATCGTCACCACCGTGCCAGCCGCATAGGGGGGCGACGGCGAAACCGAGTACCGGCCCTGACCGATAAGGTTGACGGTGAGTTGCACGTCTGCATAGGCGAGACCCAAAAACAGGCACCCGCAGAATGCCACTACCAGTGCGCAAAAAAGCCTCTGATTCATGAGACACCTCCCTACCATAGAGGCAGTCGGTTCGACAAAATGGCGATCCGAGTGCATGTTCCTGTTCCCGTCCTGTCACGAAGGACGCGTGGCCTGCCTGCGCGCCGGGCCCCATCTGCTGGGTTACTCACCGATCGAGAACATAGATAGTATAAAACCTCGTTTTCTGATTGTAAAGTGATTTTTTCAATAAAAATATACTCAAGAATAATGGAAAGCCTTTCTTTCGGTGTAAAGGAATTCTATGAAAAAGAAATAAAAAATATGTTGAGTAGTGCTTTTGCTGCTATTGCCGTAGGGAAATCTTGTAAACCATTTGAAAATATACACTACAAGTCAGGGCAAGTCTCTGTCTGTCGGATAGGCTTTCATCCTTACAGGAGAAGATGTGAATGACGGAGGGAGGATGTCGCGGAATCGGTTCCAGGGATTGCACAGGGGGAGAGGGGGCTCTCTGGAATCGCAGACGGTTAAGGTGCGTGGTTTCGGAAACCATAGGTCTGTCGCGAACGAATGGCGGCGCTGCGAGGGTTCCGCGCCCTTTTGCATCGCGAAATAAGCGATGATTTTGGAAAACGCGCTATCGCCCGATCGTGGCAGGATCAAAGTCGTTGGACAATGCCGCAATCTTGACGAGCCACGCTTTGTATTGATCCAGCGACTCTGGAAAGCCCGCCAAGTAATGGTTCCCTTGACGAATTCCATCCACGCTGTAGTCGATCAACCACAAGCGCCGGTACGCCGGGTGAAAACGCAGCGCATCCAGTTGCCAGTTTTGGTTTGCCGGGACGTCGCGCGCTCCTTGCGACAACGTCTCGCCGGAATCCGCGTCATGCACATGCCATTCGACATGCGCCGTCCTGCGGGTGTCGTTTGCCGCGACGAGCGGGACGTGCCAATGGTTGCCGCGTTGGCCGACCATCACGCAGACTGGCCGGTAGGCGCGTTGCAAGTAGTGGTAAACAAGTTTTTTGCGCCCGTAATAATCGATGAGCGAATCGCTGAACTGCGGCCAGGGTTCGCTGATCACCCAGAACAACACGCCGGAGGCGCGCCACTTGCGCAAGCGGATATTTTCCGCGAACCCCTTGTAGAACTCGGCTTGAGCAATCTGGGAGGCGAGGACGAACTCTTCGAGGGAGTCCGGCAGTTCGCCAAACAGGTCGCATACGCGGTTGAGCACGTCGTCAACCCGGCTGCCCCAAGTCAGATAATCGTTGCGATGCAGGCCGGTGTGGAAGGCCCAAGCGCCATCTTGCCGCGGCGGCCATATCTCATTCTCGGGCAAAAAGCGGCGCAACGTTGTGACGTCCGGCACGCCCAATGCCCCGATCTCGCTTACGAAGCATGCGCTGGTCATCTGGTACACCGGGGCGTCGAATGGGGCGCCTGTCCAAATGTGCTGGTCCGGCGTGTGGTCGATGGACCAGCCCCGTTGCGGCAGAAACGGCGTACTCGGCAAATAGGGCCGATAGGGGTCATGCCGATGCAGCGCGCGCGGCAGCGTTTCCTTCGTGAGGCGATTCGGCATGGGCAGTTTGCCGTCATCGGCATAGCTGTCGCTTACTTCGTTGTCGCCGCACCAGATTACCAGACTTGTGTGGTTGCGCAGACGTTTGATGACCGCTTCGGCCTCCGCGCTGATCATGGCGGCGAACTCGTCCGTGTGCGGGTAGCCCGTGCAGGCCATCGCGAAGTCCTGCCACACCATGATGCCGCGCTCGTCGCACAAGTCGTAGAATCGGTCGCAGGGATAGATCGCGCCGCCCCAGCAGCGCACCATGTTGCAGCCGAGGTCGGCTATCGCCTGCACCGTCGCGTCCAAGCGATCCTGTTCGCGACTGGGGAAAGCATCCAACCCTTCATAGTTGCAGCCCTTGACCATGATCGGTTCGCCGTTGACGATAATCCGCCAATGATGGGCAGGGTCCGGCTCAACGTCCCAACGCCTGCCGGCGCCCGCTTCCGCCGGCATCCACGGATTTCCTTGGCTATGAGTCGACTCGAGCGACGCCGTGCGGAAACCGATGCGGTCCACCCGCTCGGCCAGCACCTCGTCGCCCTTGCGCACCTGCAGGGTGACCTTGTAGAGATTCGCTTCGCCATAGCCACGCGGCCACCAGAGTTTGGGGCGGTCCACCCAGATGCCGACGCGCTCGTACACGAATTCGGGGCGACTCTCATATTCAAAGACGCTGTCGCCGCACTCGCCGCGAAAATGGACGGTCAGACCCAGGACGTCCGACTCGGCGGTTCTCAATTCATAGCTGCATCCGAACAGCCCTCGTTCTTCGGTCGCCAGACAGCAATTGTAATACGCCTGCGTGATCGCGTGCGGCGGGCGCGCCTCAAGATACGCGGGACGCCAAATGCCTGCCGATACGGCCCGCGGCATGCTGTTCCACCCCCACATGTGCGGCGCCTTGCGGAGGAACAGGGCCTCGTTGCGGCGCTCCCAACTGCCGTAGCACATGTCGTAGCCGCGCCGGCGCGCTTCTGCCATCGCCGAACCGAGACGCACCGTGATGACGTTGCGACCGGGCCGCAGCGCCGCCGTCACGTCGAAACGGTGTTCGATGAACATGTTCGCGGCGCGGCCCACTTCCACATCGTTGACCCATACCGTGGCAAGCGTATCGAGCCCCTCGAAAACGAGGTCCCACGGCATCCCGCCGAGGTCGCTCACCACGACCTCGCGCATGTACCACCACTCGTTCTGTTCCAAGGGTCGAAGCTGCCGAATGGCGTCTGCAAAGAAAAGGTCTTCCGGCAGAAGACCCGCGCGAATCAGGTCCAACTCCACGTTGCCCGGCGCCTTCGCCTCGATCCAAGAAAGCTTCTCGCGTTTCAGATCCGCGGGCGACGCAACGCTCTTCGACCCTTCTGGAAAGAACGTCAATTCCCATGATCCCTGCACATCCACGCGATGTGAAACCATTCCCGGCGCCTCCTCTTGTGTCACCCCAAAACCACTTCACCCGTCGTCGCGTCGATAAGCGTCGTTGATCCAACGGCCAGCGTCATTGCCAATGCCGTGCCCGAGGGCAGCATGAATCGTCGGTCTCCTCCGGCATGCGTGTGAACGCACAACAGATCGGCGCTCGCAAACAGCGCGTCGTTATGCTCGCTCCAGATGTGCGCTCCGCCTGCCCGGAACAATTCGCGCATCAGGCATGGATTTCTGAGCGGCAGTCCGCAAAACCAGGCAATGTGATCGTCAAACGCCCGACGCGCCAAAGCCACAAACCGTCCTCCGGTATAGCGCCCCACGGTTTCGGCGCGATCGTCGTCCACGTGAAAAAACGGAACGAAAGGCTGATCGATGCCGTAGAACACGTCCGGAAATCCTGCGCGGAACGTATCCGCGGGAACGTGGAGTTCGCGCGGCGCGCGTGCGTGCATCAGACCCAGTTGCATGCCGATTAGGTCCGACATGCGCCCGAGATCGAGCGTCTCCCCATCGGTATAGCCTGGCGCGCACGTCCAAATTATCGTGCGGCCATCGCACGCGACGCGTTCCCGAATGCCCGATCGACGTTCGTCGGTGAGGAACGGCGTGTAGGCGAAAACGACGACCTTGTACGGCGCGAGATCGATTCGCGGCAAGTCGTCGATATGGACCGTGTCGAAGATTGCGCCGCTGCGATACGCCTCCGCGATGGTCCGGTTGATGGAGGGCAACGCCACGGGATCGACGTTGTGACGTTGGAGGCCAAGGTAATAGAAGCATTGCGTGTCGTACACGAGCAACACATCGGCCGCTGATTGCCACGGCGTCTCCATGCGGGCGTCGCCCAGTTCACGTAAACGCCGGACTTCGGCCAGCAACTCCGGGTGATCCCACCAGCCGCCGCTTCCTTCCGGGCCGAAATCGTAAAACCACATGCCTTGGCCCAGCGTATAGCAATGCGCCGTATTGCGGCGATGACGCTGAATCGCATCGTCGAGGGATGCAGGCAGAAACGGCTCTGGACGTTTGAAAGAATCGCCCAGCGGCGTGGCTTGATCCATTTCGTTGAGCCACAGCTTGCCGTGCGCGCGCAGCGTCGCCGTGAGGCACCGGAAGTGGCCGCTGCCGCCGAGAAGAAGTGAATCCAGCTCGTACGAGACGGGCGAACTGAAGTAGTCGATCCAAGGCGATTCAAGCGCGCGGGTCGATTCGAGATGCCCCCCGGAAACCATGTCGTAGATATGGCAGAAATAGGCGTAGAAGACGCCGGTCACCGTGGGGCGCGGCCACGTTTCTTTCACCAGACGGCAGAATGACTCGATGGCCTCGATGAGACATTCCTGGTGACAGCGACCGTAGTCAATGACCCAACGTTCCTGTCGCGGGTCGCGAAAGACTCCCGCCTGGGTTTTCGTGCGCGGTTCCATGCCGGGCACGACGGCTGTTTCGAAGGTTGCAGAAGCGTCGCCCCAGGCCGTTTGCAGGGCCTTGGAGTTCCCATATGCGCTGCGCAGCCAGGCGCGAAAATACTGGGTCATGGCCGCGCCGGTGTCGGGTTCGTGCGGAAACCCAAACCAGAACCATTCGCCCCACGCCCCGCCCGCCACGTGAAAGCCGCCGATTGCGTCGCCCTCGGGCGACGCACTGAGCGCATTCAGAAAGGCAACCACCTTTTCCGCGGTCTCGCGACGCCACCGATCGGAGGCGAAGGATTGCCGACGGATGTGATCGCACTGATCCACCTTGAATTCCTCGTCCAACTCTCCGTCTGAATAGCCCACGCACTCCTCGGGATAGCGATCAATCCACCAGAAGGGCGCATCCAGGTTCAGGCGGATGAACACCACGGCATGCGAGATCTGATCCGTGACGCCCCGCACACAGCGCCGCGCGCGATCCATGTCGAGGCTTCCGTCTTCGGCCCACAGATCGCGCAAATAGATGTCGATCTGAAAGAGCCGGAATCCTTGCTCCGCGAAATTCCTGATATTGCGGCGCGGCGGATCCTCCCATGTGCGCCAGCCGCCTCCCGTCAGCGCGTAAAGCATGGGGAATGCCGGCTCGTCGTTGACGAAGAGGACAAAGCGGTTATTGTAGATCCCTGTCCGGGCGCGGATTGGCGCTGGGGGCGTCACGTTGGGGCCTCCTGTTTGCGGTAGGTCGCGGCAGGCGTCTCACTCGCCTTGCCTTTTGATGCATTCATCTGGCTCGCGAATCCGATGTTTCGTCGCCCGGAGCCGGGGGCGTCTGGGGATGGTTGGAGCCAAAGTGTTTCAGGATGACCATCGGTTCGCACACGCTCCGATTCACGATCGTCACGCCTTCGCGCGCAGTCTGCTCGCTTACGAAATACTCGTCCGCGCTCGGTTGACCATAACGCAGCGTTCCAGCGGCCTCGGCTTGATATGCGCCGAACTGACCGTACCCCTGTACAATGATACAGCCATAGGCCGTCGGTCCCTTTATGGTGGCCGTCTGTCCCGGCATCACGGTCAATTCCTGCGCGGCGATGTAATCGTTGCCATAGACGATCCACTTTTCGATATGGCAATCGTCCTGGCTCGCCGTAATAGGCGGACGGAAATAGTGCTTCTTGTAGTGCGGGTCGACGTTCTTTTCCCAGTCCATCAAATCGAGCACGTAATCCACGTCGCGTTTGCGATCGTGCGGGCAATTCTCGACGAGGAAATCATAGGGATACACCTCGTTCCGGCAGACGTTTTCGTACACGCTATTCACGTCCGCGTTCCATTGAGGCTCGTACGTGAGGTAGGACCCCGGCGCATGCACCACGCCCGGAGCCGTGTACCAGCCCGTTCCCAACTCGATGCGGTACGCGCGCGACAATTCCGTGATGCGGTTGTCGCCCGATTCATAGGCCAACAGCCGATCGCGCACCATGTCTTGCGTCACATCCGGATCAAACCCGAAGTAGGTGTGCGGAAACGTGCCGGGGTGATTGTTCAGCTGCGGCGGATAGTAATAGGCCTCGGGCTTCCCGAGTTGCCCGACCCGCGCCGCCGCCTCGAAGCTGAGGTGCAGGTGATGGAACAACGGTTCGCCGTAGTCGAAAAACTTCGAATACATGGGCCAGCCCCCAAAACGCTCCATCAGATCCGTGCCGATGAGTCCGTCGCCTAGTTCGGCCACGGCATCGCGCAACAGGAACTTGCCCGCCGGATCGCGGTCTGGAGGTTCCGCATAGCTGAGTCCCTCGTCCTCGGCCGCCAACGGCCCGTTCATGCAACGAATCGTCGACGCGAACCAGCGTTCCTTGATCGCCCCGCGCGCCGTGCCCAACGCAAAATAATCGTCCGGGTGAAGCCGCAATCGCCTGCCAGGCACGCTGAAGCGGCGCGGCACGAAAACCGGCATTAAACGAAATATGCCCTTCCCAGCATCAAAGGTCTGACGTATACGGCTCGTCACGCTCATGGCAATCTCCCTCTCGTGCCCTGAAACCTAGGCAGGCCAAAGTCACGGGCCAGTCTGGGCGCAGACCTTCGGTCCGCAGCGAAAGTCATATAGTGATAATATAATAGCAAGATTCCGTCATTCAATGCGCAAAAATCAGTTGTCACGGCAAATATTGATTGTTTTTCCGGCGAGGTCATGGGCTCGCGCGGCTTGCCATTTCGCATCCGTAAACGCTATCCTCCTTGCGCCCAGACGCATGCGTGGGGGATGTTTTCGCCGGCGCCAAAAAAGAAATCAAACGAATGGCAGGGGTCGCGGAATGGATCGTATGCGGCCCGGTCAAACAAGGCGCGATGCTGCGACGCCCAACCGCGCCGATAGCAGCGAACGGACAGGATGAAGTGGGCGTAGTAGAAATGCGCCAAACCAGTAAAATTGGAAGCCATACGAGAGCCGGAGATCCTTTGGGAAGAGAGGTCCCCGGTTTCCTAACGAGAAACGGAGAGAATCATGCGGCTGAGTCAGTTGGTAGGCAAACGGTTTAAGGAGCGGCCTGCGGAAGCCACGCTCGAAAGCCATGCATTGTTGCTGCGCGGCGGCTATGCCCGGCAGGTCGCGAACGGCATCTATTCGTTGTTGCCGCCGGGGCTACGGGTGATTCACAAGATCGAGCGAATCGTGCGCGAGGAAATGGATCGCATCGGCGGCCAGGAAGTCCTGATGCCGGTCGTGATGCCGCGTGAGTTGTGGGAGGAATCCGGGCGCTATCAGGGCGTGGGGGCGGAACTGCTGCGCTTCAAGGATCGCGCCGATCATGACATGGTCCTTGCGATGACCCATGAGGAAGGCGTGGTGCACCTGTGCCGGAACGAGATCAGCAGCTATCTCCAGTTGCCGTTCATGGTTTATCAGTTGCAGACGAAGTTCCGCGACGAACCGCGATCGCGCGGCGGCCTGATTCGCGTGCGCGAGTTCACCATGAAGGACGCGTACTCGTTCCATACGTCCCACCAGGACTTGGAGCATTACTATGTCGAATGCTATCGCGCCTACCAACGCATATTCGCGCGTGCGGGCATCCCCGAAGTCGTGGCGGTCGAGTCGGACACCGGCATGATGGGCGGCAAAGTCGCACACGAATTTATTCTGCTGACGGAGATCGGCGAAGACACCATCGTCACGTGCGATTCCTGCCGCTACCTTGCGAATCAAGAGGTCGCGCATGGCCGTATCGCCGGGTTCAGGGAAGAGGCCAACGCCCTCGACAAAGTGCACACGTCGGGCAAAAAGACCATCGAAGAGGTCGCTGCGTTTCTCGGCGTGCCTACGAGCCACACCGCCAAAGTCGTGTTCTACGACAAGGACAACGAAGGCAAATTGGTCGTCGCGGTGATTCGCGGCGATCGCGACGTCAACGAGTCAAAACTGAGCAAAATAATTCAAGCCCAGCCCGTTCCCGCGACGGATGCGCACATTCACGCCGCCGGCGCGGAACCCGGCTATGCTTCGCCGATGGGGCTTGTCGCGGACAAGGTCCGCATCGTCGTCGATCACACCGTCGCGGCGGCCAGCAACCTCGTCACCGGCGCGAACGAGGCGGACTACCATTACACGAACTTCAACCTCGAACGCGATCTGCCCGGCGTGACGACCGTCGACATCGCGGCGATTGCCGATGGCGACGGATGCCCGCAGTGCGAAGGCAAGATTGTGCTCCAACGCGGCATCGAGGTCGGCAACATCTTCCAGCTTGGAACGAAATATTCAGCGGCGATGAAGATGCAGTACGCCGATGAAGAGGGCAAGCTGCAGACGCCGATCATGGGGTGTTACGGCATCGGCATCGGCCGCATGATGAGTTCGGTGATGGAAGTGCGGCGCGACAAATTCGGGCCCGTCTGGCCGATCTCGATCGCCCCGTGGCAGGTCCACATCAACGCGCTCAAGCTCGGCGAAGACCCCGTGCGCGAAGTCGCGGAAAGTCTGTACACCTCGCTCCAGGCCTTGGGCGTCGAGGCCATCTACGACGACCGCAACCAGAGCCCCGGCGTTCAGTTCGCCGATGCGGATCTCCTAGGCGTGCCATTCCGGATCATCGTCAGTCCGCGCAACCTCGACGAAAAACAACTCGAATGGAAACGCCGCGACACCGGTGAATCCGGGAAGCTCGATCTGAAAGGCGCGGCGGAAACCATCCGCGGTTGGGTCCAGGAAGCGCTGACATCGTTCGAGGCCGCCGCATTGGCCACGATACA
>ERZ795030.4242-NODE-4242-length-14257-cov-16.920152_pt1 | contig 14257 bp, 10 predicted proteins | sample MGYA00375122_ERZ795030 | MGnify/ENA primary metagenome ERZ795030 (study PRJEB30165, sample SAMN05720146) | activated sludge metagenome | isolation source: anaerobic digester from wastewater treatment plant | place: Japan | collected 2015-04-20 ...
CTGAGTCGTCTGAGTCGTCTGAGTCGTCCGGGGCGTGGCGCCGTTGCAACGCCCCGGAGACTCACCCGGGCGACTGAGCACGGGCGACTGAGCACGGGGGACTCGGCAGCGTCTATCAAGCCACCGCGATGTCGACGCCGGTCTTCTCGCGCACCTCATCAACGCTCACGCCCGGCGCCAGCTCGACCAACCGCAACCCATCCGCCGTCACGTCCAACACGGCCAAATCGGTGATGATCCGGTCCACAACCCGCCGACCCGTGAGCGGCAACGTGTTGGTCTGCAGGATCTTCGGGCTCCCGTCTCGAGCCACATGTTCCATCAGCACGATGACCCGCCGCGCACCGTGCACGAGATCCATCGCGCCGCCCATGCCTTTGACCAGCTTGCCGGGAACGACCCAGTTGGACAGGTCCCCGTCGGCGCTCACCTGCATCGCGCCCAGAATGGCGACGTCGACCTTGCCGGACCGGATCATGCCGAAGCTGGCGGCCGAGTCGAAGAAGGACGCCCCAACGGTCGTGCTCACCGTTTCCTTCCCGGCGTTGATCAGGTCGGCGTCCTCATCGCCCTCCAGGGGATAAGGACCCAACCCGAGGATCCCGTTCTCGGACTGCAGCACGATGTGCACACCCGCAGGGACCTGGCCGGGCACGAGCGTTGGCAGCCCGATCCCCAAGTTGACGTAGTCACCATCGTTCAGCTCTGCCGCCGCTCGGGCCGCCATGTCGGTTCGAGACCACGCCATCAGTTCTGACCTCCTGCGGGCTGCTGCACGGTGAGCCGCTCAATTCCCTTGTCCTGCGCCTGTTCCGGCGTCAGGGCCAGCACCCGCTGCACAAAGATGCCCGGCAGATGAATCTCGTCGGGGTCCAGCTCCCCGGGCTCCACGAGGTGCTCGACCTCGGCGATGGTGATCTTCGCGGCCATGGCACACAGCGGGTTGAAGTTGCGCGCAGCCTTGCGGAAGATCAGGTTGCCGTGCCGGTCCCCACGCCACGCGCGGACGAGGGCGAAGTCCGGGCGCAGGCCGGTCTCCAACACCCAGTCGCGCTCGACCCCGTCGACAGTGAACGTCCGCGTCGGCTTCGGCTCCGAGGCCACCAGCACGGCGCCGGTCGCGGAGTGCCGAATCGGCAGCCCTCCGTCGGCGACCTGAGTGCCCGACCCGGTGAGCGTGTAGAACCCGGCGATGCCCGAGCCCCCGGCGCGCAGCCGCTCGGCCAGAGTGCCCTGCGGCGTCAGCTCAATGTCCACTTCGCCATAGAGATACTGCCGCTCCAACTCCTTGTTCTCCCCGACGTAGGACGCGATCAGCCGCGACAGCTGCCGGTTCTCCAAGAGCAGCGAGTTGCCCACGCCGGCTATGCCGCAGTTGTTGGAGATCAATGTGATGTCGCGAGATCCCCTCAGCTGCAACGCTTTTAACAACACGGAGGGTATGCCGCACACGCCGAATCCGCCGGTGGCCAGGGTCACCCCGTCACCAATGTCGGCGACCGCGTCGGCAGCCGACTCCACAACCTTGTCCATCAGGACCCATCCGAGTTCAACAGGGTGATGCGCTCCAGCACCGTCTCCGGGTGCGCCTGCGCCGGCACGTGCGTCAGCCACAGCTCGGCCGGGGCCGGGGCGCCGGGGTCCTCGGCCAACCAGAAGCTGTCCGGTATGACGGCCGCGGAGGCATCGCCGTCAACCTCAAGCCCCTCGTCCGTGCGCAGAGCAAGATCCAGCGCCAAGTGGCGCGCAACATTCGTGATGGCCGAGTAGTCCGCCAACCGCTCGGCCGCTTCGAGCTCGGCGGTGTCCCCCTCGGTATGCCGCGCATCGAGCAGGACCAGGCTCAGCGGCATACTGCCGAGCTTGCCGAGCCACTCCGCGAGGTACATCGACGCCGAATCGGATTGATCTGCACTGATATTCGCAACGTCGGTGCCCGCGATCGCGTGTGCCCGCATGAGGAATCGCGCGGGGGAGGGCACCGCGAGCGTGACCTCTCGACGGACCGCGTCGGCCGCCGTGCGAATGGTGACCGAGGCGAAGTCGAGCAGTTCAGGGCTCGCCAACAGCGTGCGCAGCGCGTAACCGGTGCGCGATCGGGCCGCCATCTCGCCGATGAGGCCCGGCACGCGCGCCGCGCCGGCGAACAGCAGGGCCCCGGCGTCGAGATACAGCGCATCAGGATCCAGCAGCGCCTGCACCTGCCGCAGGTAGCCGACCAACGCGGGCAGGTCAGTCCACGGAATCGGCGCACCTTGCAGGAGCACCGCGGATCCGTAGTCCGCGTGGTCGAGGATCAGCGGAACGGCGCGTCCGCTGAGGGAGGTGATGGTCATGGTCGGCCTTCCGACGTCGGCGTATGCCGTGGGCGCACGTTGTATGCCGTGCGCACACGTGGGTGGGACTGCGGAGGCGTGGGCGGGCCGGGGAGGGGGTGCCCGCCCACGCTTCCCGATCAGGTGAGGCGGTTGACGACCTCGCCGTGCTTCGCCTCCAGCTCGCGCAGCTGGCGTTCCAGGCGCTCGATCTTCACCTCGCGGCGGTCGGGCACCATGATGATCGGCAGCTCCTTGAGCGGGCCAACGACGCGCTTGGGGCCGTCGATCGTGAACTCGGTGGCGGTGATCTCCTCCACGTCACCCCACGACCCGTAGTAGAGAAGGTCCTTCGGCGGCTCCGTGGTGACGAACTCGGCGCAGAACTCGTCGAACGGCTTGCCCCGCTGCAAGCGCGCCTGGCGGGCCTCCGCTCGGGCCTGCTGCGTGCCCGCGACATCGAGCCGGAAGTTCTTCGGGTCGTAACGCACCGCGAAGATCGACTCGGCCACGTGCTGGGTGATCCGACCCAGCTCCGCGTCCTTGACGACGGATTCGGGCAGCCGCTCCAGCGGATCGCCATAGCCGCCACCGGCGCCCTGGCTGATCATGTAGAGCTCGCCGTCCTTGGCGATGTCGAACTGCAGACCCATGTGGTACGTCATGTAACGCCCGTCCTCGAACGGCCGCTCATTCATGACCTTCTCGATCGACAGGTCGAACTTCTTGTTGTCCTGACGAATGTGCTCGTAGACGTTCGTGCCCTTGACCATCGCGAGCGGGTAGGCGCCGCAGCCGTATCCGCCGTACATGCCGTAGATCGAGGAGAACTTCGATCCCGAGGTCACGGTCATGAAGCCCCACTGGGCGGTGCCCTCGGCGGCGACGATCATCTCGTAACCCATGCCGCCGTTGAACTTGCCGAAGCCCATGTTGTCGCGGACCAGGCGCTTGGAGACCAGCTGCATGAAGGGAACTTCCTCCTCCATGACCTCCTGCTCGGCGGTGTCGGCCATCGCGCAGAACAGCGGCGAGACCGCGTCCTCGCCGTCGCGGAACGGCTTGGCTCCACCCGGCATACCGTTGAGGTCTGCACACAGGTTGCCGACCATGTCGCCGTGCTGGGTGATGCCACCCCAGAGGAAGGTGTTGATCTGGTTGTACCAGTTGGCCACCACGTTGCTGTACTTGTGCGGGGTCGAGAACGACATCCGGCTGTAGAGCGCCTGGAAGGCAGAGAAGCCGCGGAAGCTGGCCTGCAGCGACTGACCCATCGGCGCGTCGTAGGACGCATCCGCCCAGGTGCCCTCGTCCGAGATGATCTCGATGCAGCTCATCGCCGAGGTGCAGCGCGGCAGGTCCGGCCACCAGAAGGCGAGGATCGCCTGCATCATCATCGACTTCACCGAGCACAACGGCGAGTTGATCGCCCGGTTGAGGATCTCCGGGCCGGTGCCGCGCAGGTCGACCACCATCGAGTCACCCTTGACGGTGACCTTGCAGGCGATCTTGATGAGGATGTTCTCCTTGAGCGTCGAGTCCATGAACTGGTCGAATCGGTAGGTGCCATCAGGCAATTCACCGATCCGCCGGCGCACCTCGACGTCAACATCCTCGACCGTCGTGCGCAGCGCGCCGACGAAGGTGTCGACCCCGACCTCGTCGATGACCTTGTCGATGCGCTCCATGATCTTGCGCACGGCGGTGATCTTGACCTTGAGGTCGGCCAGCTGCAGCTTCGGGTCACGCACCGAGTGCTGCAGGAAGGTGAGCAGGTCGCGGCGCAGGTGACCCGCCTCGACGATCTTGAACGGGCTCATCCGCAGACCGTCGTCGAACGGCGTCTCGGAACCGGACGGCATACCTCCGGGCTCGCAGGCACCGTTCTCGCCCTCGTGGATCGTGGCCGCCACCCAGGCGATGATCTCGCCGTCGCGCATGATCGGCATGATCATCGACTGGTCGGTGTTGTGGACGTTGCCGAAGCGAGCATCGTTGTGAATGAAGCCATCTCCGGGGTTGACGCCCACGGTCGGCTCGTTCTTCCAGTACTTGTTGATGTACCGGATCGGGTGGTGCAGGATCGCGCTGAACGCGATGACCCCGTGGCAGGACAGGTAGGCGACGTCGCCGGCCGCGGTGTAGATCGCGGTGGTGAGGTCACCCCACTTCGCGCCGGGTGCGGCCCCTTGGGCCTCGCACATTTCGTAACCCTCGTCCAGGGCCCCGGCGATCCGCTTACGGATCCGCTCGACCTGCATCCGGTCGACACCCTCCGCGAGGACGATCTCCTCGAGGTCCGAGCGCGGCGCGATGCTGTGGTCGCGCATGATCTCGGGGTCCGGGCCGAGGAATAGGGTGGTGTCGTCCATGAAGCGGTCGACCCATTCCTGCTCTTGCACAGTCAGTTTGGTGGCGGGGCTTTCATCAATGGCAGTCATGTCGTTGTCTCCTTGAGCGTGGTGGCGGCCGGTCAGTCCTGCAGGAACCAGACGGCGCCCTGCGACGTCGGCTCGAGCCGCCAACCGGGTTCGACGAGGAAGGTGGTGTTCTCCGTGGTGACGACAGCCGGGCCCGCGATCACTGCGTCGACCGTCAGCGCGGACTGGTCGAAGATCGGGGTCTCCAGCGGCTTGTCGTGATTGATGAAGTGCACGGAACGGGAGCCGACCGAGGCCGGCCGGGTGCGCCCTTCGCTGCCCGTGAGCGGCTCGAAGTTGACTACGTCCCCATCGACGTATGCCGCGACGCGGACGGTGTTGCACCGGATCCCCGCCTCCGGTGCCGCGCTGCTCGCGCCGAACCGGTGGCTGTACACATCACCGAAGGTCTTGATCATGGCCAGCACGTCGCCGACGCCATTCATCCGGTTGAGCTCGTCCAGCGTGACCGCCTGGGTGAGCAGCTGGTTGCCGTAACGCATGTCCAGCTCGAGGCGGAACTTCACGTCGGCACCGTCGAAGCCCTGGCGAATGAGGTCCTCGCGGCCCATGGCCTCGAGCTCCTCGACCACCGTGTTGAACTCCTGGTAGCCGTCGTAGAGGGCTCGGGTCGTCGCGTTGTACATCGTCACGTGAACGCCGCGCTCGTGGAAGTGCAGCTGCTTCATGTTCCCGGCGCCACAGGCCGAGAAGACCGACGAGAAGGGCGGCGCCAGAACGCGTTTGATGCCGGCGTGCCGGGCGATGCCACAGGCGTGCAACGGCCCGTTGCCGCCATAGGCGAGCATGGTGAAGTCTTCCGGCAGGTAGCCGCGCACGCGCAGCTCCTTGCCGATGCCGATCGCCATCTGCTCGTCCACGCCGTCCTTGATCGCCTTGGCGACGGCGATCACGTCCATGTCGAGGTTGTCGCAGAGGGTCTCTTCGACGGCGAACCGGGACCGCTTCGGGTTGAGCTTGATGTACCCGTTGGCGTAGTTGTCCGGGTCGAGGTAGCCCAGCAGCAGGTCCGCGTCGGTGACGGTGGGGCGCAGGCCACCACGGTCGTAACACGCGGGGCCCGGGCTGGACCCGGCCGACTCCGGCCCGATCTTGATCGAGTTGTGGATCCGGTCGTAGGACGCGATCGACCCACCGCCGGCACCGAGGGTGTCCAGGTGGACCATGGGCACCGAGACCAGCCAACGGTCGATCGTCGGCAGGAAGTCGTAGTGCTTGACGCCGCCCTCGGGCACCAGGCCGATGTCGAAGGACGTGCCACCCATGTCGGTGGAGATGACGTGGCCGACACCGGTTTCGCTGGACAGGTGCTCTGCCGCACCGACCCCGGCGATGGGGCCGGAGTGGATGGTCTGCAGCGCGTCGGTGGAGTTCATCTGCGCCATGCCACCGGAGTTGTGGATGACCAGCATCGGCTTGTCGTAGCCGAAGTCGCGCAGGTTCTGCGACAGCTGGCTGAGCGCGTGGAACATCGTCTCGTGCAGGAAGCCGTCGATGATGGTCGAGGTGGCGCGAACGTATTCGCCCTTGCGGCCGGAGACCTGGTGACCGAGCAGCAGCGGGATGGCGCCGAGCTCGTGCGGCGGGAACTCGTCGAGGAAGATCTCCTGGATGGCGAGCTCGTGCTCGGGGTTCTCGGTGGCGTTGACCAGCGAGACCACGAGGGCCTCGGCACCGGCGTTGACCAGCTCCCGAACCACTGACCGGACATCGTCCGGGTCGAGCCGAGCGACGACCTTGCCGGCTGAGTTGATGCGCTCCTTGACCGAGCGGATCATCGCCCGGGGGACGATCGGGTCGGGGCGCTCGGCAGCCGGAAGGTTCTGCTGCATCGAGTAGTCCAGGCCCTCGCCATAGCCACGGCCACGGGAGAGCGGGATTGCGTCCTCGAAGCCGTGGGTGACGATGGCGCCGACCTTGGGGCCCTTGTGCTCGATCAGGGCGTTGGTGCCCAGGGTCGTGGCGTACCGCACCGAGTCCACCTCGGACAGCACGGTGACCCGGTCGAGGTCGGCCCGCTTGCAGGCCAGGTCCAGCGCCTCGTTGAAGCCGAGCGCCAGGTTGTGGTGGGTGGTGAGGGCCTTTGCCTCGACGTACCGGTCGTCCCAGACGAAGAAGCAGTCGGTGAACGTGCCGCCGATGTCGACGGAGATGCGCTTCATGGTGGTGTTCCTCTCGTCGTCAGCGGATGTGGCCAGTGGCCTTGTGATGTGCGGTGTACTTCTGGGCGTCGTCGCCGGGGCCGTAGTTGAAGACCTCTTCGGCGTCCAGGCCGGACTTCTCCCACTGGGCGCGCAGCGCGGCGACGTCGATCAACATGTCGATCGTCGGGGGGTGGCCCGGGGGGAGGTAGTCGGTCTCGATCTGGGTGCCGCAGCCGGGGCAGTAGTACTCGAGGATCCGGCAGTAGGTCGGGTCGGGCGAGAAGGTGTACTCGTACCGATTCGGGTCGATGATCGGCTGGTGGATCTCGCGGGGGTCGCGGTCGTAGACCAGGGTCCCCTTCTTGTAGGAGTCATGGGCATCGCCGATGTCCTGGCTGCACACTCGACAGGTCCACCGTTCGGTGTCCAGGTCGATCACCAGGTATTCGGTCATGGGAACTCGCATGGTGGTGAGTCCTTTCAGGGATGAGGAAGCCGCAGCCTGCGCGGTCAGAGGGTGTCGGTGAGGAAGAGATCGCCCGCGGCCGTGACGCGGAAGTCCCAACCGGGAAGGACGCGGGCCGTGAAGAACGGCCCTTCGATCAGGGCCGGCCCGCTGCCACCAGCGCCGGGCGCCAGCTCGGTCAGCACGTGCACCGGAACCTCGTCCACCGTGTCGGCGGCCGACCGCACCTGGCGGGTCGTGGTGACCGCGATCGGCGTGACCGGCACCTCCACATCGGCGCGGATGTCCGGGTGCGGAAGGCGCGCCGTGACCGTGAGCTGGAGCGACGCCCGCGCCCCGGTCGCCGGGACAGGTTCGCCCACGGCATACGGGATCCGCTTGAGCACAGCACCCGCTGCGTCCTCGACCGTGAGCTGCCACGAGGTGTCGCAGTCACCCAGCGCGTAGCCCTCCTGGAACATGTCCCGCTCGGCGCGGGCCACGAGAGTGTCGTGCACCTGCTGGGCCGCGGCCGTCGTCAGCTCGGTCAGCTCGACCTCATAGGTCTTGCCGATGTCGGAGAAGGCGATGCCGAAGGCGGAGAACACGGCGGCCATCTGCGGGATGAGCACGTGCTTGACCCCGGCCGGCCGGGCGGCGCCCGCGGCGCTCATCGGACCCGCACCGCCGAACGCGGCGAGCGTCGTGTCCGGGCCGACGAGGTGGGAGAACGCACCGGCCAGCGCCACGAAGTACGCCTGTTCCATCTGAACCAGGGCCTCTTCCAAGGTCAGCCCGAGCGGCTGCGCGATGGTGGCGGTGACGACCTGGCGCGAGCGCTGCGGGTCCAGCGTGAACGTGCCGTCCATGTAGGTGTTCGCGTCGAGGATGCCCAGCAGCAGGTTGACGTCGGTGATCGTCGCGTCCCTGCCACCGAAGCCGAAGCAGGCCGGCCCGGGGGCGGCACCGACACTGCGGGGACCGACGACGATCTTGCCGTCCTGCACCGAGATGACCGACGAGCCGCCAACCCCCTTGGAGTGCACGTTGCTCATCGGGTAGGAGATCGGGACGCCCCGAATCGTGCCGTGCTCGTCCACGTGGATGGCTTCGTCGGTGACCGTCCCGACATCGGTGGTGGTGCCGCCGATGTCCATCATCAGCGTGTGGCTCAGACCGTAGGTCCGCGCCAGCGCGGCGGTCCCCTCCAAACCGCCGCGTGGTCCGGACGAATACGTCTTCAGCGCAACGGACTTCGCCACCCGCGAGGAGGCGCCGTCGTTGCGGTAGACCAGCAGCGGGTTGGCGACGCGGTAGGTGCTGAGCCGGTGCTCCGCGCCATAGAGGAAGCGCTCCATCGTGGGGTGCAGGAAGGAGTTGATGACGCACGACCAGGCGCGGCGCGGCGCGTTGCGGTCTCCGGCCAGGTCCCAGCTGTAGATCAGCGGGATCGAGCCCAGCAGGTGGCGCGGGAACTTGCGCAGCAGGATCGAGCGCAGCGCCCGCTCCTCCTCGGAGGTGGCACACGCGACGACCACGCGGGCCGCGCCCAGGGTCGCCAGTCGGTTGACCAGTTGGACGACCTCGAACTCGACGTCGTCGCCGGCCAGGTCGACGACCGCGAAACGATCGTCGACGAGGGAGGCGAACAGGTGCTCCTCGTCGGGCGTTGTCTTCATGCCGGTGGCGAGGTCGGGGATCGAGGTGAGCACCCCGATCATGGGCCCGCGGCGCTCCACCAGGGCGTTGGTGCCCTGAGTCGTGGAGTAGCGGATGTGCTGGGTTGCGTGCAGCAACCGCTCGGTGTCCGGCGCCCCATAGAGGGCGGTCGACGCCTTCTCGATGCCGTCGAAGAGACACTGGGAGAGGTCGTGCGGTGTCGTCAGGGTCTTGGTGAAGGTGAAGTCGCCACCGTCCCAGACGCAAATATCGGTGAGCGTGCCACCGTTGTCGATGTTGATGAGCGTGTCCATGCCACTCCTTGTCCGTGGATTCGGTGAGCTGAGACGCATCGCGCCAGTGGCGGGTGTGTCAGCGGCAGGACTTCAATGTGATTGATGTCTCAAGTACAATGGGTGTCCCAAGATGGGACACCTCCCGCGCTTGGGGAGTTGTGTGTCACACGTCACCATGGGGGTGGTGCCGCAAACTCAGGCGCCCCTCGGGCGACGGAAGGAGTGCGGCTTGCCGGATCGATTGAGCCAGAACCTCCGTGTTGCCGCTGCCCGCGCCGACTTTCTGGAGAGCGGGGCCGCGGGTGCCGCCGGCGTCTCCCAGTCCCTCGCCGCATCCTGGGTGCGTAGCCAGGCCGCAGGGGTCGACACGATGCATCCGCGCTCGGACCTCACCGACATCGACACGGGCAGTCGGCTGGTGCGCTGCGCGGCACCGGTGATCGAACAGCTGGGTCAGGACACCTCGTCACTGCCGCTGGTCATCGCCCTCACCGACAACCACGCGCGCATCCTGCGCCGGGTGGATTCCTCGGCGGCTGTCGGGCGACTGTTGGACCGGGTCGACTTCGCGCCGGGGTTCAACTATGCCGAGAGCACGATGGGGACCAACGGGGTCGGCACCGTGCTGGAGTCCGGGCAGCCCTTCTCCGTGGTCGGCGCCGAACACTTCACTGAGCAGCTTCAGCCGTTCGCGTGCACAGGGGCACCCATCATCGATCCACTGACGGGCCGTTGCGAGGGGATCCTCGACATCTCGGCGATGGCCGAGGCGTGGAGCCCGCTGATGCACACGCTGGTCAAGTCGGCCGCCAAGGACATCGGCCGCAACCTGCTCACCGACCGCAGCCAGGCTCAACGGGCCTTGTTCGACACCTACCTGCGAGCCGACGCCCGATCCGGCCGCCGCGCGGTCTTCGCGTTTGCCGAGTCGGTCTTCATGGCCAATGCCGCGGCCGGGCGGTTGTTCGGCCCCGCCGAGCAGCTCGCCATCCGCGAGCACGCCGCGTTCATCATGGGACACCGGCATACCGCCAACGACACGCTCACCCTGGCCACGGGCCAGGTGGTCCAGATGCGTGGAACGCGGCTGTTGGTCGGCAACGACGCCTCGGGGATCGTGGTGATTGCGGAGGTGATCGAGCAGCGCGGTGAGCTTGCCCGACTGCACCTTCCCTCCACCGAAGCGGGTTTCGCCGACCATCTGCTTCCCCAGACCGCTGTCGCGAATGACCGGACCAGGCTGTTGCTGGATGACCTCGAGCGGCCCCACGTGCCGATCTCTCAGGGCTCGTCACCCGCGTGGGTGCGGGCGTGCGCCGAGCTGCGCTCGGCGATCGCGGACGGCATACCGACGATCGTCCTGGGGGAGACCGGAAGCGGAAAGTTCACCTTGGTCGCCGAGCTCTTCCACGCCGAACACCCCGGCGGGCGAAGCATTTCGGTGGACGCGAGCCAGCTCAACTCCGACGCGCGAACCGACCTAGACGCGCTGTTGCGCGAAACCCGCGAGCAGACTCTGTGCATCGTGCGGAACATGGATGCGGCCAGCACCGAAGGCGTCGACCGACTGGACACGCTGTTCCGGGCGCTCGGCGACCACCGCGACGTCATCACCTTCATTGCCACCGTGTCGGACTCGAGCCTCGACTCGGACCTGCCGTTCCGCGCGCTGCTGGACCATTTCGAGGTCGCGGTCACGGCGCCGGCGCTGCGGTTCCGCACCGATGATCTCGGCGCGATCACCAGCCGGCTCCTGCAGGAGCTGGCTCCGGCGCGGCGGGTGCGATTGTCACCCGGCGCCGAGCGGACCATCGCCCGCTACTCCTGGCCGCGCAATGTCACCCAATTGCGTGAGGCGCTGCAGCATGCGCTGCGCACGCGGCCCGTCGGCGAGATCCAGGACCAAGACCTCCCGGCATACTGCCACACCGCATCCCGTCGTTTGCTCTCGCCGCTCGCTACCGCCGAGCGCGACGCCATCGTGGCCGCTCTGCGCGAGCACCACGGCAATCGGGTGGTGGCCGCGAGCCATCTCGGGATGTCGCGCAGCAGCCTCTACCGGAAGCTGCGGACGTACAACATCACCGCGTAGCGCCGCCACCGCATCGCGAAGTGCGGCGTCGCGATCGAGGGAGGTATGCCGTCCGGGCTATTCGACGGGTTGCCTGCGGGAGTCCGCTTGCGTGACCGCGGACACGTGCGTGCAGCGCGCCGACCCCGGGGCGGAGACGACGCTCGGTTCCCTGTATGCCGCGGGCGCTCGCGATGTCCCCGTATGGGCCCCCACCGCCCACCAGCCCCTTCCTCACGTCCGCTGGGTGGTCGGCTCTAACAGAGCCGCGACCCGCCCCTTGGGCATGTCCCAGAGTTACGGCCCCAACCCCGGTGACCGGGACGACATGATTGGAGTGATCCGGTATGCCGTCGAAACGGCGGGGATCACGTTCTTCGACACTGCCGAGGTCTACGGGCCCTTTGTCAACGAGGAGCTCGTCGGGGACGCGCTGCGTCCGCTGCGCGATCGCGTCGTCATCGCCACGAAGTTCGGTTTCGACCTCGACGCTGACGGCGGCAACCATGGCTTGAACTCGCGGCCCGAGCGGATCCGTCAGGTCGCGGACGCGTCGCTGCAGCGGCTGGGCACGGATGTCATCGACCTCTTCTATCAGCACCGCGTCGACCCGAACGTCCCGATCGAGGAGGTGGCTGGCGCTGTCGGTGAGCTTGTCGCGGCCGGCAAGGTGCGCCACTTCGGGCTGTCTGAGGCGAGCGCGCGCACGATCCGACGCGCGCATGCCGTCCACCCGGTCACCGCTGTCCAGAGCGAGTACTCGCTGTGGACCCGCGACCCGGAGCCGGAGGTGCTGCCGACGTGCGCCGAGCTCGGCATCGGTTTCGTGCCGTTCAGCCCGCTGGGCAAGGGCTTCTTGACGGGGACGGTCGACACGTCGACGACCTTCAGCGCTGGTGACATCCGGGGCACGATCCCCCGGTTCGAGGCGGACAACCTCACGGCCAACCAGGCGCTCGTGGCGCGGGTGCGTAGCCTCGCCGATGCGAAGGGCTGCACGCCTGGGCAGGTCGCGCTGGCTTGGCTGCTGGCGCAAGGGCCGCGGATCGTGCCGATCCCCGGCACGCGTCGCCGCGAGCGGCTCGACGAGAACTCTGGCGCGACCACGGTGAGCTTGAGTGCCGACGAGGTCAATGACCTGTCCGGGCTGGCGGCACGCATGGGGGTACAGGGCGAGCGTTACAACGAGGGCGGCCTGTCGATGTTGGACCGCTGACCCGGCACGGCCTCGCGGATGAAACCTGGTCGTATGCCGTGGTGGGACGACGCTCGGCGCGCGCTCACTTCGTTGCGACCGATACGTTGAGGTCTATGGCCCAGCCGTCACAGTACGAACTTGAAGCCTGGCGTGAGATTCAGGAGTTCAGAGGTCGACAAGTGACGCGGAGTCTGGGCAGCGCTGGTCAGATGGTTTCCAACGCCTCCGCCGCTGCAGGCGACCGCGCAGCGGAGTACCTCCAAGCCCACCCTCGGGCGCAAGGCGTGGTCCTCCGGGGTCAGGGAGTCGTGGCCAAGGGATCCCAGGTCATCAGAGGTAAGTCTCAGGCCGTCGGGTCGTCCGCACCGGCTTGGGTGGGCGCCGCCGGGAGCTCTGCACAGCGAACGGTCGGGCGAGTCGCCAGAGCGGGGCTGTCTCCAAAGCGAGTGGTCGCCAAACATCGCAGGCGCGGCCACGACGTCTCCAGCCTGCACGACCTTCGCAACCTGGATCTGGAACAGATACATGCGGTGCGGGGACGGGCCTCCAGTTGGCTGTACCCCACTGGCGCGGCGCTGTCGGGAGCCGGAGCCGGCCTGGCGATCTCGGGTGGAGAGCTCGTGACCGCGGTATCTGGCGGGGCTGGAGCCGCCCCCTCCGGGGCAGTGATCGCGGGCGCGTTCGTCGGCGACGCGGCAGCCGTTCTGGCCTTATCCACACGCGCGGTCGGACGCTCGGCCCTGATGCACGGCTACGACCCTGAGTCGCCCGCTGAGAAGCTGTTCATTCTGTCCGTGGTCAATGCTGGTTCCGCCGTGTCGGCTAGTGCGAAAACCGCCGCGTTTACCGACATCTCGAAGCTCACCCAGGCGCTGGCTCGGGGCAAGTCGTGGGAGGTGCTGAACGAGACCGTTGTCGCGAAGGTCGCTGGGGAGTTTGCCAAGAGGTTCAGCTTCCGTCTCACCAAACAGGGCCTTGGCAAGGTGGTTCCCGCAGCCGGCATCGTTTTGGGCGGCACGCTCAACTGGGCCACTCTCGAAGGGATCGTCGACGCCGCTGATATCGCCTACCGTCGGCGGTTCCTGCTCGAAAAGTATCCGCAACTCGCCGAATCGGATTCTTTCGGGAAGGCTGCCGCGCTCGACGCGAACATCCCCGAGGACGCCGACGAAGCGATCAGTGTGGTCGATGAGATCGCAGAAGCGATTGGCCAGCCTCCAGCCTGACGGCTCCGACACCCATGCCCCTCGTCGAAGGTCCCTGCGAAGACTCGCGGCCTCGGCTTCAGTTCATGGCGCTGGGCACGACGAGGGCGGTGAGGGGGCCGCTGCCGGCGTTGGCGATCCCCCAGCGATAGCCGTCCGGGTCGGCCACGTAGCCGGAGTAGCCACCCCATTCGCGGCGCGTGGCCAGCTCAACGATCTGGCCGCCGGCACGGGACATCTCGTCGAGGATCGCGTCGACCTCCACATCGCTGGAGACATTGTGCACCAACGTGATCGGGGCGATGCCGGTGCCAAGAGTGCTCTGCCCGACCTCAGTGGTGAAGGACTCGCTTGCCCAGAGACTCAGGAGCAGATGCTCGCCCACTCGCAGCATGAGGACGTCGTCGACATCGAGGAATGCCTCCCACCCGAGGCCGTCGACATAGAAGCGACGCGAGACGGCGAGGTCCCGGACGGCGAGCG
>ERZ795030.4243-NODE-4243-length-14257-cov-9.275173_pt1 | contig 14257 bp, 6 predicted proteins | sample MGYA00375122_ERZ795030 | MGnify/ENA primary metagenome ERZ795030 (study PRJEB30165, sample SAMN05720146) | activated sludge metagenome | isolation source: anaerobic digester from wastewater treatment plant | place: Japan | collected 2015-04-20 ...
GGTGCTGGGGCCAATGGGGGGTGTGGGCGGCGAGGCCCGCAGGGTTGAGCAGCAGGCCCTGACGCCGGTTGTGCCGTCCGTGACCCGTAAGTCGGAGGCCGCCCCGATTCCCGCGCCGCAGGCGCCGGCCGTCCCGGGCGGAAAGGACGACGGCCCGGCTTGGGTGATCCGGGCGATCACGCTGAAAGGCGACCTGTCCTTTGCCGAGAAAAGAGGCGTGAAGGGCGCGCTCGAGGCGGCGTTGGCGGGCGAGACCGCGCGCAGCCGGCAGGAGGTGCAGGAGGCGCTGCGCAAGGTGTTCAACGACTTCATCCGCGACGGCTATTATCTGGCGCGCGTCTCGCTGCCGCGCGATCCGTATGACGCGAAAGAGAAGACGCTGACCGTGCTGGTCGAGGAGGGCCTGTTCGGTCAGGTGCGGATCGGGTTCGCCGATGACCGCGAGGACGGCCGCTGGTTCAGCCGCGAGCAGATCGCCCGCCGTTTCAGGGACATCCGGCCCGGCGACACCTTCAACTACAAGACGCTCTACGACTGCCTGTACGACGCCAATGCGCACCCCGACCTGACGCTGGACACCAAGATCGCCGTGCGCAAGCCGTTGGAGGGCGAGGGGGACGCGCGCCGCGTGGTGCGCTACGCGGACATCGACCTGACGGTTAAGGAGAGCCTGCCGTTCCACGCGGTCTTTGACATCAACAACTACGCGATCGAGGCGATCGACGAGTGGCAGGCCTCGCTGACACTGCAGTACCTGAACCTGACCAAGGCGGACGATGTGCTGACCGTCAGCCCTTCCATGTCGCTGGACTCCTCGCTCATGTCGCTGGCGGGCAGCTACATGCGGCCGCACGACATCTGGAAGGGCGGGGCCACGACGGTCTACGCGGGCTGGTCCGAGCTCGACTGCGACGACGTCGTGCCGTTCATCGACCTCGAGGGCACCGGCTGGTTCGTGGGTCTGGTGCACTCCCACACGCTGGTGGAGGATGAGGACCGGTTGATTTCGCTTTCGGGTGGCATCGTCTACCGCTACATCGAGGACCAGTTCTCCGCGTTCAACACCTCGCTGCAGCAGCGCGACGTCTCGGTGCTGCCGCTGTCGCTCGCGCTCAGTTACTCCGCGCGGCGGGCCGATGCGTTCCGGGGCCGGAATTTCGCCACGCTCCAGGGCGTGTACAATCTCGCGGCCGGCGGCGGGAACGAGTTGGAGGACATGTGGGTCGATGCGGAAGACGACTACCTGATCGGCCGCCTGCAACTGGCCCGCCTGCAGCCGCTTTTCGGCACGCTCGACAACATGCAGCGCCAGGTCCACCAGTGGATCCTCTTTTTCAAGGCCGAGGGCCAATACGCCTCCTGCCCGCTGATCCCCGCCGAGAAACTCGCCTTGGGCGGGTTCAACACCGTGCGCGGATACCAGACCAAAGGGTACTTGGGCGACAACGGCCTCTACGGGACGGTCGAACTCCGCACGCCGATCCTGCTGGATATGGTCTCCCACACCCTCGGCCGCAAGCCGGGCTCCACCCCGCTCGACCGGTTGCAGTTCGTGGCCTTCACCGATTTCGGCTTCATCGAGTTCATCGACCCGCTGCCCGGCGTCGATGACAACGAAACCCTCCTGAGTGTGGGCGCGGGCGTGCGTCTCGCCGTGATGCGGTACAGCCAGTTGCGTTTCGACGTCGGCGTGCCGGTGGCATCGGCCTCCGGAGACGACGACTCTTCGGAATACTACCTGAGTTGGCAGCTTCAGTTTTAACGGATTTCATCAAGGACTCTCTGATCGCAAAGGACAAACCATGAATACACGACATACCATCCTGTTCGCAGGAAAACCGGTACGGCGCGTCTTGTCCGCGGTTGCGGCTTTCAGTGTCCTGATGACCAGTATGCCGGTGCACGCCTTGGATTGGGCGAACGCCACACCGGTCGCCGGAGGCATCACCGGCGGCACGGTCGGGAATGTGACCACCATCAATCAGGCCGAGCAGGCGGGCATCATCAACTGGACCGATTTCGACATAGCGGCCGGCGAGATCGCGAATTTCAGCCAGCCGGATGCCGCAGCGGTGACCCTAAACCGTATCACCTCGAGTATGGACGGCACGCAGATCGCGGGGCAGATCAATGCCAACGGCGGCGTGTGGGTGGTGGACCCCAACGGCGTCTTCATCCAGAACGGGGCCAGAATCAATGTCGGCGCGGCGTTCGTGGCCGCGACCATGGACATTTCCAATGAGGATTTTCTGGCCGGCAACATGAATTTTGATGGTACGGTCAGCGGCACCGGTCCGGTTCAGGTGGACAGCGGTGCGAGTATCGCCGCCGGGACCTTGGCGGCTCTGCTGGGCGGCGAAGTTTCGATGAACGGCGTGCTCACGACACCGCAGGCCGTGTTGGCGGCGGCGGGTGATTCGATCATAATCGACACGGTTAACGGCGGCACCATTTCCATCACGCTGGCAGGAGACGCGGCCAACGACATGCAGTTGGGCGGCACGTTCAGCGGTGACGTTACCGCAGCGGTGGAAGGTCAGGGTATTGCGCAAGATCTGGTCGGTGCGCTTGAAATCGCGGGTACTGCCGAACTTACGGCCTCGGGCGCGGTCACGCTTGATAATGCGGCGAATGATTTTCAGGACGGCGTGACGGCGCATGCAGGGCTCTCGCTGAAACTGGCCGACACAGACGACATCATCCTGACTGATGTGGACACGGTCAACGGCGCGATTACCGTGACGGCGGGGGGGCAGATCACGGCGACGGATGTGGCGGGCTTGACGGACAACGATGCGAACGACATTGTGCTGACGGGTGAAGGCATTGCGGTTGGAGTCATCTCGGCGGGCGCGGGCACGGCGGCGGATGTGGTGCTGGATGCGGGTACGGGCGCGATCACGGATCTGCAGGCGGATACCGTGACGGTGGGTGCACAGGGATTCGCGCAGAACGCTGGGCGCACGGTCAACGTTGTGGCGGATCAGCTGGGGATGACCGCGCAAGGCGATATCGGTGCCGCAGGGAATCCGCTGGATCTTACGGTCAAGACGGTGGCGGCGTCCTCGGCCAACGGAAGCGTTTACCTCTACGAAACCGACATGCTGACGGTCGGCACGGTCGGTACGGTTTCCGGGGTCACAGCCGGGCAAAACGCCAAGGTCGAGACGATCAACGGCACCTTGACGGTGGGACAGACTGTGACGGCCACAGCAGGGGATTTGCTGCTGGCGGCGAACGGTGCGGGCTCCGACGTGATCCTGAACGCGGCAGCCGGGGCGGCGGCGGACAACGTGACGGTTCTGGCGAGTGACGCCTTCCGGCAGAACGCGGATATCACGGCGGGCGGCACGATCGATGTGCGGACCACCGGTAACATTGTGATGGCACCGGACACCACGAGCGCGAGCGGCGGTTCGGCGGGTGACAACATCCGTTATTTTTCGTCAAACGGGGCTGTCACGATGGGGCATCTGAATGCGGGTGACGGTTTGGTGGCCGTGGACGCATCCCGCGGGATCGTAAGCGCAGGCGGCGCGGTGAATGTGACCGCGTCCGGGGCGCAGTTCAGTTCGCAGGGGGGGGACATCGGTGCCATACCCGGAATCGGCAACGGACCGGTGTTGACCGATGTGGATGTGCTGGCCGCGCACAGTTACGGGTCACAGAACTTCATTCAGGTTGCGGCCGGTGGCGATGTGACGGTCGGTACGGTGGGAACCCCGGATGATCCGGAAACGGCCGGTGTGGATGAGCGCGCCTTTGTGAACCGCGTCGGGCTGGATTCCTCGCTGACTGAAGTTTATCTCGATGCCAAGAGCGATCTGCAATCCGAGAGTGGTGACATCCGCCTGGCCACGGAGTGGGGGGCGATCACAGTGAGCGACGGACTCGCGGACGCGCAGTCCTCGGATATGGACGGGGTCGGCGTGCGGGCAGCGGGGAACATCTTGCTGGACGCATGGAGCATGAACGGCAATGTTGACGGGGACGTCACGCTTAACGCGGCGGTGGTTTCGGATGCCGGCTCTATCAGTGTGCTGGCCGCGCGGAACATCGCGCAGAACGTCTCGGGTTCGGCCAAGGGCGACATCCTCGTCGTGTCCGGTGACGGCACGATCGACGTCGAGGTGGCAGGCGGCGCCATCGTTATGGCGGACGGGACGCTGGGCCAAACGGACGGCGGCCATATCCGGTATGCGGCCTCGGGCGGAATCACGTTGGGCCTGTTGGACGCCCGGACCCGGGAGGCGCGGGATGTGGCGGAGGACGGATCGGACAACGACGCGGACTCGCTGGTGGACTCGGCGGATCCCGATGAGCAGAACTGGAACCGGGACACGGATTGGGGTCTGGTCTCCGTCTGGGATGACACGGGTTCGGTGACGGACGGAAACGGCGGGGCACGCAACATCATCGCGCGCGGCGCGGTCTTCACCGTGCCGGCGGGCGGCATCGGCGAGGCGGAAGGAGTGGGCGGCGGTCCGGTCGACCTGCAGGTGGGGACCTTGGCCGCGCTGAGTCAGGGCAACCAGTATTTCATCCAAGCCCCGGACGGCAGGGATTTGACGATCGGCACGGTTGGGGATGGGGGGGAACAGATCAACTATGTGATGTTCAGCCCGGTTGGCGTCGGATCGTGGGACATCGAGCGCATGAGCGATCTGGAATCAACGGCCGGATCGGTCAAGGTGGGTGTGCGTAACGGCTCCTTGACGGTGAATGACGGCGAGCCAATGGGCCCGCGCCCTGAAATGGACGGTGTCGGCGTGCGGGCTGCGGAGGACGTGCTGCTGGACGCATGGAGCATGAACGGCAATGTTGACGGGGACATCACGCTTAACGCGGCGGTGGTTTCGGATGCCGGCTCTATCAGTGTGCTGGCCGCGCGGAACATCGCGCAGAACGTCTCGGGTTCGGCCAAGGGCGACATCCTCGTCGTGTCCGGTGACGGCACGATCGACGTCGAGGTGGCAGGCGGCGCCATCGTTATGGCGGACGGGACGCTGGGCCAAACGGACGGCGGCCATATCCGGTATGCGGCCTCGGGCGGAATCACGTTGGGCCTGTTGGACGCCCGGACCCGGGAGGCGCGGGATGTGGCGGAGGACGGATCGGACAACGACGCGGACTCGCTGGTGGACTCGGCGGATCCCGATGAGCAGAACTGGAACCGGGACACGGATTGGGGTCTGGTCTCCGTCTGGGATGACACGGGTTCGGTGACGGACGGAAACGGCGGGGCACGCAACATCATCGCGCGCGGCGCGGTCTTCACCGTGCCGGCGGGCGGCATCGGCGAGGCGGAAGGAGTGGGCGGCGGTCCGGTCGACCTGCAGGTGGGGACCTTGGCCGCGCTGAGTCAGGGCAACCAGTATTTCATCCAAGCCCCGGACGGCAGGGATTTGACGATCGGCACGGTTGGGGATGGGGGGGAACAGATCAACTATGTGATGTTCAGCCCGGTTGGCGTCGGATCGTGGGACATCGAGCGCATGAGCGATCTGGAATCAACGGCCGGATCGGTCAAGGTGGGTGTGCGTAACGGCTCCTTGACGGTGAATGACGGCGAGCCAATGGGCCCGCGCCCTGAAATGGACGGTGTCGGCGTGCGGGCTGCGGAGGACGTGCTGCTGATGACGGGAGGTGGCGCGGACTCCGACGTGATCCTGAACGCGGCGGTGGCGGCGGGCGACGACGTGACGCTGCTGGCCTCCGGGAATATCGAACAGGCCGCTGCCGGTGACGTGACGGCGGCGGCTGGCGACGTGTTGGTCGAGGCGGGCGCGGGGATCGTCATGGCGGACGGGGCAACGGCGGCGGCGGGCGACGACCTGCGCTACGAGGCGAAGGGCGGCGACGCGAAGATCACGGGCCTGAAAAGCACGGCGGCGGACGGCGCGGTGATGGTGAAGGCGGCAGGTGGCATCACGGACGCTGGCGATATGGCAAGGGACGTCGAGGCGTCCGCCGCGCAGCTCGTGGCGGGCGGCTCGGTGGGCCAGAAGTCCGGCGAGGGCAACGGCCCGCTCGACCTCGCTGTCGGGACGGTCGCGGCAAAGGGCGGCGACGCGGGCAGCGTCTACCTCAGCGAGGCGGACGCCCTGCTTGTCGGGACGGTGGCGGCGGTCGACGTGAACCGCGTGAAGATGGACTCGACCTCGGACGCGACGGCGGACGGCGCGGCGCTCTCGGGCGCGGTGGCCGGGCAGAACGTGAAGATCGAGAACGGTGTGGGTGCCGCGGGCGGTCTGACGGTCGATCAGGCGGTCACGGCCGCGTCGGGCGACGTGCTTCTCAGCGCCAAGGGCGGCGGTCTGTCGCTCAACGCGGCGGTGACGGCGGGCGACGATGTGACGCTGCTGGCCTCACGGGGGATCATACAGAGCGGCGGCATCACGGCCGGCGGCACGATCGACGTGGAAACGGCCGGCGGTTCGATCAGTCTGGCGGCGGTGTCGCAGACCTCAGGCGGCAACATCCGCTATGCGGCGTCTGGCGACGTGGTGTTGGACGGGTTGCTGGATGCGGGGGCAGGGGATGTCGCGGTGGAGGCCGGAGGCGATATCACGGACAACATGGGCATGATCATAGTCAACGCGAACGGTTTCGCCATACCTAACGATGTCGTGAACATTGTGGCGGACACGGTGTCGTTCTTTGCAGGCGGGAATATCGGTGACACGGGCGCGGGAACTTCGGGGACGCGCCCCTTCAATCCGATTACGGTGCGCGCGAACGGTGTGGCAGCGCAAGGAGGCAACATCGCGGTTTACGGCAAGCCAAATCTGACGATCGCATCGGTGCCTGCGGTGTCGGTCACCCGGCTGACGCTTGATGATGTTGACCAGACCGCGACGAGCCCGGCGCTGAGCGGGATCAATGCCGGAACCGGGGATGTGAATCTGATGGCGGACAACTCTGTCATCGACGGCACCGGAGCCGGCACGGATATCACGGCAGGCACACTGACTGTTTCAGCGGGGCACATCATCGGTGCGGGCGGGGGACAGAACACGATTGATCCTCTGGAGGTCCGGTTAAATGGCGGACACGGACCGTATGACATCTGGGTCAACAATGTGGCGGGCAGTCCGGATAAGGTTGTCTATGCCTTCTTGAATACGGTCGGCGGGAAAAGTTCGCCGGTCGCGGCGGCGACCCAAGACAGCGGTGCGCTGATTTTTGTGAACGGTCAGTATGTCGGCGGGGATCCTGAGTCCGTGCAGCTCTTCGCGGCGGTGGAGGCGTTTCCGGCGGAGACTCCGGAGTTGAAATCGCGCCAAGGCGTGTTCGGCGATCCGTTCTTTCTGCATGACCAGATGGACATCAACGAGCCGGTGGCGTTGGGCCTGATCGATCTGATCCTGACCGGGAAGGCCACGATCACGGGTGCTCCGGAGATTCCGGCTGACGCTTACCGCGAGATCTTCTCCGGCGGTCTGAGTCCGAGCACCTCCTTCTGGTTCGGGACCGGTACGGACGACAAGCAGGAAGAAGCGGAGACTGAGGAAAAGGGATTGGAAAAAGGGGAAGTATGACGAAAAAAATCACCGTGGCTGGAATCGCCGGTTTCGTTCTGGCGTCAATGTTTACGATCGGATGTGTCTTGAAATGTGGCGTGCGGGACGTGCCCGTTCGCACGTTGGAATTGCCTTCGGGACCGGGTAATCCGCGTAACAGTGAGGGGGCGTTCGTCACGCTCAAGGACGGGCGCATTCTGTATGTGTACACCCATTTCACGGGTGGCGGGGGCGATCACGACTCGGCCCATTTAGCGGGGCGCTATTCATCCGACGGCGGTCGGACATGGACGCCGCAAGACCGGGTGATCGTGCCGAACGAGGGCGGCATGAACGTGATGTCGGTCAGCCTGTTGCGCCTGCAAAGCGGCGAGATCGCGCTCTTTTACCTGCCCAAGAACAACGAGCAGGATTGTCGTCCGGTGATGCGGCTCTCGCGGGACGAGGGTGAGACTTGGGGTGCGCCGGTGATGTGTATCACGGATGAGGTCGGCTATTACGTGCTGAACAATGACCGCGTCATACAGCTTAAGGGCGGGCGGTTGGTGGTGCCGGTCTGCCTGCACTGGCCGCAGGGCGCGTCCAAGGCGGATTGGCAGGGGGTGCTCATGTGCTACCTGTCGGACGATAACGGCAAGACGTGGCGTCGCAGCAAGACTGTGCAAAAAGGCTATGACACGGCTGGTAAGCGCATCATCACGCAGGAGCCCGGCGTGGTCGAGTTGAAGGACGGCCGCGTGATGATGTTCATCCGCGCGAGCGGCGGCTGCCAGTATCTCGCTTGGTCTTCTGACGGCGGCGACACGTGGAGCGCGCCGGTCGCTTCGGAAATCAAATCTCCTGTCTCTCCCGCCTCAATCAAGCGCCTGCCCTCGACCGGTGATTTGCTGCTGGTCTGGAATGATCACGCGAACATTCCCGCAGGCTTGCACGGACGACGCGTGCCGCTGAGCACGGCGATTTCAAAAGACGACGGCAAGACATGGCAGAACACGAAGGTGTTGGAAGGCAATCCGAAAGGGCATTACTGCTATATCGCGATCCACCCGGTGCAGGATGCCGTGCTGCTCGGTTACTGCGCGATGTCCTGCCTCGCGCATTCGCGGGTCACGCGCGTGCCGGTGCCGTGGTTCTATGCGCCGTCTCCGGTTGAGAAGGCCACACCTGTTCCGCCCCTGTTCGGGCAGGCGGCAAAAGGGCCTTTCGAGCGGCTCGAAACCCGTCTGGGTGTGTGGACCGCCGAGGCCGGTCATGCGGAGGTCTACAGTTACGCGCGGGGCACGGGTGTGAGAATCCAGGGCGGCGAGGATCGGCAGGTGACATTGACGCTGGCGCAACCTGTCGCTTGTCAGGCGCTGAAGCTGGGGGTCGAGCGCTTTACTATTCGAGCGCCGTATGCGCTGGTGATGGAGGCCAAGGTCGACGACGGCTGGCAGAAGGTCTGGGAGCAGGGCGAGAAGACGCCCGTTGGCAACGCGCAGGCCGTCACCGGCACTGCGGGCAAGAGCGTGACGGCGTCTCAGTTCCGTTTCCGTTGCACGTCCCAACTCGGCGCGATTATCGTCGATATGCCGGACGCCGTTTTCAATGGGTTTTTCAACGACTGAGGTGCGCCTTTTGATCGGCCGCGCTCTGTCAGTTCTCGGCGTCGCTTTCGCTCCGCGTCGGAAGGTCACGGTCCGGCTGGAGGAACGCGAGGCTGACTTCGAAGAGTTCCTGTGTCCACGCTTCGCCGTAGTAGCTGTGGCCCGCGTGGGGGATGGTGTGCGTCCGGCAGGGGATCGCGTGGGTCCGGCAGTAGCGCGTGTAGGCTGTGCGTGAGCCCGGCGCGTCGGGGTCCGAACCGCCGAAAACCAGCAGTAGCGGATTACGGAACGCGCGGAAACGCGCGAGTGTCGCATCTTCCCGCACCGCCTCCTCCGCGCTCCGGGTCTCATGCCGGACTAGCGCCCGCGTGACCAGATCCGTCCGCACCCGGCCGGTCAAGATTTTCCGCCAGGTTTCGGGTCGGGTCAGCTTGCGCGCGTAAGCGAGAAGCGCGGCCCGTGTTTTACGCCAGCCGGTGGCGCCGCTGCGCAGGGATCCCATGGATTCGGGTGACCAGAGCAGCAGATTGGCGAGATCGGGGTTGCCTGCCGCAAGGGTGATCGCCACCTTGCAACCGGAACAGATGGCTACGACGGAAATCGGCGTCCCCGGCGGCAGGCGGCCGCGAAGCGCGGCCAACGCGGCTTGCGCTCCCTCCGCCATTCCGGCGATCGAGGCCTCCTCCGGCCGACCTCCGCTGAGTCCCCGTCCCGCAAAATCCGGACGCAGGCACAGGGTGCCCTGTGCCGCCAGCAGACGTCCGAAGCGCGTAAAAAGCCGGTGCGGTCCGGTACGGTCTCCGGACCAGCCGTGCAGGAAAAGCGCGCCTGCTCTCGGCGTGCCTCGCGGCAGATCCAGCATGGCGCGTACCTTGGGCGAGACGGGAAGCGTCAGGCATGCGGCTTCCGCAGTGCTGTCCGGGCAGTCGGCCAGCGCCGGGAACGACTTAGCCGGGCGCGTCGGGCCGGAGAGGCAGGCGGAGAGGCACGCCACGGTTTCATCGGTCAGCGCAGTCAGATCGACCTGGCCGACCGTGTTCCAGAATGGCGGGAAACGCAGTTCCGAACATTCCGCGTGTACGGCTTGTGCCGCGAAGGTCCGGCTTGCCGCAGGATCATGGCCACCGGAGAACAGACGGACGGGAATCCGCAGGGCTGGCGGCAACAGGCACTGAAGCCAGGCGTGGAACGCGCCGGTCATGACATAACCGTCGAGATCCACCGCGTCGCCGTGGCGCAACCGCTCCTCCAGCGCGGCGCGGCTCTCCCGCGCCTTCCCGTAAGCGGTCATGTCGTTCACCATGCGGCGTTGCAACAGTTGCCGGATGAAGGTCGGTCCGTCGGTCGGCGACCAGCCGACCAGCAGCGCCGACTCCGGATGGCGCGCGGCCAGCCGTGCGGCAAGCACGGCACCGGTCCGCAGACCGAGCAGGGCCACGGGCAGACCGGGCAGGGCATTGCGCAGCCACGTCAGCGCAGTCTCCGCATCTTCTTCCATCCATTCCGGATCGGTGTTCCCAAAGTCGCCGGCCGAATCGCCGCAACCTGAAAAATCAAACAGCAGCGAGGCGATCTGGTGTTCCGCCAGCGCGCGTGCGGTGCGTGTGAAAGCGGGGAGCGCGCCCTTGCGCTCTTCGTAGAACGGCGGCACGAACAGCACGGCGCCGCGGAGGGTCTCCGGCACAAAGCGGGTCGCGCTCAAGGCCCGGCCCGGGGAGAAAAGGAAAAAAGGTTGTTGTCCGCACATGCTCACGGCACGTTCCCCAGTGTTAACGCTTCCCAGTATACGGGAAAAATCGGGCGGGACGAATAGGAAAATGTTGGGGTTTCTGGTATCGTAACCCGCACGGACCAAACACGGGAGGCTGTTTTGCCCTTATACGAGTTTTATTGTGAACCCTGTCATACGCTGTACACCTTTCGTTCACCGCGGGTGGACACCGTCACCCTGCCCGTGTGCCCGGACTGCGGACAGGAGCTGAAACGCGAAATCTCGCCCTTTTCACACAGTGTGCGGGGAAAAACGTGTGCGGACACGGAGGAGGATCCGGGGGATCTCGATCGTATGGATGTCGCGGCCGCGAAACTGAGCGAGCGGTTGCACGCGCTGGAGCGCGACGATGCCGATCCACGCGAAGCCGTGCGGGTGATGCGCGAACTCGCCCGGGAAGGCGGGATCCGGTTCAACCGGGAGGTTCAGGAGGCCATGGCGCGGATCGAGTCCGGCGAGGATCCGGAACAGGTTGAAGAGACCTTCCGGGAGGTGTTCGACACGGAGAACCCATTCGAGCCGGACAACGAATCCCCGGGCCCGGCCACCACTGGATGGTGGCGCAGAATCCATCCGCCGCGCCGCGATCCGGTCTGGCGCGACCTGCCCGAACGCGGGTAGGTGGAAACTTCTTGCCTGATCTTGTTTTCGGCAGCGAAAACCTTTATTCCCGTCAGTTATCCCCGCATCAGCCGGAGGTAGGCACCGAAGAGGACTTCTCCCCAGAAAACCCAGATCAGGGCTGCGGCCGAGAGATAGGGGCCGAACGGGATGCGGCTTTGCAGTTTCACGCCGCCGAAGGCGATCATGAGCAGGCCGCAGACACTGCCGAGCAGGGAGGAGACAAAAACCGTGAACAGCACCGCCTGCCAGCCGAGAAACGCGCCGATCGCGCCCATTAGCTTGACGTCGCCAAAGCCCATCGCCTCTTTCTTGAAAATCCGGCCGCCGATCCACGCCACTGCATAAAGCAACCCGAATCCCACGGCCAGACCGATGAGCGACAACAAGAGGCCCTGCCACCACACGGTGCGTCCGTGCAGCGACGGCACCAGTGCACTGAGGATCGGCCCCGCCACCATCCCGCCGATCGTGACCGAGTCGGGGAGGATGAAGTGCTCGAAGTCGACGAAAGTGCCGAGCACCAGTCCGGCGAGGAACAGCCAGTAGACCGGGATCGCCGCAGGATGGGGGATCGCCGTCGTGCCCAGCGCTGCCGGGGCCGCCCACTTCAGAAAGACCGCGAGAAAGAGCGCGGCGGTGAGAAGTTCCACCAGCGTGTACCGGAATGCGATTGGGCCTTTGCATGACGCGCACCGGCCCCGCAGCGCGAGCCAGCTTGCCACCGGGATGTTGAGATACCACGGGATCAGCGTGTTGCAGTGCGGGCAATGCGAACGCGGGGTCACCACGGATTCGTCGCGCGGGATCCGGTGGATGCAGACATTCAGGAAGCTGCCGACGCAGGCACCGAACAGTGCGGAGAAAACCGCGAACAACAGAAAGAAAAACCGGACCTCGGTATCATTCACAGGTACGTGACCTCAGGTTGTGGGAACCGTGTTTTCTACGGTCGCCGATCCGTTACCGGGGGTGCGCGATTTTGAAGACCCAGGCGTGATCACAGGGCGCGGTGCCGGGGTTGATCGCGGGTGGGCGGAGGGTGATCGTGTCGCCCGCGCAGGTGAAGGCGACCGGCGCGTCGCTGCCAAGCAGCGTGACCGCCGCGGCACCGGACACGGGCGAGACCGCGATCGGTTGCTGCGGCCAGCGCGTGCACAGGACGTAGAGCGCGTCCGGCTTCCGCGTGAAGTAGATGTGGTTCTTCCCCATGTCCTTGGGGCGGTGCCGCCAGGTCGTGGTGCCGTAGATCGCCTCGCCGTTCACAGCCAGCCATTTGCCCATGTCCAGCAGCCGTTCCTCCATGATCACCGGGATCAGGCCGTCCGCCTGCGGGCCGATGTTGAGCAGCAGGTTCCCGCCGCGGCTGACCTTCTCGATCAGGGTTTCAATGCACTGCGCGGAGGTCATGTAGTGTTCGGTGGTCTCGAACCGGTTGAATCCGAATGATCCGCCGATGCCGCGGCACTCCTCCCACGGGTGGACCACCGGCTGTTTCTCGTTGGCCTCATTGCTGCCGTGGCTGTATTCGGTCGTGTAGTGGCCGCCGTGTTTGCTGCGGAGCTTTTTTCCCCAGCGGTCATTGACCACCACGGTTTCTTTGACTGGGGATTCGTTGTAAAGCCAGGCCAGGAAATCAGTGCTGCGCAACTCGACATCGGTAAAATCCCATTCGCCGTCCGTCCAGACGATGTCCGGCTTGTAGCGCGTGACCAGTTCCTTCATTTGCGGCAGGTTCATCTCGGCGACCCAGCGGCCGATGGTCTCCTTGGTGTAGAGCGGGTTGCCCCATTCCAGCAAAGAGTAGTAGAACCCCATGTGGAGGCCTGCGGCCTTGACGGCATCGGTCAGTTCGCCCGCCAAATCGCGATGCGGTCCGAGCACCTGGCTGTTCCAGCGCGGGCTGTAGTCACTCGGCCAGAGCGCATATCCGTCATGGTGCTTCGAGGTCAGCACCACATACCGCGCCCCGGACTTTTTGAACAGAGCGGCCCACTGCTCCGGCCGGAAGTGCTCGGCACGGAAACGCGTGGCGAAATCGGCGTACGTGACGTGCGGGCCGTAAACACGCGCGTGGAAAGAGGTGAATGCCGGATTGTTGTGCCGCATCCGGTTGTCGTAGTGTTCTGAGTATTTGGCGTATACGTTGGCGACGTCGGTGGGCGCATACGCCGGGACCGCGTACACGCCCCAGTGGATGAAGATGCCGAATTTGGCATCGCACCACCATTGCGGCACGGGGCGCTTGTCGATCGACTCCCAGTCCGAGGTGTAGACGGTTTGTGCGGCGAGCGTGCCGACGCAGGCGAGACTGGCGAGAAGCAGGCATCTTTTCATGGGACCTCCGTTACATGACAATCACACATTTCGGAATATAGCTTACAGGCAAAGGGGGCCGCGGCACAAGACCCAATACGCCCGCAACCCAATTCAATCTAAAAGGAGCAGTTGAACGGGTGGAATTCTAGCAGGGCTCCGTAAACATTGGGTTTTGCGGTGCGCCCGACGCTCTTTTTGAACTCTTAGTCCCAGCCCTTCGTCGCGGGTCGAATGTCGCGGGTCGCGGGTCGACGATCCCGATCCCGATCCCGATAGCGATCCCGATCCCGATCCCGATAGCGATCCCGATCCCGACCCCGATTTAGATGAAACCCTGAAACCCTGAAACCAGAAACCAGAAACCCTGAAACCCCGAAACCCTGAAACCTTGAAACCAAAGAGAGTTGAAGGTTCAACTGCTCTTTTTAGGATAAATT
>ERZ795030.4244-NODE-4244-length-14255-cov-9.359366_pt1 | contig 14255 bp, 5 predicted proteins | sample MGYA00375122_ERZ795030 | MGnify/ENA primary metagenome ERZ795030 (study PRJEB30165, sample SAMN05720146) | activated sludge metagenome | isolation source: anaerobic digester from wastewater treatment plant | place: Japan | collected 2015-04-20 ...
TATTTATAAGTAGATTTTTTAACCAAAACAGTGTCTCTTTTTGCAAACAATATAAATCTAACCTATACAACTATGAAACATGTTTACTCTTTCACAAACAGGGTGGTGAAAAGCTTTAGAGGCTTGGCGCTTGCGGCTTTGGTCGTGTTTGGTACTGCTAGTGTTTTCGCGGATACCTATACTATTGAATTCAAAGATAATGGAACGGCTTCAGATGGTAGTGATGCAAAGACTGCCATTGGTGATATTATTTCCTCGGGTTCCAGTTATGTTACTTCGTTAACGAGCCCAACAAAAGTATTTCAAGCCAAAACTGGTTATGGTATTAAATTAGGGAACAAATCAGACAAAGGATATTTGACTTTAAATTTATCTACAAGTGGGGTTGTTAAGCCGACTTCAGTTACAGTTAATGCAGCTCGATATTCTACAGATGCTGGAAAATTGAGTGTTAAACTTAATGGAACTGCTCAAACTGAACAAACAGTGTCCTCTACATCATTTAACGATTTTACTTTTACAATGGATGGTGCCACGGATTTGTCGAGTATCTATATTGGTACTACTGCAAAACGTATGTATATTAAATCGGTTACGGTTACTTATTCGGCAGCAGTTACAGCTCCTTCTATTACAACGCAGCCCGTTGGAGCCGAATATCAGCAAAATGCTACACCTACTGCATTGTCGGTGGTGGTAAGCGGTAATCCTACACCTACTTATCAGTGGTATAGCAATACGGTTAACTCAACTTCGGGTGCAACAGCAATAAGTGGTGCAACGAGCGCTTCTTATACACCAAGTACTGCAACCGTGGGAACAATATACTATTATTGTGTGGCTACCAACTCCGAAGGTTCTGCTACATCAAATATTGTATCTATAGTAGTAACTGCCATTCCTACCTACACCCTTACGTGGAATGTAAATGGTTCAACCTCTACATCTACGGTAGTGCAAGGCGATGCTATTGGTACGTTGCCAGCAGAACCAACTTCAGCTGATTGCGATGGAACTAAAGTGTTTGTTGGTTGGACTACAGCTCCTTATACCCATGCTTCGGTTGCTCCAACGTATATTTCTACAGCTACAGTGCCAAGTGCAGATACAACCTATTATGCTGTATTTGCAGAGGGTGATGCAGGTGTTGCAGTTAATACTGTACTTTGGGCAGAAAATTTCGCTCATTTTGGTACAAAGACACCATCTGATGCTGGTACTGGCTCTGGAACTACAATTTATGATAATGCCACCATAACTTACACTCAATCGAGTACAAGTACTAAGGCGTATAATGAAAAATTGGCAGGTGGAACAGCTCCTGAATTATTATTGACCAAAACAGCTCCTGGAACATGGACTATCAGCGGTATTAAAACTGGAGGGGCTACAGGAATGAGTTTAACGTTTTTATCAAATAGAACGAAGTTTAGTTTAACTTCACCAACTACTGGTATTTCTATTACAGGATCGGCAACATCGTGGACAATTACTGCAACAAGTAGTGTTACTACGTTTGAATTAGAATTAGGAAATACTGATACTAAAAATAATGCCCGTGTAGATAATGTAGAATTAAAGGTTACTGAATCTTCTTCTTATGTTAACTTTGCTACTAGTTGTGTTGCCTGCGATGCCAATACCTTGGCGTTGACTTCTACCACACAAACTATCAATATTGATAGTACAGGTTATGCTGATTATGACGTATCGACATTAATCACTTCTAAAAATGGTAATGGCGCCGTTACTTATAGTGTAACACCAACTACTGGTAATACTTCTATTAATGCCACTACAGGTGCATTCTCTACTGAAGCAGCAGGTACTTACTATGTATCGGTTATGCAAGAGTTGGGTTCAGAAGGAACGCCAATTTGTGCTAAAACCGTAAAAGATACCATTGTGGTATTAGCTACACCAGTTGTTACTATTGTAGACGTAACGCCTAAGACTTTCACAGCTAATTGCGGTGAAGCAAGCGCTGCTCAATCAGTAAGTGTATCGGGTTATAACTTAACAGCTGATATGACGGCTACTGCTCCAACTAATTTCTTGGTTTCGAGCAATAACTCATCGTTTGGTGCTACTGCTACCTTTACACAAACGGGCGGAACGGCTTCGGGTACCTTATATATTAAGGCGAATCCTCCTGCAGGTTCTACAACATCACTTGCTGATAGTGTAAGTTTAAGCAGTACTGACGCTACTACGCGTAAAATTGCAGTGAGTGCTACGGTATCATGTACACCAGTAACGGTAACGTTCCTCGATTGGGATGGAACCTCTACGGTATGGAATACCTATTATTCTGGTTCTACTCAAACATTGCCTGCTCCAACAAGAGGCGCTTGTACAGGTTGGACATTCTCTGGTTGGACAACTAACAATTTAACCGCTATTTCTGCAGGTGATATTGTGGGTACTGAAGGTGATAACTTAACCTTGACGGGTAGCACCACTTATTATGCCGTGTATTCGCAAGGTGGTGGTACTTCAACTATTTTTAGTGACGATTTTGCGGACTTAACTGCTGAAAATACTACGGGAGTAGTAAGTCGTGACAATTGGCAGACACTTACAAAAGTGTATGTTGATAAATCCCCCAATAATAGTCAGTTTAAATTAGGTTCTACTAGTGCTAAAGGTGTGGCAACTACGGATTTATTATCAGAATTAACGGGCGATGGTACATTAACGTTTGATTTGCAGTTATATGGTACCGATGCTAATAAAGATGTAGTGGTTACTATTAATAATGGTACTATTACTACAGCATCGACGGCTAAATCTAGTACTTCTAATACAGCCACTTATACAACTTCATCTACCAAAACAACGCACACTATTGCGCTTAATGGTGATGGTACAGCTACTAGTATTACATTTGCTGCAGCCACCGCATCCAAAAACCGTTTTTATTTAGATAACGTTTCTGTGGTTATTGGTAGTGGCACTTACACCTTGTCACCAGCTTGTTGTGATATTAACTTGGTAAAACCTACCGTTACAACAAGTAGTGCCGACCAAAGTGTTACCGTTTCGTGGCCTTCGGTAAAAGATGGTGGTGTTGAAAAAGCTACAGCTTACGAATTGACTTATAAATTAGCTTCTTCGTCAGCCGATCCAACTGTAGTTTCTGTGGCAGCAACTGGTGCTGCAAGTTATTCGCAAACTATTACAGGTCTTACTAATTGTTCTAACTATGTATTTACTGTAGAAGCTATTGGTGATCCTGATGCGGATATTACTATTTGCTCCTCTCCAATAGCTAGTGTAACTACTTATCCTGGTGAGGCTTACACGGTGAATTACCAATATGGCGCAGGCACTGGTACACCTAATGTTTGGGTGTCGGGTTGTAGTAATGGAACTAGTACAACGTTACCAGCGGTTACTCCAAACACGTCGGCGTATGTATTTGCAGGTTGGTACGATGGCACTACACGCGTGGGTGGAGCAGGTGATTCATATACACCAACAGCCGATGTCACATTGGTGGCACAATATTCTGCTGCACCTACTTATACGCTCACGTTTAAGAACGAAGGAGCTGAAATTCTCACAAAAACTGTTTATTCAACAGCTGCGGAGAACGATCGTAAAGCCACTGAACCGAACGCTAATTATACGGATTATGGTCTCGAGGCAACTCCATTGACCACGGCTTGTTCTGAAGCCGTATTTGTGGGCTGGACTACTACTCAAACCGCTGCTCAAGGTACAGAAACACAACCAACGAAAGTAACCTTCCCTTATACAATTTCTGCCGATGCAACACTCTATGCCTTATGGAAAATAACAGATACTGAAGGTGGAGGTACAGCTACAGACTTTGTCAAAGTGACGTCTACACCAAGTGATTGGAGCGGTGATTATGTAATTGTAAGTGGTACAAAAGCCATGAAAAATACCGTTTCTGGTGGTGAGATGGGTGCATCAGATGTAACAATTTCTAGTAATACCATTTCTAATCCTGATGCCTCTATTATTTGGACATTTACTAATACAGGTACAGATACATATTCTGTTTATAATGAGGCGGTTAGCAGCTATGCTTATATCACTGGTGCTGATACCAAAAATGCTGGTTTAAGTGCTGCGACTAAAAATTTAACTATTGGCTTTAAAGAAGCTGGTAATTATGATCAAATACAGCTAAAAGGTTCAGGTTCAACTGCTGCTCGTTGTTTTTCATATTATTCTGGCGGTACGGCTTGGAGAACTTATGCTACATCAGCGAATTCAACTGGTTCGTTGTATCGTCGCGTAGCTGGAACTACTACTTACTATAGTTCTCCGGTATGTACGCCAATGATTACGGTAGATCCAGCTGATCTGGATGCCTGTATTTCGGCAGCTGATTTGGAGGTAGCTGTAGGTGGTACTGCCACTTCTACAGGTCACACGGTAGCTGCTCGTAACTGCTCTGGTACCTCTATTGTTCCTGTGATTATAGGAGACGGCCGTACGGCATTTAGTGTTGATTGGACTTCGGCAGAACTTACCAATGGTCGTATTGATACTGTTTATACAGTGTCGTATAAACCATTAACGGGTTTGGCACACGCTGCACAATTATATTTTAAAACCAACGATGGTATTGTTCTTTCAGATACCATTGATTTATGTGGTACGGTATGTACGTCGGCACTGTTTACAACGCAAAGTTCTACTCAAAGTAGTATCACATTTGCTTGGAGCGAGCCATTATCGGGTGCTAGCTTGCGTGTGTGGAATGATATTACTGGGACACCAGCTTGTGGACCTCAACCTTACGACCAAACCACTACATTAGGTACTGAAACGTCTAAAACAATTTCAGGATTGTCAGCTTCCACTACCTTCCATTATCAAATTACAAATGGTGGTTGTGTATCCGAAGTACGTAATATAACAACTTCTGCAGCGGTTGGTTTACCAGTGTTGACGGCATCGCCTACATTGTGGGAAACGATGGCAGAAGCTAACCGTGCAGCAACCTACACGGATACAACCATAAACCTTACTGGTGCTAATATGCCGCCAAGCGCTACTGTTTCGATTGCTTTGCGTGGTGAAACAGCTGCCTTTACATTGGATCCATCAGCTACTATTGAGCTCGATGGTAATGGAGCTGGTTCTATTGGTGTAACGTACAATCCTGTAAAACCACAAACCAATATTGCTTATATTGATTTAACTTATACCAGCGATTGTGAAACAAAAACGGTGACTATTACCTTGGTAGGTAACGTACCAAGTATTGACATTGTAGAAGTGAACCCTGATGCGAGTGGTTTTACACTGCATACCGATTTGGAGGGAACTCCTAATATTGTATTATCGCAAGAGGTTGAACATCAAGGTAGTGGTCGTCAAGCTAATGACCTATTCTTCTCAAAATACTTTGAGGCAGCTCAAAATACTAAATTGTTAGGTCTTTATAATGGTACCAATGATACTATCTCATTAAGAGGTATCCGTATTGCGGCACAAAAAGCTGGCGAATTATCAGGTACCAAAGCCGCTCTTTGGAACCCTTCGGAGATTATTAGCTTGGATACGTTAAAATCGCTTGCTCCTGGTAAAGAAATTATTCTATTCACCACAACAGGTCAAACACTAGATAAGCAGGTAATTGATTGCGTTTCAGGTTCTACTGGTTGGGAGCATGAAGGTTGGTACCCTGTTGATAAAACCACAGCAGAAGCGGTTTATGGTGATGCGTCGCGTAACTTATTTATTAATGGCACGTACGGAAATCTTAATGCTAAGATTTCAACTGCTGGTGATAAGGTATATACCTTGCAACGTAAAGCAGTTGATGGTACTTGGGAGCATATTGACCTTATTGGTGCTATTAATGGTGACTCTGTTATTGGTCGCAAAATCAAACCTACTAGTACAATCACAGGTATGGATGCTCCAGGTTGGGCATGCCTGGATGGTACGAATTATTTGACTAAAGAGACGGCAGGATTGTCAACCAACCGCCACTTATTAATTCGTAAAAATACCGTGGTAGATGGTTTAAATGCCCTTGAACAAAATACAGAAGATTTTGCTACTTTGTGCACGGAATGGGAAGGTCTGATAGTCCCTAAAGGTGGTGTTGGAGAATTGACAGAACAAGAAATTACGTGTCTTCACTTTGGTGAAGTATCTACGTTCAATTACGATGGTTACTATGCTTCATTTGAACGTATGGACGATAATTTGGTAACCTTCACGGCGGCTTCTGGACGTCCTGGTGATTGGGTAGGTTCATTCTTGAATCCAACCGAAACATTCCAAGATTCGTTACGTTGCTATAATTTGAAAATTTCTGTGGAGCGTTATTACGATTCGCGCGATGTTCCTCCTACAGAACGCTCAAAAGCATATGTTATGAACCTTGATCCAACTGATGACGCAGCAGAAATTGCAGCACTTGATACCGTGGAGGTTATGAGTACACAATACCGTGTGCCTATCTTGGTCATGAATGGTGAGAATTTAACAACCAAGGATCTTCGTTTTACTCAATTATCTAAGGATACGTGTCGTACATGTGACGTCGTTGTTATGAATGGCGGTATTTTGACTAAATCAAATTTAACCGATGATCGCGATTCTGTACGTTCTGTATTTGTTTATAACGGAGGTCGTTTGGTTGTACCTGATGGTTTAGATTATTCGGTACAAGATTTGTCAATACGTGCTCAAGGTGATGCCGTAGGTGCTGCTTATGTCGAAGGTAATTTATTGATGAAGAATCCTCGTATCTATCACGATAAACTGATAGGTAATGATAAACGCTATTTCTTTACGTTACCATATAACTGTGAAGTGAGCAAAATTACCGAAATGAATGGTAAATCATTGGGTGTGTATGGGACTACGTGGGTTATTCAGTATTACGACGGAGAACAACGTATTATTAATCGTGGTTTATCAAGTAACTGGAAAGACTTGCCTTATAATGCAATCCTTGAAGCTGGGCGAGGTTATACCATTGCTATCTCTTCTGATATTAAAAAGTACATTCGCTTCCCAATGGTAGCAGATGCTACTTTCACGGAGAAAAATACAGCAAAAGCGCTAGATGTTACACAATATGGTGAGTTACAAGCTTCAACGGGTGCACTTGGTTATAATAACGTAGGTTGGAACTTAGTGGGTAACCCTTACATATCCTACTTTACGAGTGCCTCTTCAGGCAACGACGGTGTGAACAACGGTACTGTAGAGTTAGGTGGCTACTATATGAGAAATTCAGGTGGTTATAATGAAAATACGTGGACACGACTTCAAACTAGCAACATTTATGTAACCATACCAAATTCAAATAATATTGGTTATACTCAAGAGTTAGCTTCTAATACCCAACTTGATCCGTTTATAGCGTTCTTTGTACAGGCTCAAGCTACAGGTACATTGACCTTTGCTACGACTAGTCGTGATTCATCACCAAGTTTAGTGGCTGCTAGTGCTAACCGCACCAACGAAACAAATGCCGTGGCATTGAATTTGACGGTAGGAACAGAAACCGATCGTACAACGATTCTGTTAGATAATTATCATACAAATTCTTATGAAGTGGGTGCTGACTTGTTGAAATGGAAGGGTAGTTACGCAAAACTGCCATATTTCTATTCATTCGGTGGCGATAATACACCGTTGGCATTTAATGCTATCAATTATGAAGAGGCTAAGAGCACGGTTCCTGTAGCATTCTACATGCCAACATCCTATGCTCGCTATACATTCAGTATTGATCGTTCTCGTAGTAACCTCGAAGAATTAGAACATGTTTATTTATTGCGTAATGGTTCAGTTGTTGCAGATTTATTGTATAGCGATTATACAAATACTAATTTAAAACGAGTTCAGGAAAATAAAGAATTTGCTATTAGTATTCAACGTGCGGCTGAAGTAGTAACGCCTGTTAACCCAACCGAAGATGATGCGTTGATGCCTCGTGCTATCACCGAGCGTCACGAAGTACGTGTAGAACAATTACCGGCTGAAGGTACCGTGATGGTGATGGATGCCGTTGGTCGCACTATCGCTACTCGCACATTAACTGGTGCTGATAACACAACCTTTGAGTTGCCTGTAGACGGTGTTTATACAATCACGGTAATAACGCCAGCTCGTAATTATACCTTAAAAACGGTTATACGATAATTCATTTTGCTCTGGTGCTGCGATAGCGGCACCAGAGGCAAAATTGCTTTAGTGGCGACACCTTTTGCCAGTTGAAAATATAGATTATAGATTATAGATAGGTTATGGGTGAAGGGTGAAAAAGGTGAAGGGTTAATGGAGTTTCGCTAAACGCTAAACGATTTTCATTATTAACCTTTAATCATTAACCATTAACCATTAACCATTAACCTAATAATTCATTACACGCTAAACGCTAAACGAATTACACTAAACACTAAACATTACACGCTAAACGCTAAACGATTTTGAACCCTTAACCTGTTATAATAAAGACACACACACGAATTACAATACATCACACAATTATGAATAATAAGGAGATACTTAAAAATGTACTGGTTACTGTTGGATTGTTGACTACCAGTATTGTCGCATTGGTTTATTTTAATACTAAATTAACAGACAATTCGAGTAAGTCTGGTGTATCTATCGCCCCAGCAGCTACCATTCATCAATATGTTCCTACGTCATCGTACGCTGTTACTAATGCAGGTGCTAGTCAAGAGGACATGGTCGCTAATTCTGCAGCCGTGGCTCTTAATACGCCAGCAGCCGTAAAGGCATCCAACTATCCTAATAACTTAGTTATTCATGCCTCATCAGGTTCTAATGCAGCATTAGTAACCAGTGGTGCTAATTCGAGTTCATCTATAGCTCCTAAATCGAATATAGTACAACAACGTCAACAGATGCAAATGGGTGCTTTAACGGCGGTGAATTCACGTCGTTTGGTTAGTGAAACTACTAAAACAAGTCAGGTTGGTGAGCCTTTCCAAGAAATTCCAGATGCACCTGGTACAATTTCACGTAAAGATCTTCCTGAAGAGCCTGAAGAACCATTTCCTGACGAAGATGCTCCTATAGGTGGAGGAATGTCTGTGTTACTGGCTCTTTCTTTTGTATACGGTATACGTAAGCGTCTCAATAAATAATTTTTAAAAAAAAGGACACCTTAAAGCGTTCCTTTTTTATGGTTAGTTATTCAATTAAATCCTTATGAAAAAAATAGTTCTATTTTCTTTTTTGTTGACCTCAACATGTGTGCTTAATGCTACTATTACTGTAACCAAACTGTGGGAAAGAAGTCGTGCAGCCAACAATGCTGCGGAACGTGTTAAAATTACAGACACATCCTCTCAACGTACGATTGCGGTAGCTAATGACACCATCTTTTTGTCTGATAATGTGGCTTCTGCTTGGGGGCATAACGCTATGATTCATTGTTATAGTACCTCTAATGGAGATTTCCTTGAATCATTTGTCTCCCCTAGCGGTGACAACGTGACTTTGGCGGATGATGCTAATCATATTGCTACGGTTGGGACTGAAGGTGCTTCCTCCTTCGATTTATCAATTCGTGAACCGAATGGACAATACACTAAAATTTCTTTAGGACCAACTTATAAACTAGCGTTGCCCGCTGTTATGGGTGATTTTAATAGTACGGCGTATGTGTTTACATTTGTTGCCAATGACAAACAAATTCGTCGTTATACGATTACGAACAAGGTGGTTACAGAAACTAAAACAGTCACCATAACAGATTTGGCAGTTACTTATACAACAAGGGAAACGTCTGTAATGCCATTAACAAAGGATTTGGTGGCGGTTACAATGAAACAAGGATTTACCACTTACATAGATATGAATCATGGCGATTATGTTTATGACAATCTCAATCGCTTTATTACGAAAGATAAACCAGTAAGTGGAGCAGTCCTACCTATACAGCTTGGTGGTGACTTGTTTACCTATAAAGGACGGGACTATTTAGTGCAAGGCTGGACTCCTTCTTTAGTGGAAGGTGAAATGTATTCTGGTGCTTTTAAAATTTACGATATTACAGATCCTGCTAATGTTAGTGTGGTGTATACCCATACCGAAGACTTGGGGCATGGTTATACTAGTTTTTGCACGGTTAGTTTTCAAGCCGTGGTCAAAGCAGATGGAGTTTATATTTATGAGTATGTTCCAACGAGTGGTATGGCAGCTTATAAATTGAGCGACACGTCAACAGCAGTAGATGATGCCATTGCCGGTGCTAAAAATGTTTTTTGTGCCGATGGTCGATTGCATATCACGGCTACTGAAGCGGGCAATGTAGAAGTATTTTCGCTTATGGGGCAAAAATTGCTGTCAGAGCCGGTGGCGGTTGGTAACAACGAACTGATGTTGGCTAATGGAAGCCCGCAAGTACTGTTGGTGCGTATTAACGAAAAATTGTATAAAGTGGCACAGTAACAGTAACTTAATAGTTATGTTTATTACAAAAAGTCGTCAATTCTGACGACTTTTATTTTTTACAAAATTTCTCCAATGATGTAATTGCTACCGCCAATGAAGATAAAGTCGTCCGGCGTGGCGGCGGCTTTAGCAGCATTTAATGCTTCGTGTACCGAGGCATAGGCATTTCCTTTCAGACCGTACATTAAAGCTTTATTTTGAAGCGTTTTGGCATTTAACGATCTGGGAATATTAGCGTTGGTAAAGTAATAAGTAGCCATTTTCGGCATTAAAGCTAGGACGTTGTCAATTTTTTTGTCGTTTACCATGCCAAATACGATATGCAAACGGTTGTAACGTTGGCGTTGCAACTGTTCGCAGACCCAACGGATGCCGTTTTCGTTGTGCCCCGTGTCGCAAATAATGGTTGGATGTTCGTCCAACGTCTGCCAACGACCTTGCAGGTGTGTCAGTTTTACCACGTTTGCAAATCCTTTGTGGATAGCTGTTTCGGGTATATTCCAACCGTTTTCGTTGAGTACACGCAAAGCGGTAAGGGCTGTACGTCTGTTTTTGAGTTGGTAATCGCCTTGTAAATCCGTTTCGGGAATAGTTGCAAATATTTCATCTTCAGCAAAACGGATAGGCGCATGGTGTTTGGCGGCGGTAGCGGTGAAAATAGAGTGCGTTTCGGGTTGATTTTCACCAATAATAACGGGTGTGCCGTGCTTGATGATGCCGGCTTTTTCTGTCGCTATTTCTTTTAACGTGTTACCAAGAATATCGGTGTGGTCGAGCGAAATATTGGTAATAACGCACAGTTCTGGCGCAATGATGTTGGTGCAGTCCAGACGTCCGCCCAAACCGACTTCCACCACGGCAACATCCACTTTTTGAGCAGCGAAATAGCAGAATGCAAGCATCGTAGTAATTTCAAAAAACGACGGATGGATACGCTCTATCAGAGGTCTGTTTGCCGTTATAAAATCGATAACTTCCTGTTCGGGAATCATTTCGCCGTTGATGCGGATGCGTTCACGGAAATCTTTGAGGTGAGGCGAGGTGTAGAGTCCGACTGTGTATCCTGCGGCTTGAAGTGTGGCAGCCAATAGGTGCGATGTAGAGCCTTTGCCGTTGGTGCCGGCTATATGAAGGCTTTTGAACTGTTTATGCGGATGATTGAAATGCGCATCTAAAAGCAGAGTGTTATCTAAATTCGCCTTGTATGCCGATTTTCCGTGTTGCTGAAACATGGGCGCAGTGCCGTACAGATAGGCGATAGTTTCTTGGTAATTCATTTATTTTTATGAAATGAAAAAAAATATTGGTTGAAATGCGTTACAAAGTTAATATTTTTGTATATTTGTTCCATCTAAAAAACAAGAAATATGGGAACAAAAAAACAATTCGTTTTGGATACCAATGTTATCTTGCACGATTACAAATGTATCTACAATTTTGAAGAAAATGATATCTATTTGCCACTTGTCGTCTTTGAAGAGTTGGATAGATTTAAAAAAGGGAACGACCAAGTCAATTTCAATGCTCGTCAATTTATTCGAGAACTGGACGATTTGATGGATGATAACAGTTCGTTTGAAACCGGTGTTGATTTGGGCGGAGAGAGAGGCAAACTTTTTATTGTACCGAAATATCAATATCCTGACTCGTTGCAAAAGGCGTTTGTGGAAAGAACAATTGACCATTTGATATTGGGTACTACGCTCGAACTTCAAAATACTACGCACGACATGAAGACCATATTGGTGACGAAAGACATCAATATGCGCATTAAAGCCCGCTCTATTGGTTTGACGGCGGAGGACTACATCAACGACAAGGTGATGAACATTGAAGTTTTTAATAAGTCGGAAACGATTTTTGAAAATATTGACCCTGATTTAATTGACCGCCTTTACAGTTCAAATGAAGGTATCGATTTATCCGAATTTCCGTTTTTTTCAGATGTAGAGCCCAACGATTGTTTTGTGATGAAAAGTGTACGCTCCAGTGTGTTAGCGCGTTATGTGGCAGCGTCGGGCAAAGTGAAGAGAATTGAAAAAAGCCGCTGTTACGGTATTGAGCCGCGCAATGCGGAACAGTCGTTTGCTATGAATCTTTTGCTTGACGATGATGTGAAATTGGTGGCTCTTACAGGACGTTCGGGTACGGGAAAAACGTTACTGGCGTTGGCGGCAGCTCTCCAAAAAAGTGAAGATTACAAACAAATTTTGTTGGCGCGTCCGGTGGTAGCGTTGGCTAATAAGGATTTGGGTGCGCTCCCCGGTGATGCAAAAGAAAAAGTTGCGCCTTATATGCAGCCACTTTTCGACAATTTGAATGTGATACGCCATAATCTTTCCTATCAAGGAAAAGAAGTACGTATGATAGACGATTTGCAAAGAAATGACCAATTGGTTATAGAGGCGTTGGCTTACATCCGCGGACGCAGTTTGAGCGAAACCTATTTTATTATTGACGAGGCACAAAATCTCACTCCCCACGAAGTAAAGACCATTGTTACACGAGCGGGCGAAGGTACCAAAATAGTGTTCACGGGCGATGTGCATCAAATAGACTCGCCTTATTTGGATACGTACTCCAATGGAATGGTGTACATGATTGACCGAATGAGAGGACAAGATATTTTTGCGCATGTAAACCTATTGAAAGGTGAGCGCAGTTATCTGTCAGAATTAGCAAGTAACTTATTGTAAATCAATTTGATAAAATAAAATTCTTGTATCTGTTTTTTGATTTTTAATTTATATGGAATCTCCTTTTTCTCGCAAACCGTACACGCTTGATAGGGTGGTGCGTTTGACATTATGGCTGCTTGGTGCGGTACTCGTATTTTTCTTAGTGAAAAAGTTGAGTGGAGTGCTATTGCCGTTTTTGGTTGGTTGGCTGATAGCGTATATGTTGTATCCGTTGGTGCGTTTTGTTCAATATAAAATGAAACTGCGCAATCGTGCTTTGTCCATTGTCTTAGTGTTATTGTTTGTAGTGGCGGTTCTTGTAGGATTGGCGTGGTTATTAGTGCCAATGATAGGTAAGGAAGTGGCAAAAATGAGTGTTTTGGTTTCCAATTATTTGTCTAACAGTACTTACCAAAATCTTTCACTTGAAGGTTGGGTGGCTTATGTGTGCAGCTATTTGGAGGGCGTTGATTTCAATGATTTGCTCAGTTGGCAAAATGTGGAAAATGTAGTCGAGAAAGTGATGCCACAAATTTGGAATGTGTTGTCGGAAACATGGAGTTTCATAGTCGGACTGTTTGTTTTGCTAATTGTGTTTCTTTACATGGTATTTATTTTAATCGATTACGAAAAAATAACTTCCGGTTTTGTTGACCTCATTCCCCATCAATATCGCGCGTTGGCAAAAGACATTCTTTCCGATTTGGAAGCAGGCATGAACAGTTATTTCCGTGGGCAATCGTTAGTCGCTTTCATTGTCGGGGTGTTGTTTTCTATTGGCTTCAGCATTATCGGACTGCCGTTGGCTATTGTGTGCGGTCTGTTTATTGGATTGCTCAATTTGGTGCCTTATCTGCAAACGATAGGTATTGTTCCTGTGGTGTTTTTGACATTGCTCAAATCCGCCGAAACGGGACAGAGTTTCTGGTGGCTGATTTTGGGTGTGTTACTCGTTTTTGTTGTTGTACAGGTTATTCAAGATTTTTTTCTTGTGCCTAAAATAATGGGGAAAGCAATGGGATTGAATCCTGCCGTTATTTTACTGTCACTTTCTGTTTGGGGCGCGTTGTTGGGATTTGTGGGACTTATCATCGCTTTGCCTCTGACAACTTTACTGATTTCGTATTACAAACGTTTTGT
>ERZ795030.4253-NODE-4253-length-14234-cov-14.415685_pt1 | contig 14234 bp, 9 predicted proteins | sample MGYA00375122_ERZ795030 | MGnify/ENA primary metagenome ERZ795030 (study PRJEB30165, sample SAMN05720146) | activated sludge metagenome | isolation source: anaerobic digester from wastewater treatment plant | place: Japan | collected 2015-04-20 ...
CTTTCTGATGAAGCACAAGATGTTACCTCTAAAGTTCACTATGCGCCACTCCCCGAAAAAGCAAAGGAATTAAGTATGGAAAATTTGAAGACTGTTACTTATAACGGAATAGCAATTCTCCAATGATATTGATGTCTCATATTATCCAACTGCTGCGTCACTTTCGATGGTTGCTGAGCTTGTCGAAGCACAGACTCGGTCACGTACTCCGAACACGCTCTTTTGCCCTCAATTTCAACGTCTTGCATTTGGACACTTCTAAGACACTTTACTATTTTTATTGAATATTTGTTTTAGAACAGCTAAATGAACGATAAACTATATAGGATAATACTGTTTGTAGCTGCATTGACAATACCAATAGTGTGTGGGGGCGTAGTGTACGCCCTCATCACTGATGCGTACGATGCATTTGAGCATTTCGGATTTTTCCGATTTCTCACGTCATCGGAATGGAGCTATACCGAAGGAGCTGAACAGTATGGAGCACTGCCTTTTATTACAGGTACGCTGTTGACCACACTGTTGGCTCTGTTGTTTTGTATTCCCTTTTCAATGCCCGTGGCTTTCTTTGTCGGAGAATACTTCAAGGGTTCACGAATTGCATCCGTATTAAGTACCGTCACCGATTTGTTAGCAGGTATTCCATCTGTTATATACGGATTGTGGGGCTTCTACACATTACGTCCCATCATCATAGCCCTTGATATTTCTTCACAAGGCTCCGGTATTCTTACCGCATCTTTGGTGTTGGCTATCATGATTGTTCCTTATGCAGCATCACTCAGCGCCGAATTTATCAAAATGGTGCCGAATGATCTAAAAGAAAGTGCATATAGTCTTGGTGCCACCCGTGCCGAAGTAGTTCGCAAGATAATATTTCCTGTTGCAGGTTCAGGAATATTTTCGTCGTATATACTGGCTATCGGACGTGCATTGGGTGAAACAATGACCGTAACAATGTTGATCGGTAACACAAACAATATTCCTACTTCCATCACCTCCACAGGCAACTCTATGGCTTCAATTATTGCGAATCAATTTGGAGAAGCTGATGGTTTGCGACTTTCGTCCCTGATCGCCATCGGTCTTATCCTGTTCCTGATTACAGCGGTAATTAACATGATAGGTAAAATGATGATTAAACGTGCAAGAATCTCTTAATCTTATGGCAAATCATAAAACAAAACATCGTTTAGCAAAGGACAAGTTGATGCTGTGGACGATATGCATTTTCGCCACACTTACGGCTGTGCCTCTTTTTGCTATCCTGGGAGAAGTTCTGTTGCGCGGTTATAATCAATTGTCGTGGTCTTTTTTCACAGAACCTACCCCAACAGCTTACAAGGCAATGAAAGCTATAGAAGCGGGTGAACGAATACCCGGAGGTATTGCCAATGGTATTGTCGGTACAATGATAATACTCAGTATGGCCGTCGTTGTAGCTGTCCCTCTCGGTATTCTGTGCGGCACATTCTTAGCGGAAAACAGCAAAAAGCGTTTTGCAAAAGTTGTCAGTTACCTGACAGACCTCGTGCAAGGCATCCCATCAGTGATTATCGGCATCATCACTTACATCTGGGTAGTTGTACCGATGAGAGGATATTCCGCAATTGCCGGCAGTGTGGCACTCTGTATCATGATGTTACCGCTCATCATTCGTTCCACGGAAGAAACTTTGAAAATTCTCCCTGTTTCACTGAAAGAGGCAGGTTTGGCACTTGGAGGCAACAAAGCGCGTGTAATGCTGAAAGTTCAGCTTCCGGCGGCATTTGGCGGTATATTTACAGGCGTGCTGCTCGCCATTTCAAGAGTTATCGGCGAGACCGCACCACTCATGTTTACTGCTCTGGGCTGCTCTTTTATACGTTGGTCTATTACCAAGCCCATATCGGCAGTGCCGCTACTTATTTGGGAATTCTTCAATGACCCCAACCTCCAGGAGTTGGTTTGGGGCGCATCGCTTTTCCTTTTAATATTTGTTCTCTCGTTGAATCTTTTAGCTAAATATCTCGCAAAGAAATGGAATCAGTAACACCTATACTTGAATTTAAAAAGACTTGTGTATCCTATACCAAGCAAACGATGGCAGTAAAATATGTGTCGGCAGCCATTGAACGAAATACCATCACAGCCATTATGGGACCTTCAGGTTGTGGAAAATCCACCTTGCTTCGTGCGGTAAATCTCATGCACAATCTCTACCCGAATATTCGTGTCGATGGTGAGATCTTGCTCAATGGCGAAAACATCCTGTCAATGGAACCAATTGAGGTACGTCGTCGTGTTGGTATGGTTTTCCAACGCCCCGCACCATTCCCTACAATGAGCATCTATGACAATGTCCTGGCAGGATTCGCTTTGAATGGCATCCACTTGTCGAAATCAAAAAAAGACGAGATAGTAGAAAGCAATTTGAGAAATGTGGCGCTGTGGAACGAGGTGAAAGATGTGTTGAATAAAAAAGGGACATTCCTTTCGGGTGGTCAGCAGCAGCGATTGTGTGTTGCCCGTGCATTGGCCATGAATCCTGATATTATGCTGATGGATGAACCGACTTCAGCACTTGACCCCATCGCAACCAAACGTATTGAAGAATTACTTCTGGAACTCCAAAAGAAGGTTACAATCCTGGTCGTTACTCACAATATGGGACAAGCAAAACGTATTTCTTCCCGCTCAATGTTTATGTATTTAGGCGAACTTATAGAGTACGGAGATACTGAAACAATGTTTTCCAATCCTGAGCATGAAAGGACAAAGGCGTACCTGATAGGTAAGATAGGGTAACACTATTCAAAAAAGTACATCCTGTTTAATTTGCCGACCCAGACATCGGTAAAAGCTTGTACGTCTTTGTTTCTTCCACCTATCAAATAGATAAAATGACTGGCTTCATCAAGAATAACGGATTGATAGGCACGTGGTTCATATAAGATGTGTTGAGTCGTATCCTGAATTATATTGAAAACCGAGTCTGTTGCCCGCCAGGTGAATCCTTCATCAATGGATTCCATACGTCCGTTTCCACGGATATCGCCGTTATCATCCATACTTCCGAACATTAACAGCTTGTCGTCGTATGGAATCACCGACGCTCCGGAAAATGGCTGTATATCGGCCTTATCCGCCGTAAAGTCAATCCATTTATACTCATTGAATATATTCTTTTCAACGCTCCACACTTTCGAAAGCAAAGTTCCTGCAGACGAACGTCCCCCCATCACTATGGCTTTGGGCTTGCCGGTACGGGAGTCAAAGCTCAAACTTGCATAATCAGCAATAGGGAAATTGGAAGGAATCGCATCTTGTATGATCCAATAAGCACCATCCTCCGAATTTGCAAAATAGTACACTTGATTTGCTTCTTGCCTGAAAAGTCCCCATAAATTATTTTCCAACACAAAAAGCAAGTTATGACACACATACCCTGCTACTGAAGGATCGATACCCGACCAATTTTCACCATCACCAGAAGTGAATATCAATCCATTTTCGTGCACCAAATATAATTTATCCTGAAACACCCTGATACTCCGCAAATTGTCGGTTACCGGCAGTCCGGAGACAGTAGCATTCGTCCAGGTTTTAGCATCGTTGGAAACGTATAAATAATTTTTTGAGTCGAAGCTCGCATAAAACAAAAAGCGATTCTTAAAGAACACAGCTTGCTGAGCACTGCTGCCGTGACTGTAGATGTTGTTGACAAGTCTTTTCCACACATACAACTCGGATTCGATCTGATGCACATTAACCTTGATGGGATAAGTCCTTGACACCTTTTCATTCGCGGAATAATTCGTTACACTTTGCACTTTTGTAAAGTCAATTGTATCCTTTCCCGTAAGGACGAGGGTGTCCAATCCGGTACCCATTGAATCAGTCATTAGCAGATAAGCACGAGAGGTGCTTTTGAAACTAAAAGTCGGAAAAACACTGTCGATGCGGGTCTTAAACGGCAGAGAATCAAGATTGACAATAATAGAATCTTTCAAATCAGCATCGTACTCTAAGGTGAACACAGCTCCTACGAGTCCGGGAATACTGTCGTTTTTACCAAACTTCAATGAAACGAAGTTAGGATTATCCGAATATTCTATCTCCTTTTCTTCACCTAAACAGGCACTCACAAGATAGACTATAACTGAAAATATCAGGAGTTTACAAATATTTCTCTTCATACTGATCAATTTACAACAACTCTAAAGTAACCGGACAGTGATCCGAATGCACCGCTTCCACTAAAATCTTTGCGTCTTTCAATCTACCCCGAAGCGGCTCGCTAACCCAGTGATAATCAATACGCCATCCCACATTGCGGTAGCGCGCACCCCCGCGATAGCTCCACCAACTGTATCTTTCCGGACTTTGATCAAACACCCTGAAAGTATCTATCATGCCGGAAGCTTCGTATTTGTCCATCCATTCCCTTTCTTCGGGTAAAAAACCAGATACGCCGACTTGTCGGTGCGGATTGTTGATGTCAATGGGTTTATGACAAATGTTATAATCGCCGCAAACCACCAGGTTAGGGCGTTCTTTTCTTAATTCGGTAATAAAAGGTAAAAAATCTTCCAGAAACTCCATCTTAAATTCCTGACGCTCATCGCCTGAGGAGCCGGATGGTATATATACGTTCACAATGGACAGATCACCATAATCAGCCCGGATCACCCGTCCTTCACTGTCGTATTTTGGGTTATTCATACCAATAACAATATTGTCAGGAGTTTTTTTAGTCAGGATGGCTACACCGCTATAGCCTTTCTTTTCAGCTGAATGCAAATAGCTTGTATAGCCAAGTTCCGCAAAAAGCATAGTATCAATCTGCTCCGGCTGCGCTTTGGTTTCTTGCAGGCACAATACGTCCGGACTTTCTTCTTTGATCCATCCCGGCAAATCTTTATTGATTGCCGCCCTTATACCATTTACATTATAAGAAACTATCTTCATGAACTTTAAACTATATGAACTATGTGAACATTAAAACCCTTCAACCAAGCTCAGGGCATTACTTTATACATTCGCCTTTTTAACCATTTGATATAAATTGGATGCAAACACAAAATTATTCAGCTCCTCATTGTCTGCATGAAAAATATCGCGATTGGTCCCCTCCCATTCTTTTTCTCCATGATTGATAAAAATCACGTATTCGCCTATTTCCATCACTGAATTCATATCGTGGGAATTGATGATGGTAGTGATATTGAATTCATGCGTGATTTCCTGGATCAACCGGTCGATGATCAGGGCAGTTTTAGGATCTAAGCCTGAATTTGGCTCGTCACAAAACAGGTACTTCGGTTGCAAGGCAATGGCACGTGCAATCGCCACTCGTTTTTGCATACCGCCACTAATTTCCGAAGGAGCCAAATTGTACGAGTTTTCGGGAAGATCAACCCTCCGCAGGCACCACACAGCCCTATCTTTCATTTCCTCTTTGGAAGTATTTGCAAACATTTCCAACGGAAACATCACATTTTCCAGCACTGTCAAAGAATCAAACAAAGCAGAACCCTGGAACAACATGCCAACTTCACGACGAAGACCACGAATTTCACTCATGAGCATATCCGGCAAATTTCGTCCGTCATATTCGATGCGTCCCGAATCAATGCGGTGAAGTCCGATGATGCTTTTCATCAACACGGTTTTTCCGGAACCACTCGCACCGATAATCATGTTGGTTTTTCCAGGTTCGAAAGTAGCGGAAATATCTTTCAACACATGATTGTCACCGAAAGTTTTATTTACATCTTTAACAATTATCATCGTTCAATTATGAAATTCGGAAATTTTTCTATCACTGCTTTTCGCGTTCAACTTCTTGTCATTTTGTTCGTGTCACAGCAAATTCAACACAATCTATCAAAGCCTGCTTATAAATACTGTCAGGGAATCCGTCAAGCTCCCGAATGGCTTTCTCTCTAAATTCTTCCATGCGGGACCGGGCATATTCTACTCCGCCATGCTTCAATGCAAAACGGGTGATGTAATCAATATTTTCCCGGGAGAATTTTTTAAAATTGATCCAGGTGATAATTTTCTTTTTTTCTTCCTGACCGGCATTCTCCAAAGCATGGATCAACGGAAGTGTTACTTTACCATCGCCAACATCATTCCCCGTTGGTTTTCCTATATCAGCATTTTGATAATAATCAAAAATGTCATCTCTGATTTGAAAACAGAAACCAAGATATTCCCCGTATTTTTTCAGGTGATCAATGCTTGCTGAATCGGCGTGTACAGACAAAGCTCCTACCTCCATGCAGACTGAAAACAAAGAGGCAGTTTTTCTCTGTATAATCCGAAAATACTCAGCTTCGGAAATTTTAGATTGTTGCGAAATATTTAACTGCAACAATTCTCCATCGGTTAATTGTTGTCCGACAAAAGAAATGGGATGAAGCATCTTGATGTTGCCAATAAGCGCCACCTGGGCCAAAGCCGCAGCCAGCATGTAATCTCCGGACAAAACCGCCACTTTGTTGCCCCAACGTGCGTTGACCGACTGACTGTTACGCCGCTCAAAAGTATTGTCGATGACATCATCATGAACCAAACTTGCCGTGTGCAATAATTCCAATGCGATAGCACCGTGTATGGTTGACATATTGACTTCACTACTCATCAACTTAGCTGATAAAATAGCCAAAGTGGGACGAAGCCTTTTGCCGGATCGTTGATAAATATATTCGTAAACCCCTTCCAAGATAGGGTTATCAGTCTCCAAAGCCGCAACAAAGGTTTTGTCAAACAGTTCAAGTTCTGCACTGATAGTTGCTTTAATGGAATCAATAATGTCCATCGAATAATTTTTTGTGTAAATTGCAAAAGTAAGCAAATTTGTGCGATATGTGGGTATGTGTCAAAAAAATGATTTTATTTTAATTACTTTTACGGTCTGTATGAAGACAACATACAATTGATTTTAAGAGATGGGATTATGAAGAAACTTTTTTTAATTGATGCCTACGCACTTATTTACAGATCGTACTATGCATTTATCAAAGCACCAAGGATTAACTCCAAAGGATTGAATACTTCGGCGATTTTGGGTTTTGTAAACGTACTTGAAGATATTCTAAAGAGAGAAGATCCGACACATATAGCAGTTGTGTTTGATCCACCGGGACCTACGTTCAGGCATAAAGCATATGAAGACTACAAGGCACAACGCGAATCAACACCCGAAGACATTAAAATCGCCGTACCTCATATCAAAGAGATACTTGCAGCCTACAATATTCCCGTTCTTGAAATTCTTGGCTATGAAGCAGATGATGTGATAGGAACCGTAGCCAAAAAAGCTGAAAAAGAGGGCTTTGCTGTGTACATGCTGACTTCGGACAAAGATTTCGGACAATTGGTTTCAGAGCATATTTTTATGTACAGACCGAAATTCAAGGGCGGCTATGAAATTATGGGTCCGAAGGAAATAAAAGAAAAATATTCACTGGAGAGTCATCATCAGGTGATTGACATGCTTGGATTGATGGGCGATGCATCGGATAATATACCCGGTTGCCCCGGTGTGGGAGAAAAGACGGCCATCAAACTACTGCAACAATTCGGGAGCATAGATGCCCTGTTATCACGCACAGACGAAGTAAAAGGGGCACTTAGAAACAAAATCGAAGAACATAAAGATCAAATTTTGTTTTCTAAATTTTTAGCCGAAATCAAAACAGATGTACCTGTGGATTTCGACGAAAATGCTTTAAAAGTAGAGCCTATCAACGAGACTGAATTAAAAGCTTTATTCAACGAATTGGAGTTTAGAACTTTATCCACCAATAAATTTGGCGACATTTTCACCTCCCTGCCTCCTGACCAACCCATAGCAAGGGTTCAATTTACTCCTGCAAAAAGGGAAGACGGACAAATGTCGCTGTTCGGAAATGAAGAACAGGAAAACAACCAGGACAGTAATCGGGGAGACAGTCAAGTTCAGACAGAGGCAACGATTGCCGGGGTATCTCAACACGCCACATCCTCTCCTGTTATTGATTTAATCGCTGCCGAGGCTGTAAGTAAAGGACTGAATGCCATCCACAATACGCCCCACGAATACATATTGATTGATGATAAAACAAAACGGGCACACCTCATTTCGCAATTGTTTCTTCAAAAATCGGTCTGCTTCGACACTGAAACTACCGGAGTAGATGTTTTTACAGCCGACATGATAGGTTTATCTTTTTGCTATGAAAAAGGAAAGGCATATTATGTAACGCTGCCGAACAACAAGGATGAACGTGCCACTGTCTTGCACGAATTCAAAGTCTTTTTTCAATCAGAGCACATTGAGAAAATAGGGCAAAACGTAAAATTTGACCTTTTAATGTTGGCCCAATACGACATTGAGCTGAAAGGGAAAATCTTTGATACCATGATAGCGCATTATCTCCTGCAGCCGGAATTGCGCCACAGCATGGACTTTTTAGCTGAAGTTTACTTAAAATATCGCACCATTCACTATGAAGATTTGGTAGGTGCAAAAGGTAAAAATCAGCAAAAAATACAGGATGTTGAGATAGAATTGTTGAAAGATTATGCAGCAGAAGATGCTGATATTACCTTTCAACTGAAAGCAATATTAGAACAGGAAATCAAAGATAATCATTTAGATGACCTTTTTTATAATATGGAAATGCCTCTGATGAAGGTGTTGGCAACTATGGAATTAAATGGTGTCAGGATTGACGCAGAAGCCCTGAAGCAAAGCTCGGTTATACTTTCAGAAGAAATGTTTCGCCTGGAACATGCCATACAGGAACTCGCCGGGGTAAGTTTTAACGTATCGTCGCCGGCACAGGTAGGTGAAGTCTTGTTCGACCGACTGAAATTGGATGACAAGGCGAAAAAAACAAAAACGGGACAATACTCCACTTCAGAAGATATTTTGGAAAAAATCAAAACGAAACATCCAATTGTAGAAATGATATTGGAGTTCAGAGGGTTAAAAAAGCTACTCAGCACTTATATAGATGCCCTGCCACAAATGATCAATCCGAAAACAGGTAAGATACACACTTCTTTTAATCAAACTGTTACTGCAACAGGTCGCTTGAGTTCAACCAATCCCAACCTGCAAAACATCCCCATTCGCGATGCACAGGGCAAAGAAATCAGAAAAGCCTTTATTCCGGATGATCAGTCGGTGTTTTTGAGTGCGGATTATTCTCAAATTGAATTACGAATCATGGCACACCTGAGTGGCGACAAATACATGACAGATGCATTCAGGGGTGGACTGGATATCCACACCGCCACTGCTGCGAAAATTTACGACATCTCCATAGAAGATGTGGATGCTGACATGAGACGGAAAGCCAAAACTGCCAACTTCGGGATTATCTACGGGATATCCACCTTCGGATTAGCTGAAAGATTAAATATTCCAAGAGCCGAGGCTAAAAAACTGATAGATGGTTATTTCGAAAGTTATTCAGGAATAAAAAACTACATGGATAATGTCATCCAACAAGCCAGAGTCAATGGATACGTAGAAACAATTTTCGGAAGAAGAAGGTATTTGAGTGATATCAATTCACAAAACAGCATAGTCAGAGGGTATGCAGAACGAAATGCCATCAATGCTCCCATTCAGGGCTCTGCCGCCGACATCATCAAAATAGCCATGGTCAACATTCAGAACAGAATAGACCGGGAAAAATTGAAAACGCAGATGATTATGCAGGTCCACGACGAATTGAATTTTTCCGTCCCCAAAGAAGAGTTGGAATATGTCCGTAAGATGGTAACCGAAGAGATGGAAAAAGCTGCCTCACTAAAAGTTCAATTGGTGGTAGATTGCGGCATAGGTTCCAATTGGTTGGAAGCGCATTAAAACCAAAGCCGGCAACTGCAAAGTAACAAAAAGAAATAATGAATTTTCAATGACCCATAAATAAAAACCCGCTATCAATTTGACAGCGGGTTTTTACTTATCATTTTCCACACAGTTAATCCAATTTATTAACGTGCAGTGTCAGTTTCGATTTCAGATTAGACGCCTTGTTCTTATGAATAACTTTGCGCTTAGCCAGCTTATCCAACATAGAACTAACTTTTGGTAACAACTCAGCAGCTACCGCTTTATCTGTAGTTGCACGCAACTTACGCACAGCATTACGGGTTGTTTTTGCATAATACCGGTTATGTAATTTACGCTTCTGTATTTGGCGTATTCTTTTAAGTGCTGATTGATGATTTGCCATCTGAAATTTTTTTTAATCTTAAAAACATTAGTAGCCCATAGGGGAATCGAACCCCTCTTTTCAGAATGAAAACCTGATGTCCTAGCCGATAGACGAATGGGCCAATAAATCAAAAAACAACCGCTTACTCAATTGCGGCTGCAAATATACATCAGTTTTTTCATTTTGCAAAACCTTTTGAGAACTTTTTTTACTTTTTCGGGGTTACGAATTTCGGACCCATGGTAATGGGTTCCAAGTTCATGGAGCACGAAGTCTTAAAAAAAAGAATCGTCTCGTTTTGATGTGAACCCCAAAAGTTGAACAAAAAACTTTCAGAGTTCACATCATTTTTGAGACAGCTCCCTTTTTATATGTCCTCCCTGCATTGGGTTATTTTTTAATAAATCTACGTACTACAGGAGTGTTGTTAGTTCCTGTTACCTTTATAAAGTAAGAACCCGGACTTAACGCTTCAACATCAATAGTAGTTGTTACATTTTCGGTTTTGGTTACACCGATTAATGCTCCACTGACATTGTACAGTTCAATAACGGTTTCATCACCATTATCGCGCTCTATTACCAATTTATTTTCAACCGGATTGGGATACAGTCGTACTGAGCTTGCTGCCAGTTCTTCAATGCCGGTAGTTATGTTTATATCGATCGTTTGATCGGCATTATTAACAGCAAACGAACCTGTGAATTCCGGGTATCCCGATTTCGAGAATGTGTAAGTGTAGTTGCCGTTAATGACATATATTTCGGCTTTCCCCAAAGAATCGGTTACAACTGTCTCAATAACAGTTTCTCCCTGCATGGCGGTTATGGTAGCCCCTTCAATGGGAATACCTCCTACAGGATTTGTTCCATCCGCCACGTTGAAGCTTACAACACTCCTTGGAGCAAAGTCCATCCGCAGACTGACAAAACCCCAACCTAACCCCCATTTGGTAAATTGCATGGGATTTTCCGAGTCGTCGGCGTAAATGAAATATCCGTGCTCCGCCCTGTCGTGAGCTATACTGATAATATACGGAGATGTTTGTCGGATGAGCAAAACATACGATCCGGGATCGAGAACAACAGGGCGAACCGCAATATTAACGGTCTGACCGGCATGCGATTGATAAGCCTCGTATGTCTTAGTAGTGAAGATGGTCTGTTCAACACTCAAATCGGTACGCACCTTATACAATGCCAATTGATAGGGAGCGGCATCGGTATGGACAGCAAAAGCCGAATCGGCCCAAACGAATTCAACACCGCTTATCGTTACCGGTTTTGAAATATGAAACATATTGGCAAAATGTGAATTCAAACCACCGAATTTTTCAAATTCACCGTTATCACGGGCGCAAATATAATCCGTTACCGAAAAGTTAAACACATCGGTATTGTCGGACAAATCGTGATCGGCAGCATAATCGGCAGTGTAGGTATATGTATAATCGCCAACAGGCAAAGTAGTAGCATCAAAATACGTAGATGCATACACCATTTGCCTATCTCCGGCACCTAAGTCGGGCAAAACAGTTGTAGAACTGAATACCACCTCGTCGCTCGCGTCTTTAATGGCGTGGGTCACATCAACTTCTTCCAAGAGCCCTTGCCCTGCGTTTGTAACATCTGCCCAGAGAACCAATACGCTATCCAACAAACAACGAGGTATTTGAGTGTACTCTTTGTTGCCTCCTTCAACCACAAGGTTGGTGGGAGTCATGGCAAAGTCATCCACAATCAGCATAAACTCATTGAATGAAGTCATGTGGATGGCTACATAGACCGTCTGACCCTCATAGGCACTTAAATCGTAAGTGAAATACTCAGGCACCTCGCCGGCCGGAACAACCTCTTCAGCAAGTGTAACGGTAAAATCTTCCTTGTTGTTTCCCGTAGTGGAAAGCTTGACATTGAAATACTCCTGATAACGTGAGCTCCCCTGTCTTGCCCTAAATGAAAGGGCGCTACGCCCGGGTATGGGTACCAGAGGAGGAGTGATCAACCAATCGTCGTGCGACTGCTTATAACTATACCTAATACAGGCACTGGCATTGCCCGTTATGGGATTTCTTACAGAATCTCCCACATATCTCTCCCAGGTCCGGTCCGGACTGCCGCCTTCAATAACCTTCCATCCGGCAGGAGGAAATTCTTCACCCTCAAAACCTTCGTAAAACACAGGATCAATTGCAGTCCCACCGATGATTATTTCGTGGGTTGTTCCAAGATTATCGTTCACTTTTATGATGGCCGTTTGTTCTCCAACAGTGGTAGGAGTAAACTTCACGGTAAAGCTTGCAGTGTCTCCCATACCTAAACTCACTGTATTGGCAATAGTCGTTAAAGTAAACTGGTCGGCATTGGCTCCCGTAATGGTAATATCCGAAGGATTAACTGTAACTGTTCCTCCTCCGGTATTTTGCATCGTGAAAGCTTGGGGAGCAGACGATAAGGTAATATATGTTCCTTCAAAAGTAAAAGTATCAGGAGTAACTACTAAAGCAGGCAGGCTTTGATCCAGCTCTACATTTATAGTTGTGTCTCCGCTTACCGCAAACAATACATCACTCTTTGGTTCATAACCGGGGGCAGTAACGGAATAGGTATAGTTGCCGTTAACAACGTATATTTCGGCTTGTCCTAAAGAGTCGGTCATAACTGTTTCAATAACAGTTTCTCCCTGCATGGCGGTTATGGTAGCCCCTTCAATGGGAATACCTCCTACAGGATTTGTTCCATCCGCCACGTTGAAGCTTACAACACTCCTTGGAGCAAAGTCCATCCGCAGACTGACAAAACCCCAACCTAACCCCCATTTGGTAAATTGCATGGGATTTTCCGAGTCGTCGGCGTAAATGAAATATCCGTGCTCCGCCCTGTCGTGAGCTATACTGATAATATACGGAGATGTTTGTCGGATGAGCAAAACATACGATCCGGGATCGAGAACAACAGGGCGAACCGCAATATTAACGGTCTGACCGGCATGCGATTGATAAGCCTCGTATGTCTTAGTAGTGAAGATGGTCTGTTCAACACTCAAATCGGTACGCACCTTATACAATGCCAATTGATAGGGAGCGGCATCGGTATGGACAGCAAAAGCCGAATCGGCCCAAACGAATTCAACACCGCTTATCGTTACCGGTTTTGAAATATGAAACATATTGGCAAAATGTGAATTCAAACCACCGAATTTTTCAAATTCACCGTTATCACGGGCGCAAATATAATCCGTTACCGAAAAGTTAAACACATCGGTATTGTCGGACAAATCGTGATCGGCAGCATAATCGGCAGTGTAGGTATATGTATAATCGCCAACAGGCAAAGTAGTAGCATCAAAATACGTAGATGCATACACCATTTGCCTATCTCCGGCACCTAAGTCGGGCAAAACAGTTGTAGAACTGAATACCACCTCGTCGCTCGCGTCTTTAATGGCGTGGGTCACATCAACTTCTTCCAAGAGCCCTTGCCCTGCGTTTGTAACATCTGCCCAGAGAACCAATACGCTATCCAACAAACAACGAGGTATTTGAGTGTACTCTTTGTTGCCTCCTTCAACCACAAGGTTGGTGGGAGTCATGGCAAAGTCATCCACAATCAGCATAAACTCATTGAATGAAGTCATGTGGATGGCTACATAGACCGTCTGACCCTCATAGGCACTTAAATCGTAAGTGAAATACTCAGGCACCTCGCCGGCCGGAACAACCTCTTCAGCAAGTGTAACGGTAAAATCTTCCTTGTTGTTTCCCGTAGTGGAAAGCTTGACATTGAAATACTCCTGATAACGTGAGCTCCCCTGTCTTGCCCTAAATGAAAGGGCGCTACGCCCGGGTATGGGTACCAGAGGAGGAGTGATCAACCAATCGTCGTGCGACTGCTTATAACTATACCTAATACAGGCACTGGCATTGCCCGTTATGGGATTTCTTACAGAATCTCCCACATATCTCTCCCAGGTCCGGTCCGGACTGCCACCTTCAATAATCTTCCATCCGGCAGGAGGAAATTCTTC
>ERZ795030.4260-NODE-4260-length-14224-cov-3.940716_pt1 | contig 14224 bp, 14 predicted proteins | sample MGYA00375122_ERZ795030 | MGnify/ENA primary metagenome ERZ795030 (study PRJEB30165, sample SAMN05720146) | activated sludge metagenome | isolation source: anaerobic digester from wastewater treatment plant | place: Japan | collected 2015-04-20 ...
TCGCTTACGGACCGCTTTTTAAATTTTAAGTTTTAATTATTAAAAATATAAGTAAAGTTTTCCAATAGCTTAGTTTCTGAACTTCTAATAAAAAACAGACCCATATTTTCATATATTTCGTATGGTAGCCAGTCGCCAACTAATAAGATATTTTCTGTTGCAAATGCCTCTTTAATGGAACTTGAAAGGGCATCGGTAGTTTGTGTATTAACCGTGATATCTGATATTATTCTAATCTCGGCAATTTCTTTATTTGTTAGCCAATGTTTTTTATCATTGTCGGGGTTTTGAAATGTAATAAATTCTATCTCTAGATCCTGTAATTTTGTTAATAGTTTTTCTGAATACTCCTTTTTGTTCCCATAGGTCATGGGTAACAGCAAAAATAGCTTTTGCTTTACTTCTTTTGATAAATTTTCAAGAACATCGAGAAACATAAAGTGTTGTTGTAGCGGATTTGCACTATAACCAACAGTTACTACAATTTTATCTTTTTCGATTTTATATTTATCTCTATAAACTTGTCTGTTTCGTTCGTTATATAGTTCTGAAATTATATCTAATCTGGCAGAACCAAAATGTGCAAATTTTATTTTATCAACAAATTCAGGATAAATAGCTAAAAAGTCCTCTTTCATATTCGGACCTATTGTAATTATTTTAGCTGTCTCAAAAATTTTTTTTTGTGTTCTCCTTTCTTCCTCGCTACTTCTATAGAAATCAGATCCAAACAGAGTAGCGACAATCTTGCTACTTTGCTTTTTTATACTGTCCATATAGGGAGAGTAGTAATGCCCACACCATTGAATATCAACAATATCGTTATGTTTTATATATTTTTTTATTATTCTTTTGCGAAATAGTTTTCTATAGATTTTAAAGGCAAAGCTCTTCAAAAATTTTGGGTAGAGATATTTATACTCCTCTTTTTCGTTAAAAAACTGAAAAGACCAAATATCTAAAGCAACAAAAGAATAATTTCTTTTCTTTAATTCAGAAATAAATTCCAACGTTCCGGGATGCCAAAATGGAATAGGGGTTAGTATATTTATCCTTTGTTTATTCATTTATCAGTTTTAAATATTGTTCCCACTCTCCAATATCTGTCCAGGAGTTTTCGCTTACAGGGAAAACACCTACTTTCCTATTTTCTACTTTTAATTTTTCAATTAATGAGGTTATATGATAAAAAGTATTTTTAGGAATTTCGTTTATTAAATGTGATTCCAGAATGTAAAATCCGGTATTTATACTAAAAGTCAGTTCTGGTTTTTCTGTAATTTCTTTTAGCAACCCCTTTTCTCCAGTTTGTATAGTTCCATAGGGTATTGAATATGTTTTAAGAGCAGCAACAATTGTTAACTCGTTTTTGTTTTCATAGTGATATTGCAAAATTTCAGAATAATCTTGGTCTATTAGTATATCACAATTTGTTACAAAAAAAGTAGAATTTATTTTTCCTTCTAATAAATGTAAACTTCCCGCAGTTCCTAACGGTTTGCTCTCTTCAAAAAAGTTTATACCATATTTATTATCACTAAAGCTATTGAGATAATATTTAATAAAATCAGCCCTATAGTTAATGGATATATAAAAATTTTTACAAGCAAATTTTGCAAAGCTATCCATAATATCTTCAATTATAGTTTTTTGACCAATGGGTATCAAAGGTTTTGGTAAGACATTCGTTAGAGGTTTTAATCGTGAGCCTTGTCCTCCTGCCATAATAACAACAGGTAAATTGATTTTTTGATACTCTTTTTGCCGAGAACTACCAATAATATCTTCCCAGTATAATATTTTTTTTAAATATCCTTTGTTATCTATTACAGGCATGGATTCGGTACGGTTTTCAATCATCACTTGCCTGATTTCTTCGTATGATTGATTCGTGTGTGCAATGGTTATGTACTTTCTAAGTATTTTTTCAATGGGCGTGTCAAGAGGATACTTATTGATTATTGCTCTTTGTAAGTCTCCTATACTTAGAACACCAATAAATAAATTTTCATTGTTTGTAATAAAAAGCAACTTTCTTTTTCTTTCGTCCATAAGTTTCATAGCCGAAAGAATAGTATGGTCTAATGATATAATATCTTTTTGTTGCATATTTACATGCTGTTTTTAATTTTTCTTGCCGGTACGCCGACGTATGTGCCGGGTTCCGTAATGTTTTTAACTACCACTGTGCCCGCTCCTGTAAAAACATTGTTACATATTTTGACATCACTACTTATAGTAGAGCCTACACCAATAAAACAACATTCTCCTACTTCAGCTCTTCCTGCAACAGTAACTGACGCAGATATAAGGGTGTGCTTTCTTACAACAGAATCGGTAACAAAACTGCTAATTTGAATAAATACATTGTTCTCTACAATAGAATCCATATACAATATACATTGTGGAAATACAATTGAACCTTTCCCAACTTTTGCAGTAGAATCAACAGTGCAACTCGAATGAATAAAAGTAGCAAAGGGAATTTTATTTTCAAATCTTTCAAAAACCTTTTTCCTATATTGCATTCTGGTAAATCCAATTGCGTTACTAAGTTCATCAAAAACACCTTGTTTGTATTGCATTTCTACGTCATCTAATTTGCCAAGAATCGGATAATTATTTACAATTGTACCTACTGGCGTAAAATCATCATAATACCCTACAACTTCAAATTGTCTGTCTTCAACCATATAGTGCCCTACATGGCGAGCCATTTCTCCTGAACCTACAAAAGCTACTCTTTTCATATTTATTCAAATTCAATGTTAATATTTTTAAAAGCTTTGTTTTTTAATTCATAAAGCTCTTTTCTATTTACAGCATGTAAAATTATATAGCCATAGTGACTGCCACTAGATACAATTCTAGGGACTGTATCTCCTTCTTTTAGATCCAATTTAAAACCAGCAACACCTTTCAAATCTTTTATGTGTTCAAGTGGGTGTATTTTTTTTATTTTTTTACCTGCCGGAAAATCAAAAAAGAAAATCCCGGAAGCCCTGTCAAATTTTTTGTTTAAATCAGGTTCTTTGCCACTAACAACATCTATCAAAGCCTTTTCCATATTTATTCCAGTTGATAATGGTACCAAGTGAGATCCAATATTGTCTCCAGCCATTCTAGGACTGACTTCAATTACTGTTATTTTCCCGTCGTTAATTCTTATTTCATTGTGAGATGCACAGTTATCATATTCGAAAACAACAGAAATTTTATGAACCAACTCTTCAATCTCCTTTATTTTTTCTTCAGACAGAGTACATGGATGAGTAAGTTCCATTTCTACACTATAGGGTAATGGTGTCATTATCTTGTCGGTAATTTGCAATAGTTTTGTTTTGCCATTATAGTGAATTGACTCTAAGCTGTATTCTTTGCCTCCTATAACTGATTCACAAAGTAATGTGTCAAGTTTTGTATGTTTTATCGCTTCTTTAAAGGCGATCAAAGCCTCTTCTTTATTATTGCATAAGATAACCCCTCTACTACCAGAATTGTCGCGAGGTTTAATAACCATAGGATAAGTCAAATTATCGGTGATTTCGGAGATGGTTTTATATTTTGCACAAGGGATACCATTCTTTACAAAAACTTCTTTCATCCGAAACTTGTCTGTAGAATTTTCAACGGCTTCTCTAGAGATAAATGGTAAATTATATTTTGCTGAAATCTTTTGCATCATCAGTAACGGTTTGTCTGTTGCTACAGTTATTATATGATCAACTTCATATTTATCCATAACATTGCAAGTACCTTCGAAATCTTGTCCGTTAACAACTTCAAAAGCATCAGATTCAAATTGTCCAATTGCTGTAGGATTGGGGTCAATAACAACTGTATAAAATCCCATACTTTTACATTGTTTAATTAACGACAACTGAAAACATGCGCCGCCGAAAATGAGCATTACCTTTTTATTATCCTTCATAAAGACTTGTTTATATATTTAGTGTCATTGAGATGTATTTTTGATGTGAAAAGAACATGTATTTAAAACGTATAAATGGTTATTGCAAATATAGTTTTTATTCGGTAGCTGTTATTAATTAATTACGTTCTCTTTCTTTTCTTTGCCCGTTATTATAATAGAAACTGTTCCTAAAAATAAAAACGGCGTGATTGGTATTTTAAAACGCACTAATGCTCCAAAGTTCGATGTAGAAAGGCCTACTCCTATTGCCATAAAGAGCGCAAAAATAAAACAGAAAATCAAAAACTTGTTTTCTTGAATAATTTTTAATGTTTTGCGAGCACCAACTTTAAATAAAACATACAAAAAAAGCACTAAAAGAATGGTGTTTTCAAGTGCCGAAAGAATCATTACTAATGACCTTGAATCCCATAAGAATGGACGAAACAGTCCTGCAATTGCTGCTGCAGGCATTACAGAAAGTGCTCCGCCAATTGTTGGTTCAAAGTCGCCAATATCGAATGATGAGCCTTCGTAATACTCTTGCTTTAAATCGTATTGTGTAATAGCTGCCTTTTGTAACATGCTCTCTATACTACCGTACGATCCTCCAACTGATGCCATAACGTAGTTTAGTGCCCACATGCCCACAAATCCAAACAAAAGTATTGTTAAGGGCAATACTGCTACTCTTAATACTTTGTTTTTTATTTTATCTATTTGGTCAAATCCCAACCAAATAAAACCCGCAGCTATATAGGCAAATAGTATGTATGGCTTTATGGTTATTACAATATATGCGCTGAATAGTAATGCTAAAATATTCCAAATATTCCATTTTTTTCGGAACATGATGGCGTGAAACTTAATAAAAAAAAGCAATCCGAATGTAAACGAGAAAGTATCCTTGGTAATACCTGAACTCCAAAATGTTACAGAAGGAATAAAAAGTATTGCAACCGCTATCCATTTCCGCATTGAGGGATAAATGTCAGCTAAATATTTGTAAACTTTCCAGTTAATCAAAAACATTGCAGCGGTAACACATATCGTTGTTAAATAGTAGTTTTTAAGACCAATGACTGTAAACAACGACAAATAACGATGTAGAGCATATATTTGTGGATCGTGAAAGCGTGGGTAGTAGGTTATTGTGTGACTGAGTGTGTTTATGTTTTCGGGTGTAACGGTGTCGAACAACATTCTAAAAAAGGCATGAGTATTGGTAAAAAGCATGTCGCCTAAGTAGCATGAATTTGCAAAATAGTAGAAAGTGTCTCCGGAGCGTTGATAGTAGAAATCGTATATCAATCCAAAACCCAAGCCCATTGCAACTTTGAAAACAAAACCCCACATAAACAGTTTGTTATCGCCAAACTCGTTTCGTTTAAAAATGGACATGGCATAGAAAGCAAAAAACAGAACAGTTAAATAAATAACTATTAGCACTATATACATGGGGGTTAAATAGTTCTGTTCCATTTAAAATTCACAAACCGTTTTATGGCTGTAAAGTCTTTTATAAGCTAGTTTTGTGTTTATTCTCCTTTAAGCAACTCGTTGTATCTTGCAATGTTATTAATCAATGCTCTGGCGGAGTCAACTTCGGTATCGTGTCTTAAAAAGTTTTGTATACGTCCACGTTGATAGTAATAGCGACTTGCAATCTCCTCGTTTAACAGCAATGTTAATTCATCTTTAGACAAAGTTAAATCATTTTCAATATCGCGCTTAATCTTCTCTTCAATCTCTTTTATGTTGCTTTCAACCAAATCGTAGTATTTTTCTTGTTTAAGAGATTTTACTAACTCATCTAATTTCTCTTTGCTCTCTTTGTCGTAATGTAGTTCGCGTGTTTTTACAAATTCTATAAAGTCGGTAAAGTCTTGGTCGGAAATTGTGAAAACATCTGGTTTGTCGATAAAGCTGTGTTTTGAAGCATATTGTGTTGCAAAATCAAAAATATGATTACCAACATATAGCTCTGTTGTCAGACGGCTCATTGTTTTTGTCTCCAATTCGATGTCTGGTTTTATGCCACCACCGTCATACACTTTACGTCCATTTTTTGTGGTAAACTCAGATACTAATGAATCGGGGATACTTCCAACGCTACCATCTTCGTTGCGATGTGAATAGTCTAATGCTTGAATGCATCGTCCCGAAGGTATATAGTATTTAGCCGTAGTAAGTTTTATTTGTGCGTTGTAGCTAAGTGGACGTGTTGTTTGAACAAGTCCTTTTCCGAAGGTGCGAGTCCCCATAACAATTCCTCTGTCCATATCTTGTAGTGCACCGGCAACAATTTCTGAAGCAGAGGCTGAGCCTCGATTAACTAAAACAACAACTGGCATTTTGGGAACAAAGGGTTCTTTTGTTGTTACAAAATCGCGATTCCATTGTTGAACTTTTCCTTTTGTTGAAACAATCAACTGTCCCTTTGGCAAAAACAGGTTGCATATTAATATTGCCTCATCTAATAAACCTCCGGGATTACCTCTTAGGTCTAAGATTAGCGATTTAGCACCTTTATTTAGCAAGCTGTCGATTGTGCTTTTAAGTTCGCCAGCGCAATTTTGTGTAAAATTATTAAACTGTACATATCCTATATTGTTGTCAAAAACAGTGTAGTAAGGAATAGGATTTATATGGATATGTTCTCTAACCACGATAAACTCAATGGGTTTTGATTCTCCGTAACGTTCTACCAAAACTTTCATTGAAGTGCCAGGTGTACCTTTTAGCTTTTCCGAGATAGCTTCAATGTTTTGGTTTTCGGTATCGAAATCGTCAATTTTCAGCAAAATATCGCCAGCGCGAAGACCTGCTTTTTGACCAGCTAAACCTTCGTAAGGGTCGGCTATTACAGCTCTTTTCCCCGATTTACGAATTAATGCACCAATCCCTCCGTAATTGCCTGTAGTCATAAACCGTAGATCCTCAATCTTAGATTCTGGGATATAGTTTGTATATGGGTCAAGGGTTTCCAACATTTTGTCAATGCCGTCTTTAATCAGTTTTCCGTGGTCAATTTCATCAACATAGAACTGGTCTAATTCTTTAACTACTGTATAAAATATATCTAAGTTTTTTACAACTTCAAAACTGTTATCGACTGCTCCTGTTAATAATACTGCAAGCCCCACGCTTGCAACAGCGATAATTACTCTTAATTTTTTAGATATTCGGTTAGTATGTTTGAAAATATTCATGAAATTATACTTTAATTGTTTTATGATAAGGCTGTTTTATAGTGCATTACAGAGCCATTTGTTTTAAGTTCTAATGGGATTGTGTTACACGTAATTTTCGCCAAAGTTTTTTTTAATGTCGTTAATAATTTTTTGTAAATTCTGTTCTTCGCTTTTTTTGCATATTAGCAGACAGTTATCTGATTCTGCAACAATAAAATCCGTAAGTCCTTGAATAACAACAATTTTATCAGGAGGTAAGTCAAAAATAGAGTTTTCGGTATTGTAAGTAAGTATATTTGGGTTTACTCCTGCGTTTTGGTTTTCGTTTTTGGGAACGTGTTCATAAAGCGAACCCCATGTCCCGAGGTCTGACCATCCAAAGTCGTCTGCAACTACAAATACGTTTTGTGCTTTTTCCATTATCCCGTAGTCGATAGATATGTTCTTGCATATTGCATAAACCCGTTCAATCTGTTTAGTCTCTTTATTGGTGTTGTAATACTTTGAAATATCTCCGAATAGTGTTGAAACATCAGGCAGAAAAGTTGCAAACGCTTTGCTTATTGTTTTCAGATTCCAAATAAAAATACCGGAATTCCATAAAAAATCTCCACTGTCGATAAAAACTTTTGCAAGCTCGAGATTGGGTTTTTCGGTAAACGTTTTTACTTTGTGTATAGATTCAAATCCTTCAACTTCTTTGTCAAATTGTATGTAGCCGTATCCGGTGTCGGGTCGTGTGGGTTTAAGTCCTATTGTTACTAAATTGTTGTTATTGGCAGTAAAGTCTAATCCTTTGTTTATTACTGTTCTAAATTTGTCTTCGTTCAATATTACGTGATCCGAAGGGGCTACAATTATATTTGCATTTGGATTTTTGCATCTTATTTTTTCGTTTGCATAAGCTATACACGGTGCAGTATTGCGACGTGCAGGCTCAAACAACAACTGTTCTTTCGATACAAAAGGTAGCTGTTCGAGTGTTATTTGCTCATATTTTGAATTTGTGACGACGAAAATATTTTCTTTTGGACAAAAATATTCGTATCGTTCAAAAGTTTGTTGTATAAGTGTTTTTCCTGTTTTTAAGATATCTAAAAATTGTTTAGGTTTTTCAGAACGACTTATGGGCCAAAAACGGCTCCCGATGCCGCCTGCCATTATTATACAGAAGTTGTTGGGGTTTTTCATGTTTTATTGTTTTTCTGTGAAGTGATACTATCTTAAAACGCTCAAAGATAGAAAATAATATAATTGCAACCACGAAAATGTGATAATCAAAATTTTAACGTTAATCCTAAATCCCTAAAATTTTGTAGAGACGGAGTATGCTCCGTCTCTACTTTCTCCCCCATCTAAAAGTTTTATTTGATATTCCAATTAAGTCAATAATCCTATCTACAACAGTCATTGATAGTTGCTCTATTGTTTTGGGGTTGGAGTAGAACGAAGGTGTTGCCGGACATATTACTCCACCTGCAGAAATTATTCGTTCCATATTTTTAATATGTATAAGATTATAAGGAGTTTCGCGTGGCACTAAAATGAGTTTGCGTTGTTCTTTCAGAATAACATCAGCTGCACGTGATATTAAACAGTCGGATATTCCGTTGGCTATTCTCGCCACCATGCCCATTGACGAGGGACAGATTATCATAGCGTAATATTGGGAGCTTCCCGAAGCGAATGGTGCGTAGAAATTGTTATTTGCAAACAACTCTATTTTTCCTTCTGTAGCGGGTATAGCTGTTTGTAGCTCTGATTCCCATATTTTTATCGCATTTTCAGTAAAAACCAATGCAATTTCTTCGACTTCGTTAGAGCTTGATAACTTGTCAATTAGAAGTTTGGCATATAGCATTCCGCTGGCTCCGCTACAAGCTAAAACTATTTTTTTTAGATTGTTTGTGCGCATTGTTTTTATGCAAAATTTTAAAACAAAGATAGATAAAAATCAATAAATATTTTTGACCTTGCATTTAATCCCATTCGTCAAACTCGTTAGTTTGTTAGCCAAAATGGAATTATTTTTGTACAACTTTATGGTTTATTAAACGTATCATTACTGACAATATTTAGCAATATATCGCAAAATAGAAGTGTTTGATTATCAATTGCTAATATTGTAAAATCGAAAAAATATTAATGTATATATGAAACTGGTTTTTTCTGGTATTTCATTGATGTGGCTTGGTGTAGTGACATTTTTATCTTTAATGAATCCTACCTATAATGAAGTATCACATTTCTCCAACAGCGATAAAATAGTTCATTTCTTGATGTATGGTATTATGGCTACTTTTTTTCTTTCCCGCTTGCAGTTAGAGAAAAGTATTTCACAATCAGTTATTTTTTTAATTGCGATTGTGGCTACAATTGTTTTTGGAGGACTAATGGAGTTGGCACAAGAGTTTTTAACTACCACATGTCATGCAAGTTTTGGGGATTTTATAGCAAATGTCATTGGTGCGATGGTTGCCGCTATGGTTTATAAACGCTGGTTATGGAAGGCGTTTGGGCAAAATATTGCAATTACAGTTGCGAAACAATAAATGATATATCAAACAATCCTACAGATAGTTGAGTTATCAGAGGGCTTCATCTCTGTGTAATCAAATTGTGTAATTAGATTTATTCCGGGAGTTTTGCCAATTTCAAAACTGCCAAATTTCTTATCAACATTTAATGCTCTGGCACCGTTTAGTGTTCCCCATTTAAGTAGTTGTTCAAATGAAAGATTTGTCTTTTTGAGCAAAAACAGTATTTCATTAAATACAGACAAATCAGTATTTGAAGCCAGACTATCTGTCCCTATACAAATTGGTACTTTATCACTCCATTGGCTGTAGTCTGGTATAAGGCTATTAATAAACATGTTTGAACGAGGGCAGGTTACGGCAAATAGAGATATTTTGTTTTTTTTGGCAATGTTAAGCGCTATATCCCAATCCTTTGCTGTGGTATGAGTATTATGTACTGTTAATACTTGGCTGTTTTTAATGTCTTGTAACATTAGTTGAAACGGGTGTTCAGTGATGTTTTCAATATCACTAGTGCCCAGTGAATTAAATATAGATTTTAGTGATTCCTTATTATCACTCAAACTTTCCTGTTCTACGCTGTTCTCTAAAATGTGGATACTGAGAAGTTGATTATTCTCGGTTGTGCAAATTTTTTGTAAAAGGCTTTTGCTCAACGAGTAGGGTGCATGTGGCGTTATAGTAGCGGCTAAATTTCTTTGCCTGTAAGCATCGCAAATTGACACACCTTTTTTGTAAATATCTGTCGATCTTTGTTTTACAAGTCCAAATAGTTCCACAAAAGTATGATAATAGATTTTACTCGAAGCTTTTATCTCTAACGTATCAAGAGTATTGCTAATATCGCTCACAGCTACAATGCCTTGGTTGTACATCAGTTTGTCGTATTGTTCGACATATTCGGTAATTTCAGATATTTCGGTTTTAGGTCGTGTCAAAATCGATTGCAGGAAGTTGCGCATGCCAGCCCCTTGTTTGAAAAAGTTTTTAAGGTGTGATAACTCTAAATGTGTGTGCGCATTTACAAATCCGGGGACAATTACACCGTTGTAATATTCGCATTCTTGTTCCTCGATCATTTCTCCGCCGTTATCTTTTATTTTGACAATAGTATTGTTGTCGTCTAAATATAAGATGCCGTATTTTATTGGTGGTAAGACAATTGGATAAATATATGTGGCGGCTATTTTTCTCATTTCTCATTTTTATAAATAAACTTAACATCTTTTGCCCCTGTTTGTGATTGATTATCAATAAGTTTTTTAATAGCACCAAAGTGTAGTCCACATTCAAAGCACTTGTCGTTATATGGATTACGTTCTGTTCCACAAGCAGGGCAGACGTTTGGATTTTTAAGCCACTCCAATTGTTCTTTTGTTGCTTTTTCAGGTAAAAACTTTAAACTTTCGGGTATAACTGAATCAACAATTTTATATATGCGTTTGTCGTATATTATTTTAATTGCGATAAGTACAAGCGTAACAAAAAATAGTAGCATTATCCATATTCCAAATGGTAAAAGCCTGAAAAGCAGCGCAATAATTACTACACTTATAAATGCATAACTAAACAGGTTGGACATTTTAGTCTTGTAACCTATTCCGTTTTCAGCAATAAACAGGCTGATATTCAGTTGATTGTCTCTTATTGTGGCGTGAGTGTTGTTTTCTTCACTTTCAATATCAAAACCTTTGCTTTTGCACAGCTTTTTTATACTGCATAGCTCAGGCGCGGTGTTTGTTTGTATAAACCCACTAATTGTCATATTGAGGATAATTCTACTATGCTCAGATCTAAATTACTTTTTGTTAATAAAATATCTTCTTAGTTCCATTTCGGTATATGGTTCTGGTATAGAGTCGGGGGAGCTGTTTATTTCGCGCTTTATAAGTCCTACATTTGGAGCGTATGATTCGCGATATATCCACGAATTTTCATTCTCTTGCCCGATGTATTCTACAACCACTATAACGGAATCGAACACGGTTTGACCGCTCGTGCCTACACTCTGTGACAAAGTGATTGACGCAGATGTTTCTACTACCTTTCTAAAAATCTCTAGTCCTTCCCAGTGATTAACTACCCATGCTGCGCCGGGCGTTGTTTTTAGTAAGGTTTTGATTGGCACAAGCGTGCTATTTTGTGTGATACTATACTTAAAAACGTATTCGTTGTTAATGCGAGGAACATAAACATAGTCTGATTGTGCCATATTTCCTAACTCTTTGTAATACAGGTGTTTGTGGTATCCAGGGTCAACTTTTACTGTTGTGCCATTTGAATAAACCCAATAGCTTTCTGGATACGCAGGAAAATATTTCTCAGGAAAAATAAATGGATAATTGGTTTCTTCACAACCAAACGCAAACAAAAGTACTATTCCGATAAATATTATCTTCTTCATTGCAGTTATGATTTTTTAGGAGTCTTTTTTTTAATCAGGAAACCCTTGTTTTTATAATAAATGTATATCAGTAATCCTATTCCGAACAAAGCAAATGGAAGACTTAACCACTGTCCAATGTTCAAGACCATACCGGCTTCATGTGCAACTTGGTCTTCTTTGATAAACTCTACGAAAAATCTCATAGTAAACAGCAATGTCAGAAACAGCCCAAAAAGCACACCGTTGTGCAATTGTTTGTGCTTTGAAACGAATAGTTTGTACAGTAAAAAGAAGATTAATAGTGCGGCTAATCCTTCATAAATCTGCGTTGGGTGTTTTGGAACTGTTTCTCCTGCCCTGACAAAAATAAATCCCCATGGCAATGTGGTTTCAATTCCGTATATTTCGCTGTTGAAAAGATTGCCCATTCTGATTAACAATCCACCTAAAGCCACAACCACCACAACACGGTCGAGAATATTTATCATAGGTATTTTGTATTTTCTTGAAAAGAGATACAAAGCCGTCAAGATACCGATCGCTCCGCCATGACTCGATAATCCGCCGTGCCATATTTTCAGTATTTCAGAGGGGTTGCTAAGATAGTATTCGGGTTCGTAAAAGAAGCAGTGTCCAAGGCGTGCCCCGATAACTGTACCTATAAAAAAATACATCGCCAAAGAATCTAATACTTTGATACTCAATCCGTCTATTTTAATAAAACGTTTCAGAATGAGATATCCGAAAAAGAAGGTGGCGGCAAACAAAAGTCCGTACCAACGTAAAGAGAATGAGCCTATTGTAAATATCTCGGGATTAACATCCCATACAATATAACCTATCATACTTTGTGTGATTTTTATTTTATTACCCTAATCTTCATTTTAATATCTTCGACGGGTCTGTCGGCTTGTCCTGTCTGTTGTGCTGCTATTGAGTCTATTACGTTAAGTCCTTCGACAACCTCGCCGAAAACTGTGTAAGCACCGTCTAAGTGTGGAGTTCCTCCAATTTGCGAATAGATTTGGATTTGCTCATCGCTATATTTAAATGGCTTATACTCAGGCGATTTTTCCATCATTTCAACTATTGGATTAATAATTTCGTTAATTGAATCGTACTGTTGGGTTTCTTGAAACGACCTTAGTTTTGCTTCAATTTCCGGGTTTTCTGCAATATATTTACCAACCAATTGTTGCATTTGTGGCTGATTTATCCGCATTTCCATTGATTTTAACTGTTGAGGAGTTACGGTAGTTCCCTGTACAATGTAGAATTGGCTTCCAGAGCTTCTTTTTTCTGGATTAACGTTATCGCCTTGTCGTGCAGCTGCGAGAGCTCCTTTCTTGTGAAACAGATGAGGAACAAATTCTGCTTCAACAGTGTAATCAGGTCCACCACTGCCCAATTGCTCGCCCGGTTTGGCATTTCTTGAATTGGGGTCGCCACCTTGTATCATAAAATTTTTAATAACACGGTGGAAAATCAAATCATCGTAATATTTTTCTGAAACGAGTTTGATAAAATTGTCCCGATGCTTGGGTGTTTCGTCGTACAATTCTATTACGATATTGCCAAATTGTGTTTCAATTTCTACTTTGCTACGTTTATGTGCTGTTTGGCATTGCACAGAAATACACATAATTAGTAATGTGCCTATTGTTAATATTCTCATTTTTGTATAGTTTTATGTTTTTTGAAGAAGATTCTTACGGTCGATAAAGATATAAATTATAATAATTAAACGGTGCACCAAAATTAGCTAAAAAAATATTATGTAACTTTGAATGCCGTAATTATGCCATTTACAAGGAAATGAAGCAACACACTCTAAATAAATACGAACGCCTAAAAAGCAGAAAAGCTATTGAATGTTTATTGTCCGATGCTCAAACGTTTAGTCTTTTCCCTGTTAAAGTTTTATTTAAAGTTTTTTCTGGAGACGACACTGAGCCTCTGAAAGTATGCGTAAGTGTGTCGAAACGTAAGTTTAAACGTGCTGTAGATAGAAACAGACTTAAACGTCAGATGCTCGAAAGCTGGAGAGTCAACAAACTTGAGCTTAGACAAAAGCTCGGTGAAAAGAATTTACGAATGGATGTAATGCTTATCTATATCTCGAAAGAGAAAGAAAAGTTTGCTAAGATTAATGAAAAAATAGAGGCATCTTTAAAACGGTTGATTACACAAG
>ERZ795030.4263-NODE-4263-length-14215-cov-7.670480_pt1 | contig 14215 bp, 10 predicted proteins | sample MGYA00375122_ERZ795030 | MGnify/ENA primary metagenome ERZ795030 (study PRJEB30165, sample SAMN05720146) | activated sludge metagenome | isolation source: anaerobic digester from wastewater treatment plant | place: Japan | collected 2015-04-20 ...
AAACCTTAAAAGGTGTAAATTTTTATAGAACTATTATTTTTATTCCAGCAACACTTGCGGTTCTTATTACTGGATATTTGTGGAAACTTTTACTGCCCTATTTGGTCTGAAGCGATGCTTTCAAAAATAGGTTTAGAAATACTGGCAAAACCCTGGCTTGGGCAAGAAAGCACCGCCCTTACCTTTGTTGCGCTTGTTTCATGTTGGCAATGGGTGGGAATTCCTACAATGATGTTTACCGCAGGTTTACAGGGAATTTCCGACGACTTTATCGAGGCAGGTTATGTTGAAGGCGCAAGTGAATGGACAATCTTTTGGAAAATTAAACTACCGATTATTATGCCTGTAGTTGGTATTGTTTCGATATTAACTTTTGTAAACAACTTTAATGCTTTTGACGTTGTGTATTCAATGGAAACCGCAAATGGTGCGCCGGCTTATTCGACGGATATTATTGGAACCTTGTTTTATCGGGTAGGTATTGCGGGGCAACATCCCATCGGCATTCCTGATACGGGAATGGGCTCTGCTATTGCGACGATTACGTTTATAGTGCTTGCAATCGGTGTTATTTCGGTAATGCGATTGACTCAATCAAAAGACTAGGAAGAGGAGACAAAATGCTAAACATAAAAAAACAATCAAGAAATATGTGGAGCCATATAGTTTTAGTTGGTTGGACTCTTTTGGTTCTCTTCCCTCTTTGGGTTATGGTTATAAACTCTTTTAAGACAAGGTTAACTATTTATGAAAATCCTTTTGGATTGCCAAAGAAGTGGAATTTTTCAAATTATGCAATGGTTTTTACTGATGGAGATTTTCTCAATTATTTTAAGAACTCTTTTATAGTCGTAAGTATATCTATTATTGCTGTTCTTGTAATTGGCTCTTTGGCAAGTTACGCTTTTGCGAACTGGCGCACAAAGCTTTCTAAAGCTTTATTTTTATTTATGATTGCGGGTATGATGTTGCCTATAAAAATAGCTTCTATAAAGTTGCTCAGTATGATTCGAGGGTTGGGTCTTTTAAATTCAATTTGGTCAGTTGTTCCTATCTATATTGCAATGGGTTTACCAATTGCAATATTTATTCTTACAGAATTTATTCGCCAAATTCCGTATGAGCTTACCGAAGCAGGGATTATAGACGGTGCAGGAAGGTTTAAGATTTTTACTATGATAATTGTGCCCTTGCTTCGACCTGCCCTTGCAACAGTCGGTATTTATAATCTTGTTCCCTTTTGGAACGACCTCTGGTTTCCATTAATCTTTATAAATGAAGAAAAGTCAAAGACACTTCTTCTCGGTGTAACGCGATTGTTCGGGCAGTATCAAACAGACTGGTCAAAGGTTTTGGCAGTGCTTACCTTATCTGCAATACCAGTTGTCTTGTTGTACCTAGCAATGTCTAAGCAATTCATCAAGGGGCTAACCGCAGGTGCTGTAAAGGGATAAAACTTCTTCCTTAAAACGAAAAGGGTGATGTCAATTGATATCACCTTTTTTTATTTCCTAGACAACTTTTTTTTCTTGACTTTTAAACTTTTTTTTTGTTTTTTTTTGCTCTATCAATTCTTGCATGAGATTTTCCCATTCTACAGCAATGTTTTCTATAGATTGACTTTGGATGTATGCAAGCATGGTTTCTTTTAAGTTATTTATTTGTTCTGTATTTGATATAATAGAAAGAAGTTCATCGCCGCAAAGGTTTTCCTCTTTATTTTCCAAAAACCATCCTGTTTTACCATGTTCTATCATTGTTTTTAAACCCTTTTCAGCATAACAAAAAGGAATGAGCCCGTTTGCTTGTGCTTCAAGGATGGTAATAGGCTGGTTTTCAGTTTTTGAAAGTGTAATAAAATAATCACAGGCACCAAAAACGCCTGATACAACAAGGTCATCGTGGTTAATGCTTCCTGTAAACTGTATGTTGTTTTGAAGTGAATGTTCTTTGACGTAGCTAGCATAGGTGTCTTTTTGTGGTCCGCCGCCAACAATGAGTAATTTTATAGCTTTATTTTTTTCTCCTATATGAGAAAAAACCTTAAGAAGAGACAAAATATTTTTTTCATGCGCAATTCTTCCTACAAATAAAAAAACAATATCTTTTTCAGATAAATTCCATTTTTTTCGAAATTCTGCTGCCTTTGTATTATCAAATTGTTTTAGATTAATACCGTTTGAAATATAACGAATGGGGGCAGTACATTTATTGTTTTTTAATTCAATGCCTGTTTGTTTTGATGGTACAGTAACAACATCGCAACGGTTATAATGTTTGTTAGAATAATACCAGCCAAATTTTTCAACAATGGGATAATTAAGTTTTGCGTGTTTTAAGTATTCGGGATCTGCAAAAAAGGTATGAAAGGTCCCAATGAGCGGTTTTTTATATACCTTTGCTATGAAGATAGCTTGTGCAGCCATAGACATTGGTGCTTGAAAATGTAAAATATCAAAATTGTGTTTTCGAAAATAACGTAAAAGACTGGGGTTTGGATTAAATACCCACTTAAAATCATCGTAAAAACGGGCGTTAAAAGATGCAAAACGCTTTACTACGAAGGGAAATTGGTTGTCGCCCTTGTACTTGCGGTATGATGGGGCTAAAATATGTACTTCATGCCCCCTCTTATGAAGCTCTTCTGCTAACATGAGCGTTGCAGTTACCACTCCATTTAACTGAGGGAAAAAACAATCTGCAAAGAAAGCAATTTTCATAGCATAAGCCTATCAAAAACAGGCTTTTAAAACAAGGGATATTTTTGATAGGGCTTCGTATTGCTTTGTATGCTTCTAAATAAACAAAGACATATCTGATTCTTCTGCATTTGCTATCATGGCTGCAGCTCCAGCTAGTTTTACGCCGTCGATCAGTTCGACTTGTTGTATCCCCATAACGTCCATGCTCATAGAGCAGGCTTGGAGTTCAACGCCGAGGCTTTGTGCTTGGGCAATGAGCTCTTCTAAGCTTGCAATGTTTTTCTTTTTCATTACGGAGCGTATCATCTTGGGACCCATGCCAGCCATATTCATTTTTGAGAGGCCCAGTTTTTTGCTTCCTCGTGGCATCATTGCCCCAAAGAGTTTTGAAAGTAAATCTTTTTTGACGCGCTGTTTTTTTGCCTTACGCAAGATATTTAGTCCCCAAAAGGTAAAGAACATGCTCACCTTTCTACCAAGCGCAGCTGAAGCATTTGCGATAATAAATGATGCGATTGCCTTGTCGAGGTCTCCTGAAAAAACAATGATGTTTTTATTATCGTTTGCTGTTGCTGTTGGCGTGATTCCCGATTGTCTTTCAACAGGGCTTCCTTTTTGAATGCGGACAATGCTTATTCCCTTGTCTGTTGTCATGCCAAGGAGGGTATTTCCGGTTCTGCGGCAAAAACCTTCGACGTCTCCTGCAAATGCGGGATCGGTTACCGAAATTTCAACGATATCTCCAGGGTTTGCATTTTTTATCGAACCTGAAAGTGTTACAATGGGACCGGGACATTGCAAACCGCAAGCATCGATTTGTATGAGTTTTCCAGAGCTTGCTTGCATCCTTGTTTCTTCGAGCTTGTTTTCTGGCGCTTGCCCATAGCTGAAAACACCTTCTTTTTGCGGAGACGCACTTTCCATCATCTGTGTTTCGATATTAAAATTTGTTGGCTCGACAGGAAGCGTTTTTCCATAGACCATATTGTATTGGCGATAGCCTCCGCTGAGATTATACACGTCAAATCCATTTTGACTTAAAATTCGTGCAGCGATATAGCCACGTAAACCAACACGGCATGTTACATAGGTTTTTTTTGATTTGTCGAGTTCGCCTATTCTAGAGCGGAGGTCATCGAGGGGTATGTTGATAAAGCCGGGAATAGTGCCTGTTTCAAATTCTTCTACTGTCCGTGTATCGATGAGCTGTACGCTTCCATCCTTGGGAAGGTTTTCAATGTCGTGATGGTGAATTTGTTTTACCTTTCCTGTCAAAATATTGTCAATGGCATAGCCGATCATGTTGACGGGGTCTTTTGCAGAACCAAAGGGTGGCGCATAGGAAAGCTCTAAATCTTTTAAGTCGCTTGCTGTCATGCCTGCTCGAATTGCTGTTGCAAGAACGTCGTTTCTTTTATCACTTCCTTCATAGCCGACAATTTGCGCTCCAAGGATTTTTCCGTCTTTTGGATCGTAGAGGGTTTTTATAGCCATGCTTAAAGAACCTGGATAATAGCTTGCGTGATTTGCAGAATAGGTAAAAATTTTGTCATAGCGGATATTTTTTGCCTTTGCGGTTTTTTCGTTTATCCCTGTTGAGGCAACGGTGAGGTCAAAGACTTTGAGGATAGAAGTCCCTTGCGTGTCTTTATAGGTGCTCTGAATTCCGCAAATATTGTCTGCTGCGATTCGCCCTTGTTTATTTGCAGGTCCTGCAAGTGGAACGAAGGTTTTTGTCTGTGTTACAAAATCCTGCACTTCGATGACATCTCCCACTGCATAGATATTTGGCTCGGATGTTTTCATAGATGCATCGACAAGGATAGCGCCTTTTTCATTTAGCGTAATGCCTGCATCTTTTGCAAGCTTGGACTCAGGCCGCACTCCTATAGCCATAACCAAAAAATCTGTTTCAAGTATTTCTTCCGTAGTGCCATCTTTTTGTAAGGTTAACTGTAAACCATCTTTCGTTTCTTGCACTGATTTAAGCATCGCTTTTAGTTCAAGCTGTACGCCTTTTTGCTCAATGTGTTTGTGAACTTCTACTGCCATGTCGTAGTCGATGGGGGCGAGCACTTGATCAGCCATTTCGACAAGGCTTACGTCCAGGCCTGCAAAACGGAGATTTTCTGCAAGCTCTATCCCGATAAAGCCTCCACCGGCAATAACCGCTCTGCGAGCATTTTTTTCAGTAATGTAATCTTTGATTGCGTATGTGTCAGGAATATTTCGAAGTGTAAACACTTTTTTTGAATTAAGCCCAGGGATGGGAGGACGAACAGCCTCTGCGCCAGGTGATAAAATAAGATCGTCATACGTTTCTTCGTATTTTGAATTTGTTACAAGGTTGTGCACAGAAACCGTTTTTTTCTTTGGGTTGATAGCGACAACTTCTTGCATAACACGAACGTCGACATTGAATCGAGCGTTGAAACTTTCTGGCGTTTGCAAGGTGAGTGCTGATTTTTGTTTTATTTCACCACCGATATAATAGGGCAAGCCACAGTTTGCAAAAGAAATATATTGTCCTCTTTCAAACATAATGATTTGTGCATTTTCATCAAGTCGACGTAATCGAGCAGCGGCAGATGCACCACCTGCAACTCCACCTACGATAAGAATTTTTTTTTGATTATTCATAGAATCCCCTTCCGTCATAAAGGCGGTACAAAAAAATCTGACTAAAGCGTCTTGTTTGTTTTACTAAAATCTATGCTCACAATAACACAGTTTAAAAAAATAAAATGTAACTATATCACTCTTTTTTTATAGATAGATTTTTACTGAGAGCTTATAGTAAAATTTCGACATTTCAGGAATGAAATCCTTAAAAGTCCGTACTTTTTGAAAGTCTAATTGTGGAAAGTGAAAAAAAGTTTTTAATTGTCTTTCTCATCTCTCTCCATGCCGGTGATTTTTTCAAGTTGATTTTTCATTTTGCTTGCCCTTTGGTTGAGGTCAGCATATTTTGACTCAGCATTTCCAATGTGGCTTCCAAGAAGGCTAAAGTCTTTCAAAAACCGTGCAAAGGAGTCCTGTACACGAGAAAGTTCCCCGATGATATGTTTTGCTTCTTGCTCAATCCGAAAACCCTTAAGTCCATAAGCGATGGCCATGAGATAGGCGTAAAAACTTTGTGGCGAGACAGGTATAATATGCCGTTGAATAGCGTAGTTAAAAATCTCGTAGTCTTTGTTTGTAAGCCCGTCGTTTATAATGGTTTCGTAAAAAACATTTTCTGCAGGGATATACATCATCGCAAAGTCGAAGGTGTTTTCACTTGGAATAATATAACGACTTGCAATTTCGTCAATGCGTTTTTTTACCGAAGAAATAAATTCTTTTTTATAGCTTTTTTTTTCTTCATTTGTCTCAGCTTTAATGAGTCTTTGAAAACTCTCCAAGGGAAATTTTGAATCAATAGGAACGATGCCACCTTGTAATCTAATGATAGCATCTACCGTGGTTCCATTTTTAAAACGATACTGCATAGCATAGTGTTGCGGCGGTAAGATATCGCGTAAAAGTTCTTCGAGAAGATATTCTCCCAGATTTCCCCGAAGTTTTGGTGCGCTTAAAATTTCTTGCAGGGAAGAAATATCCTTACTTATATCTTGGATATTTTTAGTTGTTGTTTCAAGGCTTCCAAGTTTTTGTTGAATTTCCCCAATAACTTCATTTGAGTTTTTTAATTGATTGTGTATGTGGCCTTGGCTATTTGTAAGGGAATCGCTTACCGACTTCATAATGTATTGCAAGGATTCACGCATTTCTTTTTGTGAAGAAATAAAAAGGTTTTGTTGTTGTCTGAGCGAAGTATTTTGTGCTTCAAGCTGTTTTGTTTTAAGTTCTTCGAGTTGCTTGCGTAGCTCTCCAAGTTCAGGTGTCCCTGCCTTTGCGGTAAATAGTTTTATGAGAATAATGAGCAACAAAAAAACAATAAGGGCACCAAGGATAATCAATAATTCAAGCATTAGTATATCTCATGGCCCAAAAGTCGGGCGATAAGTTCGCAAGCCATCGTAGCGGTTTGATTGCGCACATCGAGAACGGGATTTACTTCGACAAATTCTGCGGAGCGAACGAGGCCAAGGTGATGCATTTCTTCCATTAAAAGAAGGGCTTCCCTGTAGTTGAGACCGCCGGGAAGAGGGATGCCGACGCCAGGTGCAAACATGGGGTCGATAACGTCCATATCAAAACTAATATGCACAAAGTCGACGTGAGATTTAAAGAATACAAGGATTTTTTTTAGAATGCTTGAAAAGCCTTGCCTGTCGATATCGCTCATGGTAAAGACAGTTACGCCGGCTTCCTTCATAAGGAGTTTTTCTCCTGGGTCTATGTCGCGCACTCCGACATAGCAGACATTTTTTGGGTCAACTTTTCGGCCATTTTCATACAAGTTTGTCAGTTCTGGAATGCCGTAGCCGCAAGAGGCTGCCATGCACATGCCATGAATGTTTCCCGAGGGTGTGGTTTCGGTGGTGTTAAAATCTCCGTGGGCGTCGACGTAAAGGACACCAAAAGAGCAGTCTTTTTCTCTACAATACGAAGAAAGTCCTGCGAGGGTGCCGAGTGATATTGAGTGATCGCCGCCGAGAACGAGGGGAAAGGCGTTTTGTTTAAGGGCTGTTTCAACTTGGAGAGCAAGCTGGTTACAAGCCATAACAATGGGCTTTAGAAAACGCGCATTTTCTTCGCCTTCATCTTCGTATTCTTGTGGAGTGAGTTCTATGGGGGAAAAATATTTTTTTGTTTCAAGACCGAGTTTTTGCAACCTGTCTTTTAATCCAGCTAAACGGATAGCACTTGGTCCCATGTCAGAACCATGCCTATTGCCTCCAAAGTCGAGGGGCATTTCCAAAATATGTATGCTCATCTTTTTATTATAAGGTGGTTTTTTTAGCATTGCAAGAGCGCCTGGGGAAATTTTTGTTTTCAAGCAAAAAAGGTTAAAAAAACAGAGCGATTTCCTTGCCTTTTTTTCTCTTTGCTATGTTATACTAGTAGTATATAATCTGAAACTATGAGGAATTGCTATGAATAAAACCATTGTTTGTTTTGGAGAGATAATGCTTCGCCTAAAATCGCCAGGTTTTGAGAGACTTTTGCAAAGTCCCTTGCTTGAGGCGACCTACGGTGGTGGCGAGGCAAATGTTGCAGTAAGCCTTGCATACTTTGGGAAAAAAACCGCCTACGTAACAGCCCTTCCCGATAATGCGCTTGGAGACGGAGCGCTTCGTGAGCTACAAAAACACGGCATTGATGTATCAAACTGTATTCGAAGTTGCGGACGAATGGGCTTGTACTTTTTAGAAGGCGGTTCTATGCAAAGAGCTTCGACGGTGCTTTACGACAGAGAAGGAAGCAGCATCGCAAGAGCTTGCGCCCAAGACTTTGACTGGAAGGCTATTTTCCAAAATGCGTCGTGGTTACATCTTACGGGCATTACGCCTGCTATTTCTCAAGCCGCTGCCGATTCTAGCTTGGAAGCGGTAAAACAGGCAAAAAAAGCGGGCTTAAAGGTTTCGATTGACTTAAATTATCGAAAAAAGCTCTGGAACTATGGGAAAACCGCTCCAGAAGTGATGACGGAGCTTGTAAAACATGCAGATTTATTGATTGCAAATGAAGAAGATATACAAAAATCACTTGGGATGACTTCGCCTGTTCAGGTAGAATCTGGGCAGCTCGATATAGATTCGTATAAAACACTTCTTACAGAGGTTCGAGAAAAATTTCCACAGCTTGAATGGATTGCGGTAAGCTTGCGGGAATCTTTTTCAGCCGATGAAAATAATTGGTCGGGCTTGTTATCGACTAAATCGACCTTATATCAATCTAAAAAATACGAATTGCGCGATATTGTCGACAGAGTTGGGGGAGGAGATGCTTTTTCTGCTGGCCTTATCAAGTCCTTGATAGAAAAACCAGAAGATCCACAAGCAGCCTTGGATTTTGCGCTTGCGGCTTCTGCTTTAAAACATACGATTTCGGGGGATTTTAATCTTGTAACAGAGGCAGAAGTAAAAAGTCTTTTGCAAGGTGATAGCTCAGGGCGAGTGCAAAGATAATTTTTATTTCTTAATCTATTTTTTTTCATGCCGATACTCTAGGTATGAAAGTTTCCCAAAAATTAGGCATGAGTATTGGATTTTTTTTCCTCCTTATGGCAGCCCTGCTCCTCGTGAGCTTGGGCTTGTCATTTCTGTATTATGATACAAGTTCGGTAACGCAAAACTTTTTTGCATATATTGGTTTAGCTCTTGTTTCTATCTATGGCTATTCATCCTTGCTTGTTCCCGTTTTTTTATTTGCTTCGGGTATTGTTTTGTTTTTGCCACCATGGAATGCAAAAAAAGCCTTCTTGTTGGCTTTTTCATTATTGCCTTTTTTTACAGTGGTTTTTGCGGAAAAGCTAATAAAAACAATGACTCAAGAAAGTAGCCAAGCAATTATGCGTTTGCAAATTTTTGGTATTTTTGTCGTTGCCATTATTATGCTTATAATCGAGTACCTCTCTGCAAACCTTGCTTTTGATGCAGCAATTGAAATCTTGACAGCTAAAAAAACTCCAAAAGTAAAACAGACTAAAGCGCAAGAAATCCTCAGTCAAAAAAATCTAAGTCAAAAAAACCTTCAAAAAGAAATGAGTCCTGATGCACTAAAAACAGAGGAGAGAAAAGATCTCCTTTCAGAGTTGGATTCTTTTTTACCTCCCGAGGAAGACCCTGCCTTATTTGAAGAGATAAAAAACACAGAAATTCTTGAAGACATTGCACAAGGTGAAGAAGCGTTTTTTGATGACGTGAGCCCTACTTCTCTAGCTGATAATGCCTTGTTTTTTTCTGAGCTTGAAACAGTCGATGAAATTGCCTTAGATGAAACAACTCCTGATTTAAATCTAAATCAAAAAAGTCAGCAAGATGCAGAAGTTGAAATAAGAGCAGAAAAAAAAGATGCACCCGTTCTCTTACGTTTTGATAAACCCAAAATCGATATTTTAGAAATTGCAAAAGAGAAAAGCACGAATTTTGAAAGTGAAGATGAAGAAGCTTTTTTGCTCAATCCCTTTGGAGACGATGACTTTGATTTAGATGATGCTGACATTGATATTGACATAGATGATGATATTGATGATAGCGACGATGAGTTAGAAATAGAAATAGAAGATATAGATTTTGAAGAAAAATCAGTTGTCAAAGCTGATTCAAAAAAAAAATTAAAAGCCTATGAGCTACCCGCAGATGAACTCTTAACAAGCTATCCGGGGGATGAGTACTGGGTTATTGGGAAGGAAACAGAAGAGGCGGCGCAGCTACTAAAAGAAACGATAAATGAGTTTAAAATTCACGCAGAGGTTACGGGAATACGAAAGGGTCCTGTTATAACAATGTTTGAAGTTTTGCCAGCACCAGGGGTAAAGTTGAGCAAGATTGTTTCCTTGCAAGACAATATTGCACTTCGCCTTGCGGCTTCAAGTGTGCGTATTGTGGCACCCATCCCTGGAAAATCTGCGGTGGGCATTGAGGTTCCTAACAAAGAGCGCTTCATTGTTGGTTTTAAAGAGCTTATAGACACAGAACATGTCGCCTATAAAAAAATGGACATTCCTGTCGTTCTTGGAAAGGATATTAGTGGGGAAGCACAATTCCTTGATTTAACAAAGACACCGCATTTGCTTATAGCTGGGGCGACGGGTTCTGGAAAATCTGTTTGTGTAAACTCGATGATATTGTCGATTTTATTTAAACGAAGTCATCATGATGTAAAGATGATTTTAATCGATCCAAAGGTGGTTGAGCTTAAATTATATAACGATATTCCACATTTACTTACGCCTGTTATCACTGAACCCAAAAAAGCCTTTCAAGCCTTGCAGTATTGTCTCTGTGAAATGGAAAGACGTTATGCCTTGCTCGATGGTATGGGTGTTCGCGATATTAAAAATTATAATAAACGAATTGTAGAAAGGAATATTGCGACAGAAAAATTGCCCTATATTGTTATTATTATCGATGAGTTTGCTGACCTTATGGCAACGACGGGGAAGGAGCTTGAGTCAACAGTTGCGCGACTGGCAGCGATGAGTAGGGCGGTAGGGATACATCTTGTTCTTGCAACACAACGTCCTTCGATTGATGTGATCACCGGTTTAATAAAAGCAAATATCCCTTCGCGAATCGCCTTTATGGTTGCCTCAAAAACTGATAGCCGTATTATTATCGATCAAGTGGGAGCAGAAAAACTGCTCGGCAAGGGCGATATGCTGTACGCATCTACGACCGACCCCTTTCCTGTGCGCATTCAAGGGACCTTTGTTTCCGACTCTGAAGTTGAAACTGTTGTTGAATATGTTAAAAAAATTGCACCGCCAGATTATATTGACGATGAAATATTTTTTGAAGATGACGATGACTTTGAACTGCAAGGAGATTATACGAGTGATGGCTTAGATCCCCTGTATGACAAGGCTTTGGAAATAGTTGTTCAAGCAGGAAAGGCCTCAGCTTCATATATTCAAAGACGGCTGAAAATCGGCTATAATCGCGCCGCACGAATTGTAGAAGACATGGAAGCACGTGGCATTGTCGGCCCACAAAATGGCTCAAAACCACGTGAAATTATCCATGTACCCTAAAGGGAAAAAGGCGGAAGATTGTCCGCCTGCAAATCCTTTTTCTCGTAGTTTAGAATTTAAGACTTATACCTGCAGCAACATAAGAAAGAGCGCTATATCCTATTTCAAGACTTGCCCCAATAACGGGAGTGAAGAAGTAACGTGCTCCAATATTAAAACCGTAATAGAATTGGCTATAATCTGTTTCTAGTTTTGGCCAATCTTCATAACCTGCTTTTGGAGTATCTTTCATTGAATACTTAAAATAACCAAGAGCGAGGGAAGAGTAGGTGTCCAACTTGTCGATGCCTAAGTCAAAGTGCCAGGATGCACGGCCGCCAAAGGCTATTCCGGTGTAATCATATTTTGAATATACGGTATCAAGTGCCGAAGTTGTAAAACCAACAAGACCGCCAAAAGAGGTTGGAAAACCTGCTATGGGAAGCACATATTCAACACTTGCTTGAATAGGTGGGATAACCATGTCTCCCGCGACTGGTGTTCCAAAACCAATTCCTGCGTTTACGAGGATATCTCCTTGCTTTACGCAATCCGCATAATTTTGCCAATTAAACTCTATTGCAGATGCGCCACCTACAATGCTTACAAACAATATCAAAGCTATGATAATCTTGCTTTGTTTCATAAAAATGCTCCTTTTGCGGGTAACCCGCCCTTATTCTAAGGAAATTATATAGAAAAAAGATGGCATTTTTATATGAGAAAGCATTTTTTTTCCTAACTGGTTGTTAAACTTTCCTAAGTGGCTTTATTGCAAAAAAGGCAAAAAGAGATTATAACTGTTTATATGACAGTCCTTTTGGTGGATGATAATTCTTTAGAATTAGAAAACCTGACCTCTTTTATCCAAGAATGGAATACGCAAAGAACTGATACAGCCAAAAGCGAGAATCCTTTACGGCTTTGTATTTGTTCAAGTGCAAAAGAAACGCTTACTGTGCTCAAAACCTTGAAAAATGAGGTTTATCCGAATGCTGCTATTCTTGATATTGTTATGCCAGAAACAAAGGGTACAGAGCTTGCAATAGAGCTCAGAAAGAAAAACTTCACTGGACCAATTGTGTTTTTGACAAGTTCAAATGAATTTGCTTGTGAATCCTATGAGGTGCATGCTTTTAGCTACTTATTAAAGCCAATTAATAAAAAGAAACTTTTTTCTGTGCTTTCATCGATCGAGGATCACTTGCAGCAAAAAAAGGAAAGAAAAATAGATGAGGCAAGCATTCTTTTATCAAGCAAGTCGTGGAAGGAGAAGGTTCTCTTTTCTCATCTTATGTGGGTAGAGGTAAAATCGCACTATCTGTATTTTCATATAAAAAATGAAGAAGGTCAAAAGGTGCTCAAAACGGGTGGTTCTCTTTCAGCGACGGGAGAGGTTTTGTTGCAAGATGAACGATTTGCGAGCTGTCATAGTTCTTTTATTGTGAATATGGATTATGTTCAAACCGTGGCAAATAATGAAGCGATAATACATACAGGTGAAAAACTGCCCATAAGTAGACGCCATAGTGAGTTTAAGTCTCTCTACGTTGACTATGTGCTTAAAAAAGCACGGCGCTATCTGTAAAAGGTTTTATTATATGTCTAATATCGATGCCTATTTAGATATAGCGCGCCTCATAACATCAGTTTGTATACAAATTATTGTTGTCCTTTTCTCTTTTAAGTTACGTATAAAAAAAAGATACGCCTTCCTTTCTCTTATAGCTTGTTTATTTTGCAATATTATTTTGGATTATTTTTTAGAAAAACGAGGGAATTCTTTTTTGCTTGCCTTGCAACTTGATACTTTCTTGTTTTGTATTGTTATCGTTCTTATTTCGGGTGGAAGTATTTACGGGCAAATATTTTTTCATTATGTGCAAAATCTTATTGCAAATTGTATTTTTATTATAGGAAAAGAATGCCTTGTGTATGGGAAAATGGCAGAGTTTTTAGCAATAGAATTTTTAATGATCGCCTACTTGGTGTTAATGCTATCTTTTGGAAAAGAAATTATATCTGCGGTAAGAGATTTTCTCGATAGACCGGCATGGAGTTTTTTACTGGTGTATCCTGTCGCTTCGTATTATGCGATTCGCTTGCTTGGTTTTGAAGCAGAAAAAGCACTGTACACTCCGAACACATCTCTTTCCTTGGCACTTTCTCTTCTTGCAGGAAATTGCATGGCTATTCTTTGCATTGTACTTGTGCAAAAAAAGAAAGCGGTTGAGCTTGCGCTTTTGGAAGGGAAAATAGCCTTATCGGCGAGTGAAGCGTATTATCAACGTGTATCTGAAATGCTTGATCATGTGCGGATTATACGACATGATTATAAACATGAACTCGGTATTATTAAGCAGCTTCTAGGGAAGGGCGAAATAGATACATTAAAAAAAATCCTCTCAGTACCGAGTGCAATTGACGAGGGGAACGCAAAACTCTATTGTAAAAACGTAGTTGTAAATGCATTGCTTGTACATTATGTTTTTATTTGCAATAAGCATTGCATACCGGTAGAAATAGATGCAATGCTACCACAATTAGAATCGGAACATCTTGCTGAAAATAAAAAAGACCTAACTAACTATGACCTTTGTATCATAATTGGTAATTTATTTGAAAATGCCATCGAAGAAAGTATAAAGGTAGAAGAAAAAGATCGTTCTATTTCTATACAAATTGACAGCGATATACATAAAATACTCATTAAGGTAATAAATACTTGTGTCGCTGAAAGAGCGAAAGACAGCAAGGCTTTGCCGATAACGAGCAAAAAAGAATATGCACATGGGCTAGGTCTCAAAAGCGTAAAAATGACTTGTGAGATTTTTGGCGGAACATTTTTTTGGTCCTGCGAAAATAATCTATTTACCGCATCTGCAATAGT
>ERZ795030.4265-NODE-4265-length-14208-cov-14.881297_pt1 | contig 14208 bp, 11 predicted proteins | sample MGYA00375122_ERZ795030 | MGnify/ENA primary metagenome ERZ795030 (study PRJEB30165, sample SAMN05720146) | activated sludge metagenome | isolation source: anaerobic digester from wastewater treatment plant | place: Japan | collected 2015-04-20 ...
CCGCTATGATCAGAGCCGCCTTCAACTCGGCAGACCTCGCTTCCTTTGGAGTTCGTCGTTCAGGGTTCGTCCTTGCCCAACTGGAAGAATTCGACAGCAGCCCGGCAATCCCTGCGGGCGAGCGAACAGACTGCGTCGCGGAAGAATTCAGGCATGTACATGCTCTTATCAGCGAATCAGCAGCACGCAAGCTGCGGCCAGGCTCACACTGGCCGGAACCAGGAAGAGAAGCCCCGCTCTGGCCATGTCGGCAGTAGTGAAGTAGCCGGCTCTATACGCCAGCAGGCTAGTGGGAGAAGAGGTGGCAAGGATGGTTGAAAGAGACGTAGCCATGGCCGCCGGCGCGACTAGGCGCCAGACTGCAATCGAGTCCTGATCGGGCTGGCCCGCGACCAACGAGATCAGAACTGGCATCAGAATCGCAGCCGTAGCGGTGTTGCTGGAGAACATCGTCTTGAGCAGGCAGATGCTCACTGCCAGCAGGAGCGCCCGGGGAAACAGGGGCATTCCGATGATGGGAGAGAACAAGATGCTCGCAAGCCACTTGCCGGCGGTCGAGCCGTGAATGGCCGAACCCAGCGACAGGCCTGACGCGACAGTGATGATCGTACCCATGCTGAGGGAAGACTCGACATCCGCCCAGTTCATCCCGCCGCTGCGCAGTGACAAGGTGACCAGCGCCCCCAGGACAGCGCCCAGCGACGGCGATACCCTCATGCCTGTCGCCCTTTCCAGGCTGCCGGCCCCAAGCCATACGCCCCACATCACCGCGATTCCAGCCACTACCGCCCATTCATCCCGCGTCACGCCTGGGCTGGCCTCAATGCTCTCGCCTGCCATGCGGGCGCCCAGCGCATCGGGCTCGGGAGGAAACAGGGCAACAAGAATAGCCCATGCGGGCACGATCATCGCCAGAGCCGCTGGAAGCGCCACGGCCATCCACTGGACGAAACTGATGTTCACGCCCGCCAGCTCACTGAGAAACCCCATGGCCAGCACATTGGACGTAGAACCAGCGGGCGTGGCCACAGCGCCAATCAGTGGGCCCCAGGCGCATGCTATCATGACAGCCTTGCCCAGATTGGACCGGCCCTTGGGCGCGCGGTTGGCCTCGAGCAGGGCACTCCCGAGGGGTATGATGACTGCCGCAGCCGACAGGTTGCCTATGCACATAGAAAGCGCGGCCCCTGTTATGAGCAGTATGAATACGGTGGCCTTAGGATGGTTGCCCACGCGGGCGGCGATAGCCCGCGACATCCGGTCAGCGAGCCCCGAGGACGCAATCGCTTCGGACGTGATCATGACCCCGACAAGGAAGGGGATAACATCGCTGGTCAAGCCGGCCCGCACGGCCTGATCCCATTGCATGGCGCCGAGCACCGGCAGAAGCGCTACTGCCACGAGACCGGTGAAAGCAACCGGGAAGGCTTCAGTCGCCCACAGCAGAGCCGCAAAACCCAAAACGAACAGCGAGGCCCGGCCTCGCCAGTCGAGCACAATCTCCTCCCCGCCCGGCGCAGACGCTTTCGGAAGGGGCGCTATCAGCACCAGGCTGATCAGAGCAAGCCCAATAGCTACGATGATAATGCTGCTTTTCTTGTGTGACACACTCAAACACCCTTACTGTGACCATGCATTGCCGTCGTCCGCTGGATATTTCGACGATGAACAGTCGGTGGCCTGCTGCACTCAACGCAAATCGATCCCAAACCGGCGCCTTAATGTGCACTCTGGCGGCGCTCCCCACAGGAGAACGTCGGCCCCGTCCTGCTCAACAGGACGGGGCCTGGACGTCCGCATTTTCGTCTCGGCTTTTCGCGGCGAGAGACGCTACTTCGGGTTGTACATTCCGTGCTGAGACATGTAGTTGAAGATTCCTTCACCGTGCTGCTGTTCTTCCTTCTGGATGTGCTGAAGGGTCTGACGCACGTCGGAGTTGGCAGACTCGAAGATAGCTGTATCGTAGGCGCCCGACACGAATTTCTCGGTCATCAGCATGTCGCCCAGGATCGTAGCGTCTTCCTGGTTCGTCATTCCCGCCCCGCTCACAGCGCCTTGCAGCCCGGCGCCTTCCCAGCTCTGCCTTTCGCCCTGGCGCTGCCGCTGGGGCTCGCCTTGTTGCCCGCCCGGACCCGCGCCCGCGCTCATGCCCATGCCCGTGTTGGCCTGCTGCCCCGAGAGCAACTGGCTCACCGTGTCGTAATGGTTCTGCTCCTCGGATGCGTACTGACCGAACATCTGCTTGAGCTGCGGATCTTTTACCTGTTGCGCATAGTTGTTGTACTTCTCAATGCATACCTTTTCGTGGTTCAGCTGGTCACTCAGAAGCTGTTGCTCCTTCTGCGTAAGCTTGAATGCCATACTATCCACCTCCCGTTCAAGTGTGGTTCGGGAGGGGGCGGATTATGCGTTGTGCAAGCTGCTGGAACCGGCTGATGAAGAAAGATGAATTGCAGGGGCCTTGGTGGGGCAACAATGAATGCGGGAGGCGAGAAAGATGGTTGGCGGACCGATCCTGGTTGTGATCCTCCTCGGAGCCATAGCCTTCATTGTATGGGCCACGGGGAAGGTGCGGATGAACGCGTTTCTGGTGCTGCTGATCGCGGCTCTCGCGGTAGGGCTTCTGGCGCGCAAGCCGCCGCCGGTTCCCACCGTCAACGAACTAGGGCAAACCGTGCCCGGGCTTATCGACGTAATCGCAACGGGATTCGGTAATACCCTGGCAAGCATCGGCATCGTGATCGTCGCCGGCACGATTATAGGCTCCATCCTCGAAAAGACCGGAGGCGCGCTGGTTTTGGCGCAGGCGATGCTGAAGCTAGTCGGAAAATCCAGGTCTCCGCTGGCCATGGCACTTGCAGGATATGTGGTGTCCATCCCGGTCTTCTGCGACTCGGGCTTCGTAATCCTCTCGCCCCTGAACAAGGCCCTATCGCAGTCGAGCGGGATCTCGCTGGGCGTCCTCGGGACAGCTCTCTCGATGGGCCTCTACGCCACCCACACGATGGTCCCGCCGACACCTGGGCCAATAGCTGCGGCAGGCACTCTGGGCGCCGACCTCGGGCTCGTTATCCTGTTCGGATTGATCGCATCATTGCCCGCCACCATAGCCGGCTGGATCTACGCCGCCAGAGTCGGATCCAGGTACGACATCAGGCCCAAGTCGAGCGTCACTTACGAAGAACTCGTCCGTAAGTTCGGCCATCTGCCGGGGACGTTCGAGTCTTTCCTTCCCCTGCTTACCCCCATTGTGCTGATAGCCCTGCGCTCAGTGGCGATGTTCAAGAGCAACCCCCTCGGGGTGGGGCTCCTCCGCGATATCCTGGTGTTCATCGGCCACCCCATCTTCGCCCTGCTGCTCGGGGTCTACTTCGCAATGCGCCTTGCACCGAGAATCAGCAAGGAAGTGTACGGCGACTGGGTTGCCGAGGCCATTGAAGCGTCGGCCGTCATCCTGGTGATCACGGCAGCCGGCGGAGCGTTCGGCGCAGTGCTCAAAGCCACTGGCGTGGGCGAGTACCTCGGAGAGATCCTGTCCAGATACCACCTGGGGATCTTCCTCCCCTTTATCATCGCCGCCGCAATCAAGACGGCTCAGGGATCGTCAACAGTGAGCCTGATCACAACTTCGGCGATTGTGGCGCCGCTCCTTGCGAACCTGGGGTTCGACAGCTCCATGGGAAGAGTGTTGGTCACTTTGGCCATCGGGGCAGGCTCAATGGTAGTATCGCACGCCAATGACTCGTACTTCTGGGTGGTGTCGCAGTTCTCCGAGATGGACGTAAATACCGCTTACAGGCTGCAGACAGGCGGCACCTTGGTGACCGGCCTTGTCGCGATCGTGACTATCGGGATAATGTCCCTGATTCTGCTGGGCTAGCCGAGGCCATCTGAGGCCTAGTAGTGCCCAAGAAGCCCCTGGTTCTTGGCAACTCGCTCACATAGCGAGAAAATCACTATGCCGACTGCAAGGTAGACCACACCCACTGCGGCGGCGGTGAGTATGTCGCCCGGCGGCAATAGCCAGAGCCTTACCCCGTCGACCATCACCGCGTGTATGAGGTCATTTCCCATGGCAAGCGGCAGATACTTCACCCCCGGCACGCGCACGGGGATCACCAGCAGACCTATGAATACGAACTGCATTATCTGAAACAGCGCCTGTATTCTCTTGAACACCAAAGCCAGTCCGCCCAGGGCGAAACCGACGCCGTAGGCTCCCAGCAATGTAATGAGCAGCAGAGGAACTAGGCTGACCAGGTCCATCCTGAGCCACCTGCCGGTTGTAGCCATCATCGCAACGAGCAGCAGCATGATGGGGACAAAGCTGAACACAAAGTCGGATATGGCCGTGGCGGCGCCCACCCACTTGAACCCGCATGGCGCCAGGTAGAGCTGTTCGAGCGTGCCGGTCTGCGCTTCGTTTATCAGATTCCATGAGAGGTTCGAAAAGGCGTAGATTGTAAAGGTCCACACGAAGAACCCAACGATAGTCCCTTCAAGAGAGCCGTCGAGCGTGCCGGTCTTTACGTAGCTTGATACGCTCTGAAGCCCCGCGAAGATCAGCATAAAGATCATGTATATCGACACCAGGCTGGATATGGAGTTGACCATGTACCGCTTCATCATCGTCCAATCCCGCCTGAAGACGGCAGCGAGAACACTCCCCAGATTCATGAACGCGCCCTCTCCTCTCTCACAATCTCCAGATACACCCGCTCCAGATCCGCGTCTTCGTGCGAGATCTCGTCAATGACCGCATCAGCGCTTCGCAAGATGTCCATGAGGCGGTAGATGTCGCCGTCCTCGCTCAGTGTGACTCTGATTTCCGCGTCCGCCTCTCCGTCTGTGACGCGCGCGCCCGCAAACTCCGGGGCCAGTCGCTCCTCGAGCCCCTCCGAGGCAGGCCCACGAAGCTTGATCCGGTAAGCCTTCGTTCGGAACAGGCTCATCAAGTGGCTCACCTGGTCATCCACAACTACTCGCCCGGACGACATTATCACCACACGGCCACACACATCCTGAATAACATCCATGTCGTGGCTGCTCACCACGAATGTCCGCTCCTCCTCACGGGCGAGCCGCTTCAGAACACTTCGAAGCTCCAGGGAGGTTTCGACGTCAAGGCCCAACGTGGGCTCGTCCAGGAAGACCATTGGCGTGCGGCGAGCAAGAGCGCATACCACACTGGCCTTTTGCTTCATGCCTTGCGAAAGCTTCCTCACCTCAGTGTGGCGCTTCTCATCCAGCGAGAAGAGCTTGAGGAGGTATCCGAAATACTCTCTATCATCGTGAGATGCGACGCCGTGGAGCGAAGAGAAGAACAACACGTTCTCCCACACGCTCATTCTCCAGTACAGATTGCGACTTCCCTCAAGGACCGCGCTCATCTTGCCCAGTATCCTAGGGTAAGCGGCCTGAGCGTCCTGCCCGAGCACCGTGATCTGCCCTGAATCAGGGCGCATCAGCCCGAGGATACATTTGATTGAGGTGGTCTTGCCGGCGCCGTTCGGCCCCAGAAGGCCCAGGACCTCGCCACGCTTCACGTCGAAACAGACGTTGTCGACAGCTCGGACAGCTGCTCCGCCTCTGCCTCGAAACACCTTCGTGAGTGACTGCACTTGTAGCGCGCTGGCCGGTATGCTCAAGTCTTCCGCACCTCCCAAGACGATGCTATCGCTGCCACATTCGACAGCGCTTCCCTGAGTCCATGCTAAACGTCGTACTCATTACTGTCAATATTCTGCTTACTAATATCAATGCGCACCAGAATTATATTAATGGCGTTCAGCTCCCCCGAGGGGGCATTGCCCGTCGCCCGGGCAGTGACGGCGCCGACGAAAAAACTTCTGCCGTCAGAAGGAATCTGGCTCGCCATGTCGAACTGACCCATCGCACGGGCTTGACATCGATGTCATATCCCGAGGAGTCCCACAATATGATGCAGTACACTCAACCGGAGGTGCCATCACTTGCGCAGCACGATATATGACGTAGCCCAGCGAGCGGGCGTGTCCGCGAAGACTGTATCGAGGGTCATCAACAACTCGCCTCTGGTTGCTCCGGATACCAGGCGCAGAGTAATGGCGGCCATTGCCGAACTGGATTTCCACCCCGATTCGGCCGCGAAGGGGCTGCGACAGCGGAGCCGGAAGTCAGTGGGGTTCGTGATTCCCTACGGCAGCGATTTCGTCTTCCAGGACCAGGGCATGTGGATGCAGACGAACGGAGCGCACAGGGCTCTGGCCGAGCGCGGTTACGATCTCGTGCTGGCGGTGCCGCAGACTCCCGAACTCGTCCTGGCCGAGCTGAACAGGCTCACGCGGAACCGCACTGTGGACGGGGTCATACTCTACGCCATGGAAGGCGCCGACGTCCTGCTGCGCGAGTTCGATCGGCTCGGCATCAGGTACATGTCACTTTCGATGTGCTACCCCGGGCAGAAGAACAACTTTGTCGACATGGACTCCCCGTACACCGCTCACCTGGCAACCAAATACATGATCGACCAGGGCGCGCGGCGAATCGGCCTGATTCGTGAGCCTGAACGGTTCTTCTACTCAGCCAAGGCCAGTTCCGAGCCAGGTTATCGCCTCGCCCATGAACAGGCCGGTCTTCCTGTGGATGAGTCGCTGATTCTGGCCGGCGACTACTCGGTCGAGTCAGGCTACCATATGGCAAAGCGGTTGCTCACATCGAAACCGCCGGTGGACGGAGTCATATGCATGAGCGACCCGATGACGCTGGGCGCCCTGCGGGCGATGAGGGAACAGGGCCTGGTTCCGGGCCGCGACATCGATGTCATAGCGGGCGACGACTTCCCCACTACGCGCACGGTATGGCCAGGGCTCACGTCTATCAGGACACCCCTTTACGATCAGGGTTATCAGGCAGGCATGATGATCGTTGACTACATACAGTCCGGCAAGGAAGTCCCGGGCAAGCTGCTTCGAGGAGAGTTGATCGTTCGCGAGTCAGTGCGCTCCCGTAACGGGGCAAGGGAGGGACTTGGCTGATGCTGGGGCCGTCAAGCGCTAGGTTGGGAACGAAGCCAGGCGGAACCCCTGTGCGTAAGGCCGGGGCGGTTTCCGGGTGGTCGAAGCGCCAACATCGAACGGCCTACTGGATGATCCTGCCGGCAGTAGTCGCAATGATGCTCGTCCACTACATCCCGATGATGTGGGGCTTCTACATCAGTCTTCATGATGTCAATCTGTTCACCATGGCCGACTGGATTCATGCCCCCTTCATCGGACTGCGCAACTTCGTTGACGCGTTCAACCCGTCTACCACTACAGGCGCCCGTGCGCTGCGAGCGTTGCTCAACATCACCTTGTACTCAGCGGTCACGGTTACCGCCGGTTACCTAATCGGGCTTGCAGTCGCTCTTCTGCTCAACCAGCAGTTTTGGGGCAGAACCTTCGTCAGGGGGCTGATCCTGCTTCCCTACATAACGCCCGACTCAGTGGCTTACAAAGTCTGGACATTCATCTTTCAGTCCAGAATCGGAATACTCAACCGCTACCTGCTTCAGTGGGGCCTGGTGACCGAGCCGCCCATCTGGCTCATAGGCCCTCCGGCGCTCTGGGCGGTGGTTGTGGCGAGCGTCTGGAAAGGCTGGCCGTTCTCCGCCCTGATCCTCCTGGCGGCGCTGCAGAAGATTCCGCAGGATCTTTACGAGGCGGCCCGCGTCGACGGCGCCTCCACCTGGCAGCAGTTCAGATGGATAACCATGCCGCACCTGCAGTCGGTCACGGTGACACTGCTCCTCATGTCTATACTATGGAACTTCAACGCCTTCAACCAGTTCTACGTGATGCTTGGGCGCGATCCCGGAGTCGCTGCAGAGGTTCCGTCCACCCTGATATTGAGGGAAGCGTTCACGAACCTCCAGTACGGTATCGGTTCTGCTCTGTCCATAATCCTCATGCTAGTTCTTCTAGTCGTAACAGTAGTATACCTGCGCGTTCTGCGGGCTACCGCAGGCGCCGAGGAGGTGTAGAGTATGCGTCCCCGGCGCGTAGTCCAGCGAATCCTGCTGTATCTGGCCGTGGGGCTCGTAGTGACGGTGGTGCTGGTTCCGTACGCCTGGATGATCTCCGGATCATTCAAGGAGACGCTGGAGTTGCAGTCTTCGGACGTAACAGTCGCCGGGCTCAGGCCGACGTGGATCCCCAGGCGCCCGACGCTGCGCAACTACAGGGAAGTGAACACCTCCGTCCCGATGCTCGCGTACTTCCGACACTCGATACTCATCAGCCTGGGCACCATGGCTGTCGCAACAGTTCTTGCGCTAATGGCGGCGTACGCTCTGTCGAGGTTCAATTTCCGCGGGCGCGAGATATACACAGTTTCGGTTCTGGCTACGCAGATGCTTCCCGGCATTCTGTTCCTCATCCCGTACTACCTGGTATTCACCACGATCTCGCGCCGAACCGGCGTCCCGCTCCGCGATACCTACTGGGGCATGATCTTCACCTACACGTCGTTTGCACTGCCATTCTCCATAGTTATGTTGAGAAGCTACATGAACGGCATACCGCTGGAAATCGACGAGCAAGCCATGATAGACGGATGCACGCGAACCCGCGCGCTCTGGACCGTGATTGTGCCGCTCGCCACTCCCGGCATTGCCGCCGTGGCCATCTACGCGTTCATCATGGCCTGGAACGAGGTGTTGTTCGCGTCGGTTCTGACAGGCCGAGTCACGCGCACCGTGTCGGTGGGCATCATGGACTATGTCACGGCAACCAGTTCCAACTGGGGCGGGATGATGGCCGCATGCATTGTAACAGGCATACCGGTCCTGATCCTCTTCACGGCGATGCAGCGCTACATAGTGGAGGGTCTGGTGGCCGGGGCGACCAAGGGCTGAGATCTGGGAATCCAAAGCGATCACAGAGTCCCAAAAAAGAAGGAGGACAGTTAGAATGAGACGGTGTCTACGCGCGATTGTGATGCTCGCTTTTCTGTTGAGTGTTTTGACATCGATGACATCCGGAGCGGTTCGAGAGATCACCTTCTGGGTGATGCCCAACGCGCCGCAGGACACGCATACGGCGTGGCTAGACTCCAGTATTGAGGAGTTCCGGAAAGAGACCGGCATCACCGTACACTACGAGATCGTGGGATGGGGAGACGCATGGAACAGGCTGGTGGCCGCGATTACGACCGGAGAAGGAGCTGACGTTGTTCAGATCGGGACCACGTGGAACCCGCAGCTGGCGGCGATGAAGGGGCTCGCCAGGCTCGATCCGGCCGAGTATGGCAGCGCAGGGGCATTCATGCCTGCCAACTACGAGTCAGCTACCTACAAGGGTGCGGCATATGGCGTGCCATGGTTTGCCGAGACTCGCTGCCTGTTCTACAACACTGACCACTTCACTCAGGCGAAGGTACAGCCTCCCGGGACCTACGCCGAGCTGGTGGAGGTCGGCAAGGCGCTGGTCAAGGCGCGCGGAGCCGGCACTGCCATCGCTATCGCAGGCAACCAGGCATGGGACCTTCTGCACAACTGGGCGATCGTCCTCTGGGCTTTCGGCGGCGACCTGGTCAGCCCCGACTTCAAGAAGGCAACCTTCAACGGGCCTGAAGGCGTTGCGGCCATGAACTGGTACGTGGACCTTGTGCGCACCGGGCTGGCATCCAAGGCATGCGCAGAGTACAATCAGCCCAACGCAGATGCCGCCTTCATCAACGGAAACGTATCGATGGCGTTCATGGGGCCGTGGAATGTGGCCGACATAATGCACGACAACCCGTCGCTCAAGTACGACATCGTCGAACCGCCGGTAGGTCCAAAAGGACGCGCTGCGTTCTCAGGCGGAAGCAACCTTGCGATTCTCGCGGCCAGCAGGAAACAGGCTGACGCAAAGGCCTGGATCAAGTTCTTGATCAGAAAAGACACTCTCATCTCCTACACTAAAGACCTCACCCACATGCTGCCGGCCACTAAGGAAGCCTTTGCAGACCCGTTCTTCAGCACCGGCGTGAACAGGGCCTTCAAGGCTGCTCTGGAGTATGCCACGGCATACCCGCCGCTGGGCGTATGGGGATCCATCGAGAACGACATCACAGGTGAGTTCAAGGCGATCTTCACAGACTACGTCACAGGCCAGTTGGGGCCGAACGGAGTGCAGCAGCACCTCAACACTGCAGCGCAGCGAGTTGACGTCTCGCTGAAGAACGAACGATAGCCGGGCAGGCGCGGGCCGACCCGTCGCTCACTGTCGACACGGCCGGTCCGCGCCAGCTCCCAACCTGTGGAGATCATCGGATGGAGGACCACGCAATTGCCTCACTACACTTCAGATGACAAGCTGGGCTCCGGGGTTCCCCTCGGCGGAATCGGGGCCGGCAAAATCGAGGTATTCCCGGACGGAACCTATGCCAACTTCACACACCAGAACAACTGGGACAACCCGTCAGGCCCTGATGCCAGTTCCGGCGCTGGTCCCGGCGTAATCGACGCCAGGGTTGGACACCACTTCGCCGTCTGGGCGCGCAGGCATGTGAGCGCGGATGCGGGCCTGAGCACAGGCACAGACACTGGCCCAGCCCCAGGCGACGGCGTATCTGTCGTACGAATGCTCCAAACCGCAGACGTCGCCGGGCTTCCACGCGTGGCGCGAATCGAGTACGAGGGGGCCTACCCATTCGCCAGGCTCGACTACACTGACTCAAGCCTGCCGGTGAGGGTGCGTCTTGAGGCCTTCTCGCCGATTGTGCCTGGCGATTCGAGGTTGTCGGCTATGCCTGCTGCGCTATTCGTCTTCCATGTGACCAACACCGACTCGCTCGCAGCGTCCGATGTTGCCATCATGGCGACTGCGCGAAACACCGTGGGCTCGTGGAACGTAGGTCGCTTCAACCAAACCATGACTGACGACGACACGACAGGAGTGCTCTTGTGTGTGGACTCCCCCCTCCCCTGCGACCCGCGGGCAGGCACCGTGTGCCTTGCGACAACCAGAGCTGCCGGCAAGATCAGCTGCGAGTTGGCATGGAACCTGAAGACGGCCGACCCGTTCAGCCTCACCCTCTCGAACCTAGACCTGGCGCCGTGGACCGCCTTCGCCGAGAGCGGCAGGTTGTCGCTGGATCTTGGCCACGCACCTGCGCCCCCCAAGCATTCCGCCATAGCTTCCGATGTAGTCAAAGGCGAAGGTATCGAGCTTGGAGCTGCGCTCTGCGTGTCGGCCACTTTGCGCCCCGGCGAAGCTCGATCCATCCCGTTCGCCGTGGCCTGGCACATGCCGCAGACGCACTTCGGCCATGTGTATGAGCATGACTACCACGATGCGTCACGCGTCGCCGCGGTCGCACTGAGCCGGCTGGATGACATCAAAGAGGGCGCCGGTCTGTGGAAGTCCTGCCTGGACAGGGCCAGAGACGACAGTACTCCCGCCTCCACCGATGGCGATACATCGCGGCCCTCATTGCCCGTTTGGCTTGACGACGCCCTTCGGAATAATCTCTACGTCCTCTCCTCAGGAAGCTGGTGGGACCGTGACGGACGGTTCGCTCTCTTCGAGGCATCAAGGACGTGCCAGCTCATGAGCACCGTGGACGTCTTGTACTATGCGTCCATCCCTGTGTCATGGTGCTACCCTGACCTGCAAGAATCGTGCATCACGCAGATAGCCGCAGCCCAGCGCGACGATGGGTACATCCCCCATGACCTGGGGCGCGGTAGAGTCGACTACCCGAGCGACGGCACGACATCGCCTCCGCGGTGGAAAGACCTCTGCCCCAAGTTCGTGCTGATGGTCTATCGCGACTACGTCTGGTGGGGGGGCAAGCGCCTGCTTGACAGGATGTATGCCGTGACCAAGCGCGCAATGCGGTGGGAGATGCGGACCGACGCCAACGGCGACGGCCTGCCCGACAACGAAGGCGCCGACCAGACCTTCGACAACTGGAGTTTTCACGGCACCAACTCCTATACGTCCAGCATCTACCTGGCCTCCCTGCTTGCGTGCGAGCAGATGTCACATGCCGCCGGCGACGCCGAGTTCGCTGATGAGTGCAGCAGCGCATTCGCGCGGGGCCAGCGATCGTTCGAGCGGCAACTCTGGAACGGCCGGTTCTACCGGGCCGTGGCGACTGAGCCGGAATGCACAGTGGGCCAGCTCAATGGGCAATGGTACGCACACTTGCTGGGGCTGGGCTACATCCTTCCGCCTGCTCATGTAGCATCAGCAGTCCGCACAATGCTTGATACTTGCGGATCAGCCTCCGAGTATGGGGCGGTGAACTCAGTCTTTCCGGACGGGCGTGCCGACAGGACCAACTCACACTCAGGAAATGTGTGGCCCGGCGAGACATATGCCCTGGCCGCGCTGGCAATCTATGAGGGGTTCGTTGACGAGGGGCTTGGGTTGGCGCGCAAGACATGGTCCAACATCACTGACCGTATCCGAAGTCCATGGGATCAGCCGGACGTGATCGACTCGCTCACCGGCCAATACGGCTTCGGGGACCACTACATGCGCAACATGGGCATCTGGGCACTGGCCTTCGCGCTCGCCAGGCACGATTGCCGCGTAGAGCGGGCCCTTTGCGCCCTTTCGCAGTCGCGGCGGACATCGCCGCCCGCGGGCCTAGCCTCGCACGCAAAATCCCGGTAAAATGGTCCTGTGGCGCCGACCAGATCCCGCGGCCGGGCGCAGGCATGATGCGGCACTCTGGATAGCAGGCAGTCGAGAAACGGAGGAGCTAGTAGTGGCAGCACGTACTTGCGGCCGCCAGCGTCCCAGACGTCTTCGGGATGACCGGATCAACTATGCGGTCTTCTTCGCGGACTCATTCGGCTATCCGCTGGCGTTCTCGCTCATCTCGCCAACAACTATCATGCCGCTCCTTCTGACCAAGCTGGGCGCCTCCAACCTCGCAATCGGGATGCTGCCGGCTCTTGGGTCGCTTGGGGCGTTCCTGCCGGGCCTGCTGTCCGCGGCTTACCTTCAGAAGATTCCGGTGAAGAAGCACATGCTGGTAGCTTTGGGCATGGCAGAGCGGGCTTTTGTGCTCTCTGTGGCGGTAGGGCTCATGCTCTGGGCAGCCAGCCGACCGCATGCAGCCGTGACGTGGATCCTAGCTTGCTGGACGATGATGAGCTTGGTCTCGGGGTTCATCCTCCCCGCCTTCCATTCCATGATGGCCAAGTGCATCCGGCCCGAACAGCGAGGGGGCATGATAGGATGGAGCGGCGCGCTTGCCGGAATCGGGGGCGTGTTCGCAGCTCAAGCCGCCGGCGCCGTTCTCTCACGCATGTCGTTTCCAGTCAATTACTCCATCCTGTTCGTCGCAGCATTCGTGATCCTGTCAGCCACGATACTGCCATTCCTGGCAACTCGCGAGCCGGCTGACCCGACTCCGGAAGAGCCCCGATCCGTGGGGCAATACGTAAGCGACGCGATGGGGACGGTGAAATCGAACAGGGGATACTCGTTCGCCATATCTGCGTTGTCGGTGATGTCGTTTGGGCTCATGGCGGTAACGTTCTACAGCACACACGCAGTGCGGAACCTCGGCGCCGGAGAGATGGAAGTAGCTCGCTTCGCTGCAATAACAGTCGGAGCGAGCGTCGTCAGTTTCCCTATCCTGGGCAGGATCGCCGACCGGCACGGACACAGACGGGTTCTGTTGATCGCGTCAGCAGGTTTCGCCATCGCAGCCGCGCTCGCGCTGGCATCGACGTCGGTGAATGGCATCCATGCAGTCCTGGTCTTCGCGAGCCTGGGCTCAACTGGGCTGGCGGTGAGCCAGAACGTGTTATGGGCGGAGTTTGCTCCATCGAATACCGATGTCCCGATGTACACGGCGGTCTCACTGCTCTTCCTCATGCCGTTCCGCGTCGCGGCGCCGGTCATAGCCGGGTGGATGGCTGATGTGTGGGGCTTCCCTGTAATGTTCTGGGCTGCCCTCGCCGCGGGAGCCACGGCTTTCGCAATCCTGTATGCCGCAGTACCGGAACCACGAAGCGTGAACAGCCCTGCACTCGATCTATAGCCCGGCGAGCGAGGCGAACGGCCGTATCACAGCTCGCGGCGCCTGAATATCGCCTGTGCGAGGAGCATGCCCGCGAGGTACAGCAGCAGCGAGCCGCCGGCAAAAAGGATAGTCTGAACTGGCTTAGGATCCATCATAGCTGTGACCACAGGTTTCATCTTCGCAACCAGGCCCTGTGCCAGCAACGGCACTAGGTAC
>ERZ795030.4270-NODE-4270-length-14196-cov-3.772859_pt1 | contig 14196 bp, 11 predicted proteins | sample MGYA00375122_ERZ795030 | MGnify/ENA primary metagenome ERZ795030 (study PRJEB30165, sample SAMN05720146) | activated sludge metagenome | isolation source: anaerobic digester from wastewater treatment plant | place: Japan | collected 2015-04-20 ...
ATCTTGCGATGCCGTTACTTTTTCTTGGTCTAAATAGTTAGGTATTGAAAAGCTGCGGCTAAACTCTCTTGAGCAGAACTCACGGCGAATGTAATTTTTTTCCTCTTCTTGATCCTTTTCCTCAACTTTTGCAGAAACAGTTAAGACATCATTGTTTAAGTCAATGTTTACATGTTCTTTTTTGAAACCGGGGGCAGTTATTTCAATGGTAATATCTTTCTCGTTGTCGAGAATGTTTACGTTTGAGCAGCCTCCTGACGCGCTTCTGTAGAAAGTTGGCATCATTTGATCGTTGAAAATAGAGTCAAAAAGTGAAGTCATTTTTGGTTCTTCGTTAAAAATACGTGGTAACATAATAATATCCTCCTAAATTTTAATGTTATTGTTAAATTAATTTATTGTTCTACTAACAATATTGCAATAGATATGCCATCGCAAAAAACATTAAATAAAGTGCCAGAATGGCAGCAGTTGTTTAATTTTAAACTGCCAAAACGACAGTATGCATAAACCTTAAACACATACAAAAGAGAGACGTCATATTATGGCGTCTCTACAACTTATTGATATTCAATTGTTAATTGCTCTTGAATTTTACTTTTAACTAAAAAGTCTGTGTTAATCCGTTTAATCCGTATTGTCTGTGTTCTAATTGCTACATTTTATATCGTAATCCCAAATAGAACACTCTTCCCACAATCGGACCCCAAAGCATTGACGCATCGAAGTCTGCTCCAAACGGGTCGCTCGCTCCGATTATTGGGTTCTTTTGTTTGAAATCGGTAATATTCTCTGCGCCACCGTAGATATCAAATTTACCTATACGATAGGTTATTTGCCCATTTAATAAAACGTGAGCGGGCGATTTCTCTGGCATTCGCATCTCTTCGGGAAGCCACGATGTGTCAGGTATCCGACTTGAACCGTTAAACTGAGCGGTTAGGTCGAATTGCCATCTTTTGTTTTCGGTCAGGTACGAGCCGGAAATCAAGCCTTTGTAGTTGTTAACAAACGGCTTGCGTTGCAAAGTGCCGTTTATTGTTGTTTTAACATCGCTGTAACGTATTGCAGCAGTTAGCTCGAACTGAAATAGAGGCTCCAACTTTATCTCTATCTGGTAGTTGTTGGCAAACGATTTTCCGTCAAGATTATAGAAGCGGACTTGTGTTCGGTCTGTATCAACGTCAACAATCATCTGATTTACAAAGTGTGTGCGATAATATTCGGCGGTAACTGTGGCTTCGTTGCTAAACAGAACAAACGATTGAGATAGGTTTAGCCCATAGTTCCAAGCCTCTTCGGGCTTAATCTCCTCTTGTACAATAAATTGGCGACTTGAAATCATTAGCCCCGTATTCTCGGCAAACAGGTTGGGTAATCTGTAACCCTTGCCAACTGAGCCACGAACGGTAGTGTGTTCAAAAACATTGCTACGCAGGTGAACTCTCGGAGTAAAAAACAGTCCATGTTTGTTGTGATAATCGCCACGAACGCCAAAAATTCCTGTAAAATGCTCATGATAGTGAAAGGTGTATTGACCAAACAGTCCGGGAATAACATCTTCACGACTAAAATCGGTGGTGTCGAACATTTCATTATATTTATCATAGATACAGCTTACACCGCCATTTATTTTATGTGACTCTGATTTTATCTTATCTTCATAAATAATGTTTCCGTATAGAGTGTTTTGTTCTCCGTTGTAATCGCGTATTCCGTAAAAAGATTTGTGCTCGTGATATGTGTAGTTTAACCGTGCTTCTATTAATGCGTCTGACTGTTTCGAAACGAAAAAGCGAGTGTTGGCATTTGCCTCAAAACGATTTGTGTTAATGCCTAAGCCATAAAAATTAGCTGAACTGTTGCCGAAATATCTCACTTGACCACCTTCGCGCTTCTCTTGCATAAGACTGAAACCAAATCGTGACTCTAATACACCGTGTTTTTCGTATCTGTATCGGTTTGTGATATTAAATTTCTTCACAAGCGGATTGTCAAGAAAAGAGTCATTATTACGGTCAACCTTATTGCCAAGATGCACAATATGAGTCATTAACATAGTTGACCAATCGAGGTTTATTTTTTTTGCAAATATCAGACTATTTTCAACTCGTCCGAAGTCGTTGACAAAAAGGTTTAGACCGAACTCGGTATCTTCGGGTCTTTTAAGCTCAACGTTTATCTGTCCTGTTATTGCTTCGAAACCATCTACAACGCTCGATGTCCCTTTCGCTACTTGAATTGACTCCATCCACGGACCCGGAATAAAAGACATACCTAAAGGTATTCCTAATCCGCGAAGTGTAGGAATATTTTCAGCCATCATTTGACTGTAAATGCCTGCTAAGCCGAGCAACTGTATATGTTTCGCGCCTGTTATGGCATCGCTGTATGATACGTCAACAGAGGCGTTGGTTTCAAATGCTTCAGAGAGGTTACAACAGGCAGCCTTTTGTAATTCTCTGTCAGACAGTACGTTAGTTAATATAGGGTCGATTCTTGAATAGTGTGAACCCGATTTTCTGGCTTTAACAACAACTTCGCTTAGCTCTTGACTCTCTTTGAGATTAACTACAACTTTTTCATTTACCGAGCTGATTACTATCGTGTCAGTTTCAAATCCTACAAAACTAACAATTAGTTTGTGTGGAAGTTTCGGGGTTACGGGTAATGTAAAGTTTCCGTCTGTGTCTGTTACAACTCCATGTGTTGTTCCTTCCCAGTAAACACTTGCTCCGATAAGAGTCTCTATGTGTTCGTGGTCGTCGTGCATATGTGATGTTACCACACTGCCTTTTAACTCCTGTGCTATTACTGATATGTTGAATAGCACTAATATTATTATAGTTAATGAAATTTTTTGCTTCATTTGATTATGTGTTTAATTATTATTTTTCGTATGAATATAGGTTGATGTTAACGTTCTGTATATAAGAACATTAGTCATGCTGTTTTATAGAAAAACAGTTACGAAAGAAAACAATAATCAAACTTAAGCTGATGAATCGATTTAAGCATATCAATTCCTGAAATAATAATAGGAGGGGGATTGATAAAACAGTAGATAAAATCCTCTAAAACAATAGCTTCGTTTGCCTCTGTTTTATCAATACAAAACAATATATCTTTTGCAAAGCTATAGAGAAACGACAAATCACGCGTGCGCTCTACCGTATTGTTGTAGTGATATTGTAAATAAGCCTCAGTGACAAAACAGCATTCGTCATCATTATGTGTTGAATCGTGATTGTCGTCTTTATGATTATGGTTAATATGATGTATTAAATGGTGTTGGTGACTTGCAGATACCTCGTCAACAAGGGAGACATCAATGACGTTACATGTCAGACATTTATGAAAATATAGCTTTATACCCACACTGGTAGTGATGGTTAAGACTGATACTGTTAATGCAAATATCTGTTTTAACAAGATTCTCATTGATGATGTCTTTGCTCTGCAAAGTTACTAAACAAATATCAATTAGAACACAGAAAACACAGATTAAACAAAATACCGCAGATAAAAAAATCCGTGTAAATCCGTTTAATCCGTGTTATCTGTGTTCCAAAAACTATTACAATCGACTAAAACAGTCCAGTAATGTTGCCATCTTCATCAATATCAATGCTGTTTGCCGCAGGAACACCTGGAAGTCCAGGCATTCTGATAATTTCGCCTGTGATAGGAATTACGAAACCTGCGCCGGCAGCTATCTCTATTGCTCGCACGGTTATTACAAAATCTTTAGGTCTGCCAAGCAAGTCGGGATTATCCGACAGTGACTTTTGTGTTTTTGCAACGCAGACAGGCAGATGTTCAAGTCCTAATCTTGCAATGCTCTCTAAATCAGCTTTAGCGCGTGGAGTGTAGTCAATTGCTTCAGCTCCGTAGATTTTCTTTGCAATGATTTCAATTTTTGCCTCTACGGATTGATTCCAATCGTATAGAGGTTTGTATTTTTCAGTGCAACAACTAATAACATTAACAACCTCGTTGGCTAAGTCAATAGCTCCCTCGCCACCTTTTGCCCAAACGTTTGCCTCAACAGCTTTTACTCCATATTTCTCGGCAACATGATCAATAATAAACTTAACCTCTTCGTCGGTATCGGCAGTAAAACGATTTATTGCAACAACCGCTTTTACTCCAAATTTCCTGATGTTTTCGATATGCTTATCCAAGTTTTCAATTCCTTTGTCCAGAGCATCAACATTAGGTTTGTTAAGATCAGCAATAGGTACTCCTCCATGATATTTCAAAGCTCTGATTGTAGCTACTAATACTACCGCTTTTGGAGACAACCCACTGTATCCGCATTTAATATCGAAAAACTTCTCGGCTCCAAGGTCAAAACCAAATCCAGCCTCTGTTACAACATAGTCTGAAAGCGAAAGTCCCATTCGGGTTGCTATCACTGTGTTTGTACCCTGTGCAATATTCGCAAATGGACCACCATGAATTATAGCTGGTGTATTTTCTATTGTTTGTACCAAGTTGGGTTTGATAGCATCTTTTAGGAGAGCTGCCATTGCTCCCTCGGCTTTCAAATCGCGAGCGTAGATTGGCTTGCGGTCGTATGTAAATCCAACGAAGATATTTCCTAATTTGTTTTTCAAATCATTCAAATCGTTAGCGAGGCAAAGTGCAGCCATAACTTCTGAAGCTGCAGTAATATCAAATCCTGTTTCGCGTGGCACTCCCATTGAGCGACCTCCTAACCCTACAACGATATCACGCAATGCACGGTCGTTCATATCCATAACACGCTTCCATGTTATTGTGCGAGGATCGATACCTAAGCTATATTTTTTTGAATGTATGTTGTTGTCTATCAGTGCAGAAAGCAGGTTGTGTGCTTTCTCAACTGCTGCAAAGTCACCTGTAAAGTGCAGGTTGATATCTTCCATAGGTAATACTTGGCTATAGCCACCACCTGTTGCTCCACCTTTTATCCCAAAAACAGGACCTAGTGAGGGTTCACGCAACACAACCGTTGCATTTTTTCCTATTCGGTTTAAGGCTTGAGTCAAACCAATACTTACCGTTGTTTTTCCCTCTCCTGCTGGTGTAGGTGATATTGCTGAAACCAATATAAGCGAATTTTTAGCAACCTTATCCATATCAATAAGTGATAATGGTAACTTGGCTTTATATTTACCGTACTGCTCAATCAATTCACTGTCAATGCCTAAACTTGAAGCAATTTCAGTTATCGGCTTCATTTTTGCACTTTTGGCAATTTTTTGATCACTATTCATTTTTTACACAATTTAATTGTTTATTTATAATTTTATTTTTTTCTAATAGTCAAGGGATATAATAACAAATATTTTCGTAAAATCCAAATAACACTATAACAACATAACAACGGAATTGTTGTCAATTACAAAGATACATTAAAGAGTTAAAAGTTTGTAAAGTTGAAAGTAATTTAAGATAAGCAATAAATCAATAGGATGTCAGGGTGTTGTAGAGACTTCATATTGTGGCGTCTCTGCAATTAGTAATTGAGTTAAAAGTTTGTAAATGTGGTGCACTTAAAATAGCCTAAGTGTTTAAAGAGAAGAAAGAGCATATTCAATTATCAGTAAGTTAAATGAATGTCAGGGCTATGTAGAGACGGAGCATGCTCCGTCTTCCTCTCTTAATATCCTTTAATTCTTTAATGGTTCAACTTTCAAAATCATAGATTTGCGTTTTTAAAAGTTTTATCGCAATTTTGTGAAATATCATACATTGTAAATACTAAATACTCAATATTATGACAGAAACACAAAAAAAAGAGCTTAGAGATGCTTCAATAATAGCGTTACGCGACTGTATGGGACTAAAGCCCGAAGAAACACTGTTAATAGTTACCGACGAAATTAAACGCGAAATAGGACAATCACTACATGAAGTGGGTAAGGAGTTGTGTAAAGAATCGATGTTGGTAGAGATAAAATCGCGAGAAATTAATGGTCAAGAGCCACCAGCGTTGATAGCAGAGCTTATGAAAAAGGTTGATGTTGTGGTTTGCCCTACTGCAAAATCGCTTACTCATACCGATGCCCGCAGAAACGCTGCAAAAGAGGGTGTTAGATTTGGCACAATGCCTGGAATCAACATCGACACTATGATACGTTGCCTGAATGCCGATTATGAAAAAATAATCGCACTTACCGACTATATTATCGAGAAACTTCAAGGAGTACAGAACGTTAGAGTAGTAACCGCAAAAGGTACCGATATAATAATGCCTATTGGAGGTCGAAATATATTGCCAAGCAAGGGTGTGCTTCGTGAAAAGGGTGAAAGTGGAAACTTGCCATCTGGAGAGGTATATTTAGCTCCGTGGGAAGATAAATCGAACGGCACGGTTGTTATAGACGGTTCAGTGTCAGGTATAGGGATGCTTGAAGAACCTATTGTTATTGAGGTTGTTAACGGATATGCTGAAACCATAAAAGGAGGCAAACAGGCAAAAGAGTTAGAGGAGATGTTAGACAAAACTGGTCGCGATGCACGCGCAGTAGCAGAATTCGGAATAGGAACCAATTACAAGGCAATTCTAACTGGACATATTTTAGAAGATGAGAAAGTTTATGGAACAATTCACGTAGCTTTTGGTAACAACCTTTCAATGGGAGGTCGTATTTCTGTAAGCTCACACATAGATGGTTTGGTTAAAGAACCTGATGTTTATTTCGACGATAAGCTTGTAATGACCAAAGGAAAAATTATCGGATTCGAAGTATAAACAATTAGTCGTATAGACTCATTCTAAAACCATTATAAATTAATAGCAAAGAACTTTATTGCAGTCTGGGTGTCAATTACTTATTTATTGACACCCAATTTTTTTGTGCGTAGGGTTAGGTATATTGTCTAATAGCTCCGCTAAATACAATAGATTGCGGCATGTAGAAATGGACAGAATGTCGCTAAATTCGGAAACGTTGGTTTCTTTCAGTGTGTCAGCAGTATGTTTGTGGTATTTCTTAATAATCATTGCATACTTCGGCGAGTTGGTTTTCAGTTCATTAACCAGAAGTTCAAACTCTTTGCAAACCTCGCTTTTGTTATAGTGGTTTTCATGTGCGAAGTTTAAATATTTGACTATCTGAAAAGCATCGAACTTTCTGAGTAGGCGTTTGTTAAAGGTCTTTAAATGTGCACATTTTGAGTTGCACTCATTGATTTTGTCAATAAAGTTTGTCTCTATCCAATAATCTCTTAATGCTTTGGGAGCACTGTGGATATAACTTTCAATATATGAGTTATCTGCATCAAATAACGTTTGGATATTATTTAAAAAATATCGCAAATCTAAAATACTTTGCAAACAGTATGTTTTGTATGAAAAATTGTTTTCAATAATCTGTTTTAATGCAGGTCCTGTCCCAAACGGCACTCTATCTGAAAAGCGCGCTGCGGGGAAAACCATTGTATTGTTTGCAACCACGGTTCCACCAAGCGGAAAGAGTTTATTTAGGAAATAGAAATCCTCGCCTGCATTTTTTCGGTTCATTCCCTGCTGCTCAACATAAACCGATGCCCTAACAGCGAAAGCCGAACCTACGGTGTGATAAGCCCATTGCCATCCAATATACTCCATTGTCAATCTGTAATATCGCAGATAAAGCTCATATAGCATTATTGCATGGCAGAGGCTCTTGTCAATATCTTTTTTTGGGTGCGTAAAAGGTATAACTGCTTGACGTACAGAATTGTTACTACAAAACAGTTTTTCCAACTCCGACAAATAGTTTTGCATAACTGTTGTGTCGGCATCTAAAGATATTATAAAGTTCTCGGGTTTGTTGATATCGTTAAATCTTCTAATTGCCTCGTCCATACCGACCTTGCGGGGAAAACCCGCTCCCGCAAACTTTTTTCTTACAGCCCCAAGCCAAATGGGTAGAACTTTTATTTTGTTGTTTTTAAGTTGCTTTGAAAATTCGACAAGTAGGTCAAATATCTCTTTGTTGTAGTCGTGTGTCTCTTTTGGCTTGCCCTCAGGGAAATTAACCACAATAATAATTTCAATAATCCCATTGGGCGGGTCGCATTGGCATAAATGCTTTATGTTTTCTAAAACGTCTGGCTCTGAGCAACATGGAATAACAACAACCCCCGACAACGAGTTATCAGGGGGAGTTGAAATATATCGTGGGTTTTGCCCTATCAAGTAGTTGTCGGCAAACGTCATTTGTGGTATTATTTGTTTTGGGCTGCTCTGTACTCGGTGTTTAGACCCTCTACAATTTCGTTAGTAATATTTAGGTTTGGATTACCATGCATGATTGTTCCAAGACCAGTATTTGTTAATATTAAGTCGTAGCCAGCAGACATGTTGTAGCGTTCAACGTAACTTACAATGGCTTCATAAAGAATTTCGTTTAAGCGTTGTTGCTCAATCATTAGCTCTTCCGTGAGTTTTGCTTCTAAATTGTCCAATCTCTCTTTTTGCTCTAACAGTTCCCGTTGTTGCATCTCCATTGATGCTTGTGACAGAAATCCGCCTCGCTGTGCCTTTTCTTGAAAAGCAAGATAATCCTTTTCAAACTGTTTTGCCTTTTTCGTAAACTCATTTTCACTTTTTTGCCTTTTAGCCATAAAGTCTTCGTTCATTTTTATGGACTGCTCGTAAGTAAGTAGCACAGAATCAATGTTAACGTATGCAATATTAATATTTGTGCTGATAGAGTCTTTAGTGGTTTCAACAGCAGTCTTATTTTTTGCGGATGTTGTGTGTTTGGAAATAGCGTATCTGTCTATAAATAACCATATTACCAATACTCCAAGAACGATAAGTGCAATATTCTTTATTTTTTCCATTTTGTTGATAGTTTAATAGTTTAAATTTTGCGTAAAGTAAGTAAAACTCTTTAATATTTTTGGGTGTTTTTAGATTACTCTTTGTTCTCAATTTTTTTTGCCTCTTGCCAAATGGCTTCCATTTCATCAAGAGTCATATTGTGCAAATCTTTGCCTTTCAATAAAGTCTGTTCTTCCAAATAATTGAAACGCTGTATAAATTTACGATTGGTTATTTCCAACGCCTTTTCTGGGTCAATTCCGTACAGTCTTCCGGCGTTAATCATTGCAAAAATAAGGTCACCAAATTCACTTTCAATCTTTTCAGTATTGTTTTCTGGGTTGTTAATTTCGTAAGTTAACTCGTTAAGCTCCTCTTGTACTTTATCCCAAACCTGCTCACGATATTCCCAATCGAAACCAACTCCTCGAGCTTTTTGCTGTATTCTAAAAGCCTTTATCATTGGAGGCAATCCCGATGGCACACCTGAAAGGACACGTTTTTTACGATCTTTTTCGCCAAGTTTTATTTTTTCCCAATTCTCCTCAACTGTTTTGGAGTCTTTGGCTTCAACATCTCCATATATATGCGGATGTCGGTGTTTAAGTTTTTTTATCAACGTTTCAATAATATCGTTTAGTGTAAACCACTCTTTTTCAGTGGCTATACGTGCATAAAAAACAATATGTAGTAAAATGTCACCCAACTCTTTTTTTATCTCAGCCACCTCTTTGCTCAATATAGCGTCAGATAGTTCAAAAGTCTCTTCTATAGTTAGTTGTCTGAGTGATTCTACCGTCTGTTTTTTATCCCAAGGGCATTTTTCGCGCAACTCGTTTAATACATCAATTAAATGTCCAAAACTTTCAACTGCTTTTTCTTTATTAGAATCCATTAGCTTCCTCAATATCAAATGTTTCCACCATCCAAGCCAAAGGGGCTTCGTTTGTAATATCTTTTAAACGCTGTTTAATTACCTTGTTCAACTCCGAACGCCTAAAGAGGTCTAACTTGGCTTCGGTGTTGAAAATCATAATAATAAACACACTCATATGGTTCTCTTTTTCGCGTAGAATGTCGATATGGTGCAACCCATCAAACGACATCAATTCATCTTTGAACTGTTTTACAAGCTCCTCGAAAAGCCCCTCGGCATCAGGCTTTATCTTAAATTTAATAATTCGCGTTATCATTTTTTCTCAATTCTGATTTTTGATAATAAACCAACCCCAACCGACTCGTCTAAACGATAATTCATTTGACCAATCTCCAATAATCCCAATGTGTTAAATATAGCAAAAAGTTCTCCTTCGGGGCTATCAATTATGGCACTAATTTTAGTTATTTCGTTCTGACGTCTCAAGACAGTAATGCTAAATTGCTTATCCTCAATGAAATCCTCGAAAATTTTGCGTGTGATATTTGTAACTGCGTTGCCATAACCATTTATATACATCACATTTCCGACCATAAATTTTGCGCTTATCTCAGGTCGTATTTTTGCAACAAAAGGCATCTCCGACACAGGCTTACCCAAAGTGTTTATATCCTCGCCGTCAAGCAGTCTGACAGCAGGTTTAAGCAATAGATCTAACTCTGGAAACGTGGAGTCTTGGTTGTTTAACATCCACATTTCGGGATTTTCGTCGTCGTCGAAAATAGAAATAAATGCCTTGTTGTCGAATCCGAAAAAAAATTGACCTTTGTAGCTGACAGCCACAGGTAACGCACTTTTTCTGTTGCTGAAACCCCGAACCCCGCTGATATGCACAGTTTTCACAGGGTAAGAGTTGTAGCATGATTTTAATATAAAAGCCGCCTTTTGTATATCAAACAAAGGCACACGGTGCGATATCTCAACTAACTTTATATCAGGACAATGCGATAACATATAACCCTTAACAGCTCCGACGAAGTAATCGTCATCGTTCCAGTCAGTTATAAGGGTTATTGTCTTCATATCTTTGTAAATTTGTTGGTTTGGTTTTGTACAGAGTTTATACGTTTTTAAATTTATGTAATTCCAATTTTATGTGCGAATTTATGTATTTTTGTGCTCACATAAATTTTTGGCTTAAAAAGTATTTTACAAAATTAACATATTTTGAACTATTAATCACTTTATGATTGAACGTATAATTGAAATTTGTGATATTGAACCTGTAATCCTTTACGGGGTAAACAATTCTAATTTCGATCTTATTCGACAACTGTTCCCACAAGTGAAACTTATTGCGCGAGGAGACCTGCTCAAAGTAATAGGCGAACCTTCTGATGTCGATTTTTTTACTGATCGTTACTATCGTTTTGTTGAACATTACAAACGTTTTGGAAGTTTAAAAAGTGAGGATATTGTTAACCTGTCTGATTCCGATTCGCATAAGTCAACTGCTGAACTGCAAAGTGATTTAGATGTTTTGGTCTATGGCAATCATGGGAGAATTATAAGAGCTAGGACAGCAAATCAACAACTTATTGTTAGTGAGCATCTTAAAAATGATATGGTTTTCGCTATCGGACCAGCCGGCAGTGGAAAGACATATACGTCTATTGCGCTTGCCGTTAGAGCGTTGAGGAACAAGGAGGTAAGGCGTATTATCTTAACCCGCCCTGCCGTTGAAGCCGGCGAACGACTTGGATTTTTACCCGGCGACCTGAAGGAGAAAATCGACCCATATCTGCAACCTCTCTATGATGCTTTGAACGATATGTTACCACCCCGAAAGTTAGAATCGTATATTGAGGAGGGTATCGTGCAAATTGTTCCGTTGGCATTTATGCGCGGACGCACTCTCGACAACGCCTTTGTTATTCTCGATGAGGCGCAAAACACTACTATAAATCAGCTTAAAATGTTCCTTACCCGAATGGGACGGCATTCAAAATTTATTATCACTGGCGATATCACCCAAATCGACCTGCCTGTAAGCGAAAAGAGTGGATTGGTACATGCTCACAAAATTTTGGCAAACATCGCAGGTATCAGCTTTGTTGAGCTTGATGAGACAGATATTGTGCGACATCCATTAGTTATCAAAATTGTAAAGGCTTACAGTAAAGAGAGGGAAAAAGCCAAGGATAGCAAAACGAAAGATAAAACAAAAGAGTAATCGTAAATTATTAAATATGAAGGCTTTAACAAATACCAACTTCAATTTCAAAGGACAGAAATCTGTATATCATGGCAAAGTCCGCGATGTGTATAATATCGATAACAAAACTCTTGTAATGGTTGTAACCGACAGGATATCAGCCTTTGACGTAATTTTACCCAAAGGCATTCCATATAAAGGACAGGTGTTGAACCAGATAGCAGCAAAATTTTTAGATGCCACGAAAGATATTGTTCCCAACTGGAAAATTGCAACTCCCGACCCCATGGTAACAGTCGGCTTGAAAGCCGAACCATTTATGGTTGAGATGGTTGTACGCGGATATTTGACTGGACACGCTTGGCGTGAATATAAGTCAGGGAAACGTTCTCTGTGTGGGATAAGTCTTCCTGATGGCATGATTGAGCACCAAAAATTTGCAAAACCCATAATAACCCCAACAACCAAAGCCGTTGAGGGACACGATGAAGATATCAGCCGCGAGGAGATTATTAAACAGGGATTAGTCTCCGAAACCGACTACAACGAGTTAGAGAGAATCTCCCTTGAGCTGTTTAAACGCGGAACCGAAATGGCTGCACAAAAGGGACTTATTTTAGTTGACACCAAATACGAATTTGGAAAGGTTGGCGGAAAAATAATTCTTATAGACGAGATACACACTCCAGACAGCAGTCGCTATTTTTATGCTAAAGGCTACGAAGAGCGTCAGGCAAAAGGCGAGCAACAGAAACAGCTTTCCAAGGAGTTTGTGCGTGAATGGCTTATAGCTAATGGCTTTCAAGGAAAAGAGGGACAATCCGTTCCAGAAATGACCGAATCATATATCGAAAGCGTAAGTGAAAGATATATAGAGCTTTACGAAAACATCGTAGGCGAAAAATTTCACAAAGCCGGAGCGGGGGAGAATATTGAGGAGCGTATTCGGAAGAATGTTGAGTTTTTTTTAAGTAGCAATGTTGTTTAAATAAGTGCTTAGTTACGAAATAGTTATAAGCCAGCTATGTTCTTGTTGTATAGCTGGCTTTTTGTTTTGAATATGGAGCACTGGTTAAATGTATTTGTACATATTTTTAGAACAGTATCTTTTATTCTGAGAGAGTTGGAGCAAAACTCAACCTGTCGGAAATTCTGACAAGTTCGAAAAGATGGTAGCAGAGAGGATAGTATGCCAATTTCTCATTACAAAACTATTGTTAAAAATTAGCTTAAGTAGGATAGGAAGTAGGGGACTTTAGAGAAAGATTTTCCTTAATTTGTCTGTTCAGTAAAGGGTTTCACTTGGCAGATTCGTGTGTACGTTTTGGGTTTTAGCCCAAAAACAAAAAGAGACGGAGCAAACCCCGTCTCTAAAATATCATGATTATCAATCATTTAATTGCTTTAAATCATATTTATCAGTTTACTAACCGACTCCTTAGCATCGCCAAGTAACAAATGAACTCCCGACTCTTTTTTATAAAGAGGGTTATCAACACCTGCATAACCGGGGCTAAGGTCGAAGTTGCATATAAATATTTCTTTTGCCTGGTCAACGTTCAACACTGGCATTCCGTAAATAGGAGTGTCAACAGCATCGCGTGCGGCTGGGTTTAAAACGTCGTTTGCACCGATAACAATAACGGCATCGGTATTTTTGAAGTCATCGTTTATTGCATCCATTTCGTAGAGCTGTTCGTAAGAGACATCGGCTTCTGCGAGTAGTACGTTCATGTGTCCGGGCATACGTCCTGCGACAGGGTGTATAGCGTAACGAACTTTTGCGCCGTTGCTCTCCAACTTGTCGGCTAACTGACGAACTAAATGTTGTGCTTGTGCCAGTGCCATTCCGTACCCTGGAACGATAATTACAGATTTTGCTTTCTTTAAAACTTCTGCTGAATTATCCTTTTTTGCATCTGAGCCTTGCGCGGGTTTGCTATCTAACAAAGAAATCAAGCGACTAACAGATTCTTTAGCATCGCCCAACAATAGATGAACTCCCGACTCTTTTTTGTAAAGTGGGTTGTCAACTCCTGCGTAACCAGGATTAAGGTCGAAGTTGCAAATAAATATCTCTTTTGCTTGGTCAACGTTCAATACAGGCATTCCGTAAATAGGAGTGTCAACAGCATCGCGTGCGGCTGGGTTTAAAACGTCGTTTGCACCGATAACAATAACAGCATCGGTATTTTTAAAGTCGTCGTTTATTGCATCCATTTCGTAAAGCTGGTCGTAGGAGACATCGGCTTCTGCGAGTAGTACGTTCATATGTCCTGGCATACGTCCTGCAACAGGGTG
>ERZ795030.4284-NODE-4284-length-14160-cov-4.614605_pt1 | contig 14160 bp, 7 predicted proteins | sample MGYA00375122_ERZ795030 | MGnify/ENA primary metagenome ERZ795030 (study PRJEB30165, sample SAMN05720146) | activated sludge metagenome | isolation source: anaerobic digester from wastewater treatment plant | place: Japan | collected 2015-04-20 ...
GCCTGGTCAGCGCGCTTGATGGCATCCTGGCCGGACTCGTCGGGTGCAAACTGTGCGACACCGGCGCTGAAGGTGATCAGCACCTTTTCGGTGCCAGCCAGAAAAAAACGTTTGGTCAACTCGCGCTGCAGCCGAGTCATTGCCTCAATGCCCTTTTCCAGCGTGGTGTCAGGCAGCAATAAGACAAATTCTTCGCCACCATAACGCGCCAGCGTATCTTGTGGCCGCATCACTTCGCGGGCGACACCTGCGAGGTGCGCCAGCGCGACATCGCCGGTGGCATGGCCCAGCGTGTCGTTGAGTTTCTTGAAGTTGTCAATGTCCAGCAGGGCCATGCACAGGGGTGTCTCGAGTCGTTTGACCTTGGATATCTCACGTCTGACCGCCTCATCGAGTCCGTTGCGATTGAGTGCCCCGGTCAGTGGGTCATGGCGTGCCTGCGCACTGACCCGGTCGAGTTCCTGGTGCAGCTTGGTCAGCTCAGCCTCGGTGGCCTCAGCCCGCTTCTTCATGTTCTGCAATTCATCGCGCGCCGACTGGCTGTCGTGGGCCATGTCGCGGGTCGCTCCGACCACGTCTTTCAGAACTGGCGCGATATCGGTGATGGTCCTGGCCTGTTCTATCAGACGGGCGCTTTCTTCGAGCTTGTCGTGAAAACTGCCGGTGCTCTCGGACATGGAGGCCAGGCGGTCAACAAAGGTTGCCAGCATCTGGCGCATTTCTTCGTGTGCCTGCACGCTGCGCGACTTGGCTTCGGTTTGCTTGAAGATCACGTCTTTCAGGCGCTGCTCCACATCGTCGAGTCTGCGCAGTGTCAACGGGGGAACACAAACGTTCATCAGCGCGTCCACCTGCCCCTTCAGCCAGCCGTCGTCGAGGCTCAGGTGGCTGATGTTCTCGATAATCAAGTGCAGCAGTTTGAGCAGCACATTCTTGATCTCAGCCTGATCTTCCGCGGCAAAAGACAGACGGTGTCCATAACTGGCGAGCATCTGCTTGACGGCGACCGCATCGGCGTTGGGCTGACGCAGCGCCTTGACCAGGGTTTGCGTTTGCTCCAGAAAGCGCTCATCGTCTTGCCCCAACGCCGGCAACGCGTACTCGACCATGCGGGCAATCTGGCTGAAAAAGTCGGCAGTCAAGGCGGGTGCTGTGAGCGGCACCGACTCTGCCGGGTCGATCATCGTGATGACCGGTTTGGCCGGTTCAGCCAGTGCCAGGTTGACCGATTTGCCGGGATCTGGGGCCGGTGGGCTAAAGCCACCATAGGCCATCAAGGCGCTTTTCACCCCGTCCCAGTTGAGCTGGTTGATGGCCGACTCCAGCAAACCGCGTTGTTTTTGTTGCCCTGGTGTTCTGGTGGGCAGCGCCACGGCAATGTCGCGCAGGCGATCGGCTGGAAAAGCGGGCTCAATCGGCTGACCAGCAATTTCGCTGTACAGGCGCTGGTAATTGATTGGTGTCGGTGCCAGTTTGCGAACGGTCAACTGCTTGAGCGTTTCCCGTGCAATCTCGAATGGATTTTTGTCTATCATGACATCACTCTGCTATCAATAACATAACTGCTAGCGCTTATTCCATAAGGGTTGGAAGCCTAAAACATCATATATCAATGTTGCCGGCCCGCAACGCATTGGTCTCGATGAACTCACGCCGAGGTTCGACCTCGTCGCCCATCAGCATGGTGAACACCCGGTCGGCTTCAATGGCATCGTCAATTTGCACCCGCAGCAGGGTGCGCACAGTCGGGTCCATGGTGGTTTCCCAGAGCTGCTCGGGGTTCATTTCGCCCAGGCCTTTGTAGCGTTGGCGGCTGGTGGCGTGCTCGGCCTGACCGATCAGCCAGGTCATGGCTTCGCGGAAGTCGCCAACTTTTTGCTCCTTCTGGCGCTCACCTTCGCCACGCATCACTTTGGCACCCTCGCCGAGCAAGCCCTTAAAGGTTTTTGCCGCTTCGTTGAGTGCCGCATAGTCAGCCCCATGGACAAAATCCTGCGTCAGCACGCTGCTCTTGATGTTGCCATGCAAGCGGCGGCTGATGCGCAAAATCGGCTTGTCACTGCGGACATCAAATTCCCCGGCCACCTCGGCATCGGGCAGGAAAGCCTGCATGGCGGCAGCCGAGACCTCGGCATCTGCCACCGTGTCAAGGTTCAGCGCGACACCGTCGGCAATGGCACGCAGCGCCGACACATCCATGAAGTTGCCCAGCCGGGCGATGACGGCTTGCGCCAACTGGTGTTTGCGGGCCAGCTCGGTCAAGCCGTCGCCTGCCAGCGTGGCAGCGGCCTGTCCGCCGGTAAATACCGAGGCGTTGACCAGTGCAATGCGCAGCAAAAAGTTTTCCAGATCGGTCTGTCCCTGCAAATACAGCTCTTCCTTGCCTGCCTTGACCTTGTACAGCGGCGGCTGGGCAATATAGATGTGGCCGCGCTCGACCAGCTCTGACATCTGGCGGTAGAAGAAGGTCAGCAGCAGGGTGCGGATGTGGGCACCGTCCACGTCGGCATCGGTCATGATGATGATGCGGTGGTAGCGCAGCTTTGCCACGTCAAAGTCGTCGTTGCCGGTGCTGCCGCCAGCCTTGCCGATGCCGGTGCCCAGGGCGGTAATCAGCGTCAGAATTTCGTTGCTGGTCAGCAGTTTTTCGTAGCGGGCCTTTTCCACGTTCAATATCTTGCCGCGCAAGGGCAAAATTGCCTGGAACTTGCGATCCCGCCCCTGCTTGGCCGAGCCACCGGCTGAATCGCCTTCGACGATGTAGATTTCACACAGCGCCGGGTCTTTTTCCTGGCAGTCGGCCAGTTTGCCAGGCAGGCCCATGCCGTCGAGCACGCCCTTGCGGCGGGTCAAATCACGTGCCTTGCGGGCCGCTTCACGGGCGCGGGCGGCCTCGACAATCTTGCCAACAATGATCTTGGCATCGGCCGGGCGCTCTTGCAGGTAGTCAAACAGCAGCTTTGACACAATGTCCTCGACCGGTCCGCGAACCTCGGATGAAACCAGCTTGTCTTTGGTCTGGCTGCTGAACTTGGGCTCGGGCACCTTGACGCTCAGCACGCAGGTCAGACCTTCGCGCATGTCGTCACCGGTCACCTCGACCTTGGCTTTTTTGGCAATCTCGGTGTCGTCGATGTATTTGTTGATGACCCGCGTCATGGCTGCGCGCAGGCCGGTCAGGTGCGTGCCACCATCACGCTGCGGGATGTTGTTGGTAAAGCACAGCACCTGTTCGTTGTAGCCGCTGTTCCATTGCATCGCCACTTCCACGCCGATGTTGGTGTTCTGGTCACTCTGGCGGTCGCCGAGTGCGTGAAAGATGTTCGGGTTGAGGATGGTTTTGCCCTTGTTGATGAAGTTGACAAAGCCCTTGACACCACCAGCACCGGAAAAATCGTCCTCTTTGCCGGTGCGCTCGTCCTTGAGGCGTATCTTGACGCCGTTGTTCAGAAAGCTGAGTTCACGCAGACGCTTGCTCAAAATCTCGTAATGGAAATCGGTGTTGGTCTGAAAAATCTCCAGATCAGGCAAAAAGTGAACTTCGGTGCCACGGTGCTCGGTCTGGCCAATCACTTTCATCGGCGACACCTCAACCCCGTTGACCGTCTCGATCAGGCGGTTTTGCACAAAACCCTTGCAAAATTCCATCACATGCACCTTGCCATCACGGCGAATCGTCAGGCGCAGCATTTTGGACAGCGCATTGACGCAGCTCACGCCAACGCCGTGCAAGCCACCTGACACCTTGTAGCTGTTCTGGTTGAACTTGCCGCCGGCGTGCAGTTCGGTCAGGGCGATCTCGGCGGCGCTGCGCTTGGGGTCGTGTTTGTCGTCCATCTTGACACCGGTCGGGATGCCACGCCCGTTATCGACCACTGACACCGAGTTGTCGGTGTGGATGGTGACCAAGATATCGTCACAGTGGCCGGCCAGCGACTCGTCGATCGAGTTGTCCACCACCTCAAATACCAGATGGTGCAGCCCGGTGCCGTCCGAGGTGTCACCAATGTACATGCCAGGGCGCTTGCGCACCGCTTCGAGCCCTTCCAGAATCTGGATCGAGCCCTCGCCGTAGGCTTCAGAAGCGCCAGCCTGATGGGCATCGATGGTCGGCTGAAAGTTGGAGCTGTCAGCGTTGTCATCGCCTGTGCGAACGGTATCTTCGATGGGCAAGACAGGCTTGTTTTCTTCGGTCATGAGGCACTCTTGATCAGGTTGGGGCAGGGCACCGAGTCAGTTGCCGCGCGAAATTTCATGGATTTTCGGAACTCTGGAAACATCAAACCCGCTAGAAACAGAGCGTTCATCGCGGGTTTGTTTTGTCAACTTGCAAGGTACGCTGGCTAAATTCGCATCGGCATGACGACATATTTGAAATGGTCGATTTCAGGGATCGTCAACAGCGCCGAACTGTTGCCGTCCGAGATCTCGATCTTGATCATCTCCTGCGACATATTCGACAGTGCATCGATCAGGTAAGTGACGTTAAAGCCAATTTCGATGCTGTCGCCGCTGTAGTCAATGTCGAGTTCATCCACCGCTTCTTCCTGCTCGGCGTTGTTGGCCGCCACCCGCAGTGTGCCGGGGTCGATGTTCAGCCGCACCCCCTTGAACTTGTCGCTGGTCAAAATGGCGGTGCGCTGCAGGGTGGACAGGAGCGCGGCGCGGCCCAGGATGATGCTGTTTTGATGGTTGCGCGGGATGACACGGTTGTAATCGGGAAACTTGCCCTCGACCAGCTTGGAGACAAACTCCATGCCGCCAAAGCTGAACTTGGCCTGGTTGTTGGCAAACTGCATGTCAATCGCGCCTTCAGCATCGGACAGCAGGCGCTGCAACTCAAGCACTGTCTTGCGCGGCAAAATCACCTCCTGTTTGGGCACTTCAACCTCTAGCGTGCTCGATGCAAACGCCAGCCGGTGACCATCGGTGGCGACCAAGCTGAGCTGCGGGCCTTCTGCCACAAACAAGATGCCATTGAGGTAATAGCGAATGTCATGCACGGCCATGGCAAACGACACCTGGCTGAGCAAGCCTTTCAGGGTTTTTTGTGGCACGCTGAACACCGGGCCAAAATTGGCCGATTCCTGCACCAGCGGAAAGTCCTCGGCCGGCATGGTCTGCAGGGTGAATCTGCTTTTGCCGCCCTTGAGGATCAGTTTGGCCGCGCTGGATTCGAGCGACACCACCTGGTCAGCGGGCATGCTGCGCAAAATGTCAATGAGCTTGCGGGCACCAACCGTGGTGTTGAAGTCACCGTCATCGCCACCAAGTTCAGCAGAGGTGCGAATCTGGATTTCCAGGTCGCTGGTGGTAAACAGCAGTTTTTGACCGGTCTTGCGGATTAACACGTTGGCCAGAATCGGCAGGGTGTGGCGCCGCTCCACAATACCTGAGACGGCTTGCAGTACTGCCAGCACTTTGTCCTGGGTGTCTTTTAAAACAATCATGTCTTCCTCTTGTGGTCAATCGTCAAATGGGCTGTTGGCGCGGTACTCTTGCCAGTTATCGCAGACTGCAAAAGCGCTATTTTCCCACTCATTTGGCTGGTTTGGCTGGTTTGGCGCTAGCCTTTGAGCGTTTGCTCCAGCACATGGAGCTGCTGGTTGAGTTCGGTCATTTGCTGGCGCTCCCCGCCAATCTTGCGCACCGCATGCAGCACCGTGGTGTGGTCGCGCCCGCCAAACAGCTCGCCAATTTCCGGCAGGCTTTTTTGGGTCAGTTCCTTGGCCAGGTACATGGCAATCTGGCGCGGGCGGGCAATGCTGGCCGGGCGCTTCTTGGAGTACATGTCGGCGATCTTGATCTTGTAGTAGTCGGCCACCGTCTTCTGGATGTTTTCCACCGAGATCTGCCGATTCTGGATTGACAGCAGGTCACGCAGGGCTTCGCGGGCCAGCATGATGGAAATTTCCTTCTGGTTGAAACGCGAGTACGCCAGGATTTTGCGCAACGCACCTTCAAGCTCGCGCACATTTGAGCGCACATTCTTGGCCACGAAAAAGGCCACTTCCTCTGGCATCACAATGCCCTCGACGTGCGCCTTGTTGATCAGAATGGCGACCCGCATTTCAAGTTCGGGCGGCTCAATGGCCACCGTCAAACCTGAATCAAAACGCGAAACCAGTCGCTCATGGATGTCCGCCAAACCCTTCGGGTAGGTGTCGCTGGTCATGACAATGTGCGACTTGCGCGCCAGCAGGGCTTCAAAAGCGTTGAAGAACTCCTCCTGCGTGCGCTCCTTGTTGGCGAAAAATTGCACATCGTCGATCAGCAGCAAGTCCAGCGAATGGTAGCGTTCCTTGAATTCATCAAAGGCCTTGCGCTGGTAGGCCTTGACCACATCGGTGACAAACTGCTCGGCATGGATGTAAAGCACTTTGGCGTTGGGCCGTTCGCTGATCAGTTGGTTGCCGACCGCATGCATCAGGTGCGTCTTGCCCAAGCCGACCCCGCCGTAAATGAACAAAGGGTTGTAAAGATGCCCAGGCATGCCCGCTACGTGCATCGCTGCGGCGCGCGCCATCCGGTTGGCGCTACCCTCTACCAGGGCATCAAAGGTCAGCGCGGTGTTGAGCCGACTTTTCAATGGCTCGTTGGCAGGTGTGGTGTCGGCTGATGTCGTCACATCAGCCTGGCTGGCACCAGACTGATGAAGCAGCGGTCTTCTGCCGGACGCTTCGCGCGGGGCAATCGCCAGCTCAATCTGAACCGGCTGGCCAGTCAGGCGCTCCATCAACAGCGCCAGGCGCCCACTGTACTGGGCCCTGATCCAGTCCAGCTTGAAGCGGTTGGCGACAAACAGCGTGACTCTGGACAGGTCATCGGCGACTTGTGCTGTCAGCGGCTTGATCCAGGTCTGGAACTGTTGTTCGGGCAGCTCCTGCGACAGTTGGTCAATACAGGCTTGCCAGAAATCCGGGTTGGGAATGGCTTGTTCAGCCTCGGGTAGTGGGGGTTCTCCCTCAATCATCATGCGGTCAGTCTTTGTGGATAGTTGCTGATTTATGCTAGCACAGATCCGATTTATCAAATGCTTATCCACATTGCCGGTGGCAACCGGGGCGGCTGCGCAAAACCGTGACCTGTTCCCTGCGATTCCATTTATAAATCATCGATGTTGTTGTTATCTCGCCTTGCCTTGCGTTTGCAATGGCTGCGGCAGGGTGTCTATCCCAGGCTGATTGCAACAACATACTGGTTGATGTAAGGCGCCGAGCGCCTCATTTTTTTAAAGACGACGGACTCCGATGCAGATGCAGGATCAATTCGGCTGAACACACGCAGTTTCTGCTCGGGTAGCCTGAGTTGCGTGCATCCCCGTGCGTCAGCATCTGCTAAAGGCGCGACTGCAATCATCAAAATCTACCCACGGACTCCTCAGACAGGCCGTTTTTCGGTGCATTCGGGTTTGGCGAGCCAGTAACCCGCATGCCTTGATCTCCAACCAGTATGAAGGGTGCCCAGAAGAACGGGTGAGACAGTGAAACTTCGGTATTTTGACTGATCCGCAGCCGGACATCTGCGGCAATCATGTCGCGCTTGGCTCGGGCCAACGCTTCGCTGCGTGGGCGAGTGGCCATTTGCGCAAAGGCCGATTGCACCAGTCTGGCGGCGGAACTGCTCTCGACGCTCCATTGAGTGACCAGCAGTGATTTGGCACCGGCGTACATAAAACTGCGGGTCAAACCGGCGAAGCCTTCGCCTCGATCTTCGCCACCACTGCCGCTGGCCGTATTGCACGCTGACAGAACAACCAGATCCGCGTTCAAATCCAGGCCGAGGATTTCACCCATTTCCAACAGTCCATCGTTCTCGGGATCGCCGACAAAACTAAGAGCCAGAGCCGGTTGCGTTCCAGGGCCAAAGTCACCGGCCATCAGCCCGTGGGTGGCGAACAGCAGGTTGCGGTAAAGATTCAGTCGCAAGTGTTTGACGTTGTATTCGCTGGCCCTGGTGCCGACGAACAAGTCTTGTTCGGGCTTCGCTCCGAGAATCCGTGCGACATAAAGTGCCTCCTGGTAGGTCTCTGGCAAGGGTGGCAACGTGACCCCGGTCATGGCACGCCGTGCTTTCAAGGCATGCAGGATGGCTGACCGGGTTGCGGCACGGTTGACGCTTTGGGGTGCTGCGCCCGAAGATCCAAAATCCGGATCGGCAAACGCGATCAGCGGACGCTGTGCCGGGACCGCAGCCTTACCGAACTGCCGCAAGCTGCGCAGGACCGAGAGCGACGGCAAATAGGTGATGGCGTGGCTGTTGACCCAGAATGGCGCGGTTTGCCATTCAATACCAATGACTGAAACGTCGGCGCTTTTGTTGCTGCTGAAGGGTTGCGTCAACAAGGTCTCAAATGGCACTTTGTAAAGCAGGTCATCCGGTGCAAGAAAAACGTGGCGCTTGCCGCGCAAGCTTGCTTCGGCGGGTGCGACCAAGTTCCGATACAAGGCATGGGCCGGTTGGGCGTGATGTTTGAGGAAGACTTGGCGCAGGCCTGCCTCAGTGCCGTGCGCCAACTCGTTGGCAATACTGGCGAAAGTCTGGCGATAAGACTCGCTTTGCCGGATCAATTCCTCGCGGCTTTGCGGCAACAGGAACAGGTCGACTGTGTCGCGCGTAATCGCCCAGAGTGCGGTGCGCCGGGGCATGACGAAGTAGCTCAGCGCTGCTTCGTTCGGGTCAAGCAGCGCCTGGACATCCTGGATGCGCATCGGCTTGGGCATCTTCAAGTCGATATAGCGCGGGTAGCGAGTGCGCAAGCTGTCTTGCAGTTCCTGATGCGCCAGCTTCAGCTTGCCAATGCGAACGTTGAGTGCCTGCGGTTCAGCCGGATCAGCCTTGGCCTTGATTTGCTGCAGTTGCCTTTCGAGGGTTGCAATCTCGAGTGTGGCGAAGCGATCCCTCACCAGCAGTGCCTTGAAATCAGGATCTGCAACTGTTGCAGCAAAAGTATCGCTGGCACGTGCTTCCATCAGCATTTCTGAAAATACCCGCGAACGTGCCTGCTCGGCGATTTGAAAGGCTTGCAGGTGGTAGTTGGGGTCAAGGGTCGACTCGAAGCGACGAATCAGCAATTCGATGTATTCCCGGTAGAGGTGCGCAAACTGCTGGAAGAAAGCAGTCTTGGCCTGTCGCGATATTTCGCCGGCACCTGCGGCCAGTTCTTCCAGCACTGCCACAGCGCGGCCATAGCTGGTCAGTGCCTGGTCAGGACGGCCCTCTGCGACGAACAACTGTCCTTGCAGATGCAGGCCCTTGACCCAGCCGGCCCGATCGGCGATGGCCTCCTTCAACGGCAATGCTGCTGCCAGGTATTTCCAGGCTTCTTCGTTCTGGTGCAGAAGGACAGCAAGCTCGGCCAAATCCAGCTCAATGTCGGAAAGCAGTTTGCGGTCCGCAACTTGTGCGGCGATCGGGTAGGCCTCAAGGAGGGACTTGCGAGCAGCAGGCCAGCTCAGTTGCTGACGCTGTATAGCGGCCAATTGATGAAGCGATGTCGCCTGCGCATGCTGGTCGCCGATATGCCTGGCAATGATGCTGAAGCGCTGTTGCGCCTTGAATGCCTGATCGAGCTTGCCGGTCGCCAGATAGGACTGGCTCAGCCGATGCCAGAGTTGGCTGATGGTTGACTGGTCGTCCTTGAAGTGGCCCTGCTCGATCATTTTGTTGAACAGGTTTTCGGCGGCATCGAAATCACCCAAGCGCAGATACAGGTCACCGAGATCGATATTGCCGCGCACCAGTCCTCTGTCGATGGCCCAGCGCAGGTTCGCGAAGGCTCGGCCATAGTTACCCGTCAGCATATCGATGCGGCCGCAGAGCAGGCGGTATTGGAGAAGCACTGCTTCGTTGCCAGGGTGGCGGCTCTGGAATTCCTGAGCAATGGTCAGCGCCTGGGCATAGTTGCCCGAGTCAAACAGGCTTTCGGCGCGTTGCAGCGCGTCGACATCTTCAGCCGATGTCACCTCCTCGACCACGATGTCGTCGAGCCAAAGCCAGCCAATGTCCTGCATGACGATGCGAAAGTCGATGCTGTCGTTGTGGCCGATATTGACGGTAACCGTGAATGGTCGCCAATCATAGGTCCCGGAGGGCAAGGCAAAGCGTTTCGCCCAAGCGGCATCGATTGTCAGCAAACCGGCACCTGGTTTCAAATCTCTGGCTTTCAGAGAGCAACTCAGGCGGATCAGCGTGTTTGGCCTGAGTCCGCCAATGCGCTGTGAGAGTGTTGTGAACACATGCGGTGTAGTTGGCGACTTGTTGCCAATCAGCAAAGAGCGCTGTCCCTTGAACTTTTCAGCCGTATCGATCTTCATGAACGCATGGGCGTTCTTGCTGTTCCACCACAGGCCAAAGTTGAACTTGCCATCTGATCGCTCGTAATGCCCGGTGCCCCACGGGAAAACAATGCCTTCCTCAAAGCCGCTGTTTTTCAGCAAATTCGCGCCGGGGTTGGCGGGAGCGTTAGTGACAAGCCCAATTTTGTCCTGCTTAAGGGTTCTAGCCAGGGCGAAGCTATGTCCAAACGCCGCCATCTCGCCTTGTGCCATGTGTGCCGCTGCGATGTTGTTGATGACTTCTGCATTCAGTGGGCTGCTTGCGTCAATTCTGGATGAGGCTTGTTGATAGTGTTTCAGCGCCAGCGCGAACTCCCTGTCGTTGAAAAACTGATCGGCTTGGCGGATGGTCTGCTCGACCTCCTGTGCACCAGCAGCAGCAAAGGCAAACAGGCAGACCAACCCTTTTGCAAGTGCGATCAGGTAGCGTAAAACCGGTCTATCCATTTAGTCACTACTGCAACGGGTAACCAACTCGGCATGATTCAAACTTGGCTAACACTTTAGCGTATGCAGCTTGGCTCGTCGATATCCTTTTGATCTTCACGCTGGATAACTGGCGCGGCAACCAAGCCTTTCACCGCAGCACCACGCAGATCTCGCCCGACACGTCAAAAGCCGCAATTGGGTAGCCCTGCCCAGCACCCCAAAATGGCGCTGAACCTTTCAATAGCATCTTGCCTATTGTGCAGTGATGCACCAACAAAACCAGATCAAGCGGACCCGCGCGCAGCCCGAATTGATCAAGATCGTTCGCAGCCAAGTTGCCAACAGTGTTCACTGAAAACGCCTCTTTGCGTATCAACCTGGGCCAATATGCGTTTTTGTCATTAGGAAATTACCTTTAAGTCGTTTGCGTTTTCAGAGATGGCGCATAGAGTTGCGTCAGCCACTGTGATCGATTTCGCCGCTAGCGCTTTATACAAAAGCGTCAGCAGCTATTATTTTTGCAGCATTGGTGAGTTTGTCGCGATCACTGCAACCCAAGGAGCTTTCTATGTCCGAATCCTGGAAATTTGAAACCAAATCTGTTCACGCTGGCTACTCGCCGGACCCGACCACCAAAGCAGTCGCAGTTCCAATCTACCAAACAGCCGCCTACGCCTTTGACAACGCACAGCATGGTGCAGATTTGTTTGACCTGAAAGTGGCGGGCAACATCTACACCCGCATCATGAACCCGACGCAAGATGTGCTGGAACAACGGCTGGCGGCACTCGAAGGCGGCATTGCTGCGCTGGCACTGGCATCCGGACAGGCAGCGGTGACCTATGCGATCCAGACCATCGCCGAGACCGGCGACAACATCGTGTCGTCGAGTGCGCTGTACGGCGGCACCTACAACCTGCTTGCCCACACGCTGCCCCTGTCGGGCATCACCACCCGCTTTGCCGACCCGCGCGACCCCGCCAGTTTTGAGCCGCTGATTGATGACAAGACCAAAGCGGTTTATGTCGAGTCCCTGAGCAATCCGCAAGGCACGGTGGTTGACATTGCCGCAATCGCCAAAATTGCCCACCGCCACGGCGTGCCGCTGATTGTCGATAACACGGTGGCCACGCCTTACCTGCTGCGCCCGTTCGAGCACGGTGCCGATATCGTGGTGCATTCCCTGACCAAATACCTGGGCGGGCATGGCACCAGCATTGGTGGTGCCATCGTCGATTCCGGCAAGTTCCCCTGGGCCGAGCATAAGGCTCGCTTCAGGCGTCTCAACGAGCCCGACCAGAGCTACCACGGTGTGATTTATACCGAAGCCCTTGGCCCGGCAGCCTACATTGGCCGCGCCCGCGTGGTGCCACTGCGCAACAACGGTGCCGCCATTTCGCCGTTCAACGCTTTCCTGATTCTGCAGGGCATTGAAACCCTGGCGCTGCGCATGGACCGCATCAATGACAACACGCTGGCAGTGGCCAGGTTCCTGCAACTGCAAGACAAGGTGTCGTGGGTCAACTATGTGGGTTTGAAGGAGCACCCGGATCATCCACTGGCACAAAAGTACCTGGGCGGCAAAGGCTCGGGCCTGCTGACCTTTGGTGTCAAGTCGGCACCTGGCGAAGGTCGCAAGGCCGGTGCGTCCTTTCTGGATGCGCTGCAACTGTTCACCCGCCTGGTCAATATTGGGGATGCCAAGTCGCTCGCCACCCACCCGGCATCAACCACGCACCGCCAGTTGTCACCCGCAGAGCTGATCAAGGCGGGGGTCTCTGAAGATGCGGTGCGCCTGTCGATTGGCATCGAGCACATTGACGATTTGCTGGCCGACCTGGCGCAGGCGCTGGCGCCAGTCTGAGCCTGCACCTGAAAGGCTGAAAGGAGAACAGATTTTTGCCAATACCTGCTACAGCTTTGTCTCTGACACCGAGGTGGTGCATGTGGCTTCGGTGCACAAGTACGACCGGGAGAAGAAAACCCTGGTGGCAGTCAATGGCGCCGGGGGACTCTCGCCACAAGCCAACGTGCTGGAGGGTCAATACGCCAAGGCTTGGGCGCGCAACATCTGGGCTGACACCCTGCTATGAAACCAGTACACAAATGAACTTTCAACAACTCCGCTCGGTTCGGGAAACCATTCGCAACAACTTCAACCTGACCGATGTGGCAGCCGTTCTTCACACATCGCAGCCGGGCGTGAGCCGCCAGATCCGGGAGCTGGAAGAAGAGTTGGGCATCGACATATTTGCCCGCACCGGCAAGCGCTTGACCGGGCTGACCCCGCCCGGTGACTTGTTGCTTCCGATTGTGGAGCGGCTGCTGCTTGACTGTGACAACCTCAAACGTGTCGGGCAGGAATTCAGTTCCCGCGTTGATGGTCGCCTTACGGTGGCCGCAACCCACTCGCAGGCACGTTATGCGCTGCCACATGTGGTGCGCGACTTTCGAGCGCTGTTTCCTCAGGTCACACTGCATCTGCATCAGGGCTCACCGAAACAGGTGGCTGAAATGCTGTTGACGGGTGAGGCCGATATCGGCGTGGCCACCGAGGCGCTGGCGCTCTATCCTCAGCTTGTGACCTTGCCATGCTACCGATGGACCCATAGCATCATCGTGCCGCCGGGTCACCCGCTGCTGGCGCATGAGGAACCTGTCACCTTGCAGCAACTTGTCAGCTATCCGATCATTACCTACAACCAGGGCTATACCGGCAGATCACACATTGACGATGCATTTGCCCGGGCCGGACTGCAGCCAGAGGTGGTGCTGACTGCCATGGATGCCGATGTGATCAAGACCTATGTCGAATTGGGCATGGGTGTGGGCATCGTCGCCTCCATCGCGCTCGATCCTGAACGCGATCAACAACTGCGTATCCTGGATGCCAGGCACCTGTTCGAGATCAATCTGACCCGGTTAGCCGTGCGGCGCGGTACCTGGCTGCGTGGTTTTACCTACAAGTTCATTGAGACGTTTGCCCCAACGCTCAATCGCGAGGTTGTCGGGCAGGCCTTGTCTGAGTCTCATGTGCCGGTATAAATGTCGCCATCGACGGACATTGGGCGCAAGATGAGCCGGATCAATCGCCTTCGCTGGAACTTTCTGGGCTTGATGGGTGCATTGATGGGTGCATTGATGGCTTCAAGACAGATGCTTTGTCGCAGGCGAGCTCGACAACCCCAGCTTGGCCGGCATTGCCGGGGCCGAGGGCATCGTCGTTGACCGGCTCGAAGAGGTCGGCCCGGCGCTGCAAAAAGCCATAGCGGCGCAGATGAACCACGGCAAAACGACCGTCATCGAGATCATGGTCACCCGTGAGCTCGGCGACCCGTTCCGCCGCGATGCGCTGTCGCGACCGGTGCGGCTACTGGACAAGTACCAGGACTAT
>ERZ795030.4290-NODE-4290-length-14144-cov-14.960608_pt1 | contig 14144 bp, 8 predicted proteins | sample MGYA00375122_ERZ795030 | MGnify/ENA primary metagenome ERZ795030 (study PRJEB30165, sample SAMN05720146) | activated sludge metagenome | isolation source: anaerobic digester from wastewater treatment plant | place: Japan | collected 2015-04-20 ...
CAAACAACTCGTCGTCGAGCGTCGTCTCCGTGTGCTTGGCCAACCGCTTGAAGAATGCAAAGATCACGTGCGTGACCACGCGACGCAGCAAAATGGCACCGACGAGAAAGAGCGCCGCGAGTACATAGTGCGTGGGCGTATTGCCGCTGTTGCGCACATTGAAAAGCCTCAGGGCCGAATCGACGGTGTGCTCCAAAAAATCGGGCGTGCGCACGCTGGCCGGGGCCACCTTGCTGGCGGCCGCCGCACTGGTGTTCAGCGCCTGCTCCGTGCCGCCCGTGATGGCCGACGGCGCTTCAGCCACCGGCACAGGATCGAGCGGCGACTGGGCCGAGCCGGCTTCGTCCGCATGCAACCAACCGGCGCCGAACCACAGCGCCGCGGCGAGCAAACCTTTGCAATATGTCATCTTCATAAAGGGAAAGTGGGCTCTTCTGAAGAGCGGCCGCCCCGCCCTGTCAACGGTGCGGCCAGCGCGATACTGTTCCCGCTTGCGCACAGGCGAAGCCGGCCGCCATCATCGGCCCTGCATGCATGCACTACTTGGCATTGTTGACGCACTTCCTCCGCTCCCCTGGTGGGCCTGGGCCGGTTTCTTCACGTTCATCACCGCCATGCTGGCCCTCGACCTCGGCGTGTTCCAACGCGACTCGCACGAGGTAAAGATGAAGGAGGCACTTGGCTGGTGCGCCGTCTGGGCGTCACTCGCTCTGGCCTTCAACGTCCTCATCTACTTCTGGCGCGGCCCCGAGCTCGGCCAGCAGTTCCTCGCCTCGTACCTCGTCGAGCTCTGCCTGAGCGTGGACAACGTATTCGTGTTCATCATGGTCTTCGCCTTCTTCAAGGTGCCTGCCAAGTGGCAGCACCGCGTGCTCTTCTGGGGCATCCTCGGAGCGGTCATCATGCGCGCCATCTTCATCCTCGTCGGCGTGAGCGTGCTCGCCCGCTTCCACTGGCTGATCTACATCTTCGGCGCCTTCCTCGTGTACACCGGCATCAAGATGGCCATCCCGCACAAGGAGGAGGCGGAGGTCGATCCCGAGCACAACGTCGCCGTGCGGCTCTTCCGCCGCTGGTTCCCCGTCGCCACCAGCAACGACGAGCGCGGCCACTTCTTCGTGCGTGATCAAAACCGCTGGGCCGCCACGCCGCTCTTCGTCGTCTTGATCGTAATCGAGACCACCGACGTCATGTTCGCCCTCGATTCGCTGCCCGCCGTGCTCGCCATCACACGCGACGGCTTCGTGGCGCTCACCTCAAACATCTTCGCGATCCTCGGACTGCGCTCACTCTACTTCGCCCTCAGCGGCATCATGAAGCTCTTCCGCTTCCTAAAGATCGGACTCGCCGTGATCCTGAGCTTCATCGGCGTGAAGATGCTCATCTCCGCCTACGTCCACATCTCGACCGGCGTCTCCCTCGGCGTCATCGGCGGCGTCATCGCCGTCTCTGTGCTCGCCAGCCTCCTCATCCCGGCCCCGGAAATGGAGAAGAAGTAACGCGCACACGCGCCACGCCATTTCACCCCAAGACCGGCCCCGCCAACGGGCCGGTCTTTTTTGCGCCCCGCATCGGGCGCGCTTCTGCCGGCGAAAACTCGGCGATTGACTATTTCGCATTTCTGCGGACCAACTATCCGCGACATGTCCTCCACCGCCATCACCTGCCGCAAACGGCGCGCTGCCATTTTCAAGGCACTGGGCCATCCCGCACGACTGCGCATCGTGGAAGAGTTGCGCGGCGGCGAGCGCTGCGTGTGCGAGCTGGTCGATGTCTCAGAAGCAGGTTGGTCCACCGTCTCCCGACATCTGTCCGTCCTGAAATCTGCCGGTGTCGTCGAGGACGAGAAGCGCGGCCTGCAGGTCTTCTACCGACTGGCGCTGCCATGCGTGGGGACCTTTCTCGACTGCCTCGCCGGCGAGCCCGCATCCGCCAGCAAAGCGTCCGGCGCAGCCAAGTCCTGCAAGCACGCCTGATTTTTTTGCCCACTATTTCGCCAATCCGCCAAACAGAAAAACTCCTTCCGATGAAACCTGCAGCCCACGCCACCCTCCGCCTGCTGGCGGCCGCCACCGGGCTCGTGGCTTGGTGGTGCCTCTACCGGCACCTCGCCGCGCTGGCCGCATGGCTGACGTACACGGTGGCCGGCCTCGCGCGCGGCTCGCACCTCGGCGCCTCCGTCGAGTTCTTCGTTTTCGAGGTGCCGAAGGTCCTGATGCTGCTCGTGCTGGTCGTCTTCGGCGTAGGCGTCGTGCGGACGTTCTTCACGCCCGAGCGCACACGGCGCCTGCTCGCCGGTCGGCGCGAGTCCGTCGGCAACGTCCTCGCGGCGCTCCTCGGCACCGTCACGCCGTTTTGCTCCTGTTCGGCGGTTCCTCTGTTCATCGGTTTCGTCACCGCCGGCGTGCCGCTCGGTGTGACGCTCTCGTTTCTCATCTCGGCCCCGATGGTCAACGAGGTCGCGCTCGTGCTGCTCTTCGGGATGTTTGGCTGGAAAGTCGCCGGGCTCTACCTCGGGCTGGGCCTCGTCATCGCCATCGTCGCAGGCTGGATTCTCGGACGCCTCCGTCTGCAGAAATACGTCGAGCCCTGGGTGTACGAAAACATGGCCACCGCCACGGATGCCCCGAGCGACGACGGCACCTCCATGAGCTGGGCCGCTCGCGTGCAGGCCGGCCTCACGGCGGTACGCGAGATCGTCGGCAAGGTCTGGCTCTACGTGCTCCTCGGTATCGCCGTCGGCGCGGGGATTCACGGCTACGTGCCGGAGAACTTCATGGCCTCGCTCATGGGGCGCGACGCCTGGTGGTCCGTCCCGCTCGCGGTGCTCCTCGGCGTGCCCATGTACGCCAACGCCGCCGGCATCATCCCCGTGGTACAGGCGTTGCTCGGCAAGGGCGCGGCACTCGGCACCGTGCTCGCCTTCATGATGGCCGTGATCGGCCTGTCACTGCCCGAGGCGATCATCCTGCGCCAGGTGCTCCGCCCCCGGCTCATCGCCACGTTTTTCGGCGTCGTCGCAGGCGGCATCCTGATCGTCGGCTATCTTTTCAACATCCTCCTCTAAAACCTCCCATGGCACACGACCACCATCACCATTCGCACGGACACGACTGCCACGCGCACACGTCCGATCCGCACGCGCTCGACCGCAAACTCGCCGGCGCCGCATGGCTCAACGGCATCATCGTCATCGTCGAAATCATCGGCGGCGTGCTCTCCGGGAGCGTGGCGCTGCTCTCCGATGCGTTGCACAACCTGAGCGACGTACTCGCGCTCGTGATGGCGTGGGCCGCTCGCATCCTGGGCCGCCGGCCCGCCACGGCCCGGCACACGTTTGGCCTGCGCCGGCTGGAGGTGGTGGCGGCTTTCGTCAACGCGCTCACGATCCTCGCGGCAGCCGCCTTCATCATCAAAGAGGCGGTCGAGCGCCTGCTGCATCCCACGCCCATCGGTAGCGGCATCATGCTTGCGGTCGCCGTCGTGGGCCTGGTCGCCAACCTCGCCTCGGTGCTGCTGCTCGGCGGCCACCGCCACGACGACCTCAACGTGCGCGGTGCGTTCCTGCACCTCGTGCTCGACACCGTTTCCTCCGTCGCCGTCGTGGCGGCAGCGCTGTTGGCCAACACAAAGATCGGCCCCTGGCTCGACCCCATCGTCTCGCTGCTCGTCGTCGCCTTCGTGTTGCGCGGCAGTTGGGATCTGCTCGGCCGTTCGCTGCGCGTGCTGCTCGAAGCGGCCCCGCCCGATCTCGACCTCGCGACGGTGCAGTCCGATCTCGCCACAGTTGCCCCGGCCTGCCGCCTCGAACATCTCCACGCCTGGGAGCTGACGCCCGGCCAGACCGTGCTGACGGCCGACGTCGTCTCCACCACAACCTCGGCGCCCACCCTCTGCGCCGACCTTGAAAACCTACGCCATCGCCTCGCTGAGAAATGGGGCGTCGCACACGCCACGCTCCAACCAGTCGCATCGACGGCCTCCGCCGGCGCATGCCCGATCGCGTGACGCTCCTTTCGCCAATCCACATTCAATCCGATGAAAAAGATCCAGATCCTCGGCACCGGTTGTGCCAAATGCCAGAATCTCGCCGCCGTGGCGGACCAAGCCGCCAAGACGCTCGGGGTGCCCTATGAACTCCAAAAGGTCACCGACCTGAAACAGATCATGAGCTTCCGGGTGATGAGCACGCCTGCCCTTGTCGTGGACGGTGTCGTGAAACTCTCCGGGCGCGTCCCCACGCTTGAGGAAGCGCAGAAGCTCATCGGCTAAACACGCACCGCCATGCACACACCAGCCATCGGATTCATCGGCGGCGGCCGCATCACCCGCATCTTCCTCGCCGGATGGGCGCGGGCCGGCCAACTCCCCGCGCGCATCGTCGTCGCCGATCCCAACGCCGGCACGGTAGTGGTCGTGGGATGCCCCCGCAGTGTTCGGTGCTCCGCAACGGGTCAAAGGCTCGGTGTGAAGCGAGGCAGAGTTCTCAAAGCTTGTAGGTAGCCTACGCGGCCCGAATTCGATTCGCGGGCAGCCACTTACAGTCCGTAGCTCGCAGCAACGCACCAATAGGCGAAGGCTTCCGGGGCGGTTTTTCGCAGGCCGCGCAAGCGTTCATAGGGGCCGACGAGAGTGTCACCTGTTTGCGGCTGATTCGCTTCCGCACGAATTTCCGTGAGCGTCTCGCCGGCGTTGTTCAAAAGCACGGACGCGAGACATGCCGCTTTGGCGGCGGCGGCTTTGGCGCTTGGGACCGACAACCCAGCCCCGATCATGTGGCTGTCGAGGTTGCTGACGCCTTTGAGGAGGAAGTCGGACTTGGCGTGCTGCTCCCCAAATTTGAGGTCGCGCTGGCAGAGCCAGTAAGCGGCGTCGATGGTGTCGCGGAGTGTTTCCGCCATCGTGAAGCTGGTTCTTCGGTAACCGTTCTGGGCAGGCAGGATGGCTAGATAGGTGTTTCGCACCGCATCCAAGCTGTGGGCGACATCGAAAAGCGCTGCCACGTCGAAGAGCTGTTTAACCACTCGCGTCTGCTGCGGCTCCACCGGATCGCCTGCCCGATTCACGGGCGGTTCGTACAACACTCCGATGGTCGATGGGGCAAAGGCGGCCAGTTTGTCGCCCAGCAGGCAGTCAACCGTGGGCAAGCGGACGGACACCGAACTTGCGGTGCGGATGATGTCCACCTCGAGATTGGTTTCGCGCACGTCGGGATAGATCGAGGTCTCGAACAGTACATCGAGCAGGATATGGGATTCGTGGCCGGGGCGGACGGCGGAATTGAAATTGATCAGAAAGTGCTTGGTCGGCGGTTCGCTCCGGTCGCGATGGCCTTGATGCGTGTAGCGGATGAAAGGTTGCCCCGCTGGGTAGGTGACTTGCCGCAACGCTCGTTCGATTTCCTCCAGGCTCGCGTTGCATGCGATGTCCACATCGATGGAGAGGCGGCGGATGGGCTGGAGGTGGAGGACGAGGCTGGTCCCTCCTTTGAAGACGAAATCCAATCCCGCGTGGCGCAGGCGAGCCACGAGTTCGAGGGCGTGAATGCAGCGTTCGAGCAGTGCCAGGTCTCGGACTTGCAGTCGCGCCGCCTGGTCCTGCAACCAAGGAAGGGCAAAGCACTCGGGGGTGATCATTCGAAGAGTGAAGGACTCGGTAACGTCACGAATCGCCGTTTTGTGACGTTACCGAGTTGATTAGGTTCAAGAAGCGCTCCCCTAACCGCTTGCGATCTGAGTAACGGAGAAGCTCAGGAAAATCCAGGCGCCCGTCCCGACTTGCGCTCAAGAAGAGCGCGGTGAACTCCGCGGGATCCATGAGGGGCAGGTCATCCAGCTCGGCGGCAAGATCGACCAAGAGCTTTTCCGGGGTGGCGTAGTGGCCATCCACCGGTGCCTGGGTGGGGGTGCCGGGGCGCACGACGACGGTTTTGTCGCGGACAGCGAAGTTCTTGGCCTCGCGTTTACCGGGGTTGCGGTAGGCATCGTAACCGGCGTCGCGGAGGAGCTCCCAAACGCTGGCGACGCCCTCTTTTTCCACGTGGACGAAGGTGACGAACTTGCCGAGCAGGTGATGCATCCAAGGGTTGATCTGCTGGGTGGACCAGACGCTGAACCCGAGCTGGGGAAACGCCTGGTGGATGAGCTCCGCAACCGGTTGCACGGCGGAGCGATCCAGCACGAGCGGTCGAGCGATGGTGGAGTACCAGCCGCGGCCCGCATCGTGCAGGAATCCACTGGCGACGATTTCCTGCAGATAGTTGAGCAGGCTGGAGTCCGCCATCTCGACCTTGCGGGTCTTGAGTTCGGCGCGGATGGCGGTGAGCGGGATGTAGGGACTACGGCGGGCGAGGTCGGCGAGGATATTGTCGCGCAAGATCGCCTTGGCGTCGGCCTCGGTGCGTTTCACCCGGGCGGGCGGAGCGCCCTTCTCCTCGCCGAGGCCGTAGAGGGCGGTGACGAGGCGATCCACCTCGGTTTCGAGCGTGGAAACATCAGCGTCGGGCTTGGCGCGCTTGGCGGTCAGGATCTTGTCAACCAAGGCCACGATGGGCGCTTGCTGCTCCGGCGACACATCGGGGATCGGAAGCTGCTTCCAGTCGTCGGGGTAGAGGTCGGTGTTGCTGCGGCGGTTGGCGCGAAGGAATTCACGGGCTTGGCTGGAGTTCAGACAGGCGAGCACGAACTTGGTGGCGAAGCGCTCGCTGTCGCTTTCGCACTGCTCCCGGGACGGCAGCTCATCCGACTTGGGTTCGGTCTTGTAGCGGGCACTTTTGCGAATGGAGCGGTTGATAACGCCCTTGAGCGAGTGCCACGGCACCGCGATGACCGTTGTGTGATTCGTATAGAGCTGTTGATTATCGAGGCATGCTTTCAGATCATCCCCCGCGACACGGAGGATCATTAATTTTTCTGGCACCTCATAGAGCTCTTCGAACGTGACTCTGCGAAAGTGATGTGGCGCACGTTTTGTTCCCCACTCCAACCAGCGACGACCTCGGGGCGTCCACTTGCCTAGATTTTTTCCCTCTACCCATGGCTTGGGATGATTCTCGTCGCGCGTGTCCGAGGTTACATCGTCAGTGATGAATTCTCCTTTGTGCTCCTTTTCGTCACTACTGGCAGCGAGCCCATATGAGAGATAGCATAGAGCCTCCAGCTTTAGCGTCGCCGCCGAGAATGTCTTCGCCACGGCGTCTTCCGGGAAAAACGTGCGATGGGTCAGATTGCGCTGTTCGTCCGTCGGCAAGAGCCGCACCTGCCCCAAAATCGCATCTTCGGGCAGACGGTCGGAACGATCGAGGTGCAGGCGGCGCTCAGGGCGCCAGCGGCGGCCGTCGGCTTTTTCGACGAAGAAGATGATGTTGCGCACCCCGGCGGCGAAGAGTTTCAGCTCGCTGACGAAGTCGAGGCGGACGATGCGGGCGTTTTCCAGAAACCAGTTCTGCGATTTCTGCGCGTATTTCGCGTGGCAGTAGCCGTCGGAGACGATCTGGGCCATGACGCCGCCGGGCTTGAGCAGATGAAAGCTCTGCTCGATGAAGGCGACGAAGAGATCCCACTTTTCCCAGAGCGTGTGAAACTTACCGCAGGCGAGGACATCCTTGCGCTGCTGCACCTGCGAGGGGTGGTCGGCGCGGATGTAGGGCGGATTGGCGATGACGAGGTCGAAGCCGCCTTGGGCGAAGACGTCCTGAAAGTAGAAATGCCAGAGGAAAAAGGGGCGCTCGGGCGTCTCGGAGGCCTGGAGTTCGCGCAGGCGGAGGCGGCGTTTTTCGTTGGCCTCGATCTGCTCGTTGAGTTCGGCGATGCAGCGCTGGGCTTTGAGATAGCGCGCGTCCTTGGCGAGAAACGCATCGACCTCCGCGTCGGGCCGGGGCTCGTGGCCGGAACGGCGGCTGGCTTCGCGGCGCAGCCGGCGGGACTCCTCGATGTGCAGGTGGCGCTCGGTATCCAGGGCGTCCTGCACCTCGGCGATGCGGTCGTCGATGAACTGGAGGACGCGCTGGTCGATGCGGGCGTGGAGGGCGTTTTTGCGGTCCTTACCCTCGATGGAAAAGTAGTCGCGCAGGAGCTGGGTGAACTGGGCGGACTCATTTTCGCTCGGAGTGGAGCCGAGGTCGGCGGTATCGCCCGGTGCCGTGAACATGCTCATCTGACCGGGCAGCGGGGGGCGGGCCTTAGCGCCGGTCAGCTCGTCGAGTGCGATGCCCTCAAACCACTCGAGGAGCGCATTGCCCTGCATGATCTTGTAGTCGAGGTTGGGCAGCGGAGAGGGCGCATCCTCGTCGACGACGAGGGAGAGCCAGAAGCGCAGGCGGGCGATGTCGACGGCACCGGCATCGAGGTCGACGCCGTGGATGGAGTTCTGGATGATGGCGCGCTTGGCAGCGGCGCGGTCGAGGGTGAGGTCGAGCGTGGTCTTGAGGGCGAAAATGACCTGGAGCAGGCCGATGGGAAACGCGCCGGAGCCGATGGCGGGATCGCAGATCTTTACGCGGTCGAGGGCTTCCTCAATGTGGCGCCCTTCGCGCTCGAGATACTTGCGAAGGGTGTCGCCCGGCGCGCCGCGGTCGTAAGTGTAGACGAACTTGCGGAGGAGGGTGGCCTCCGGCGCGTCCTCCGCGATGGAGTCGGCCAGCAGCTGCCCCCGCAGGTAGCGGTAGAGGCCATGCTGGCACATGTAGTGCACGACCTCGCGCGGGGTGTAGTAGGCGCCGAGGGCCTTGTTTTGGGCGCGCTCCTCGTTTTCGGAGATCAGGTCCTCGAAGATGCGGCCGAGCATCTCGGGATCGATGCCGACCTCCTGATCGTCGGGGGCATTTTCATCGATGGTGAAATTGAACCGGCCGAAGAAGGCGAAGAGGTCCTGGAAGAGCGCGGGCGGAAAATCGAGGCGCTGCGTCGGCTCCGGATCGTCGTCGAACAGGCCGCCGTTGAGATAAGGCACGCGCGTGCCGGTGAGCGCGAAGAGATCGCCGGGGCGGCGGGTGTTGAGGGTCTGGAAAAAGAGGACGGAGAGGACCTCGGAGTAGAATTTCGCCGGCCGCGGGTGCTGGCGGAGCAGATTCTCGAAAAAGTGGGCATCGCCGCCGGTCCAGTCGGTGCGGCCGGCGGGGGCGCCGAGCCAGCCCTTCTTCTGCAGGAAGTGAAGGAAGACGAGGCGTCCGAGGAGCTTCTTGGCGAAATCGCGGATGCGTTTGCCCTGACGCTCCGGGTCGTCGGGATGACCGAAGGCGCGCTTGCGCACGAGATCGGGCAACCCGAGCAGGTGGCGGCTGAACTCGCCGTAGCGGGCCTTGTATTCGAGGAAGAAGTCGCGCGAGAGCTTCTCAACGGAGAACGCTTCGGTGAGACCGGCCAGCGTAGCGGGACCGGTCGCCAGGAGGAGGAAGCGCTGAACGGCGGTGGTGCGGGTCTCGTGCGGCCCGAGGACGTAGGTGAAGCGCTTCGGGTGGGTTTCGTCGGTCGTCAGCGCACCGTCCGCGGCAAGGCGGGACTGGCGGGCAATGAAGCTGAAGCGGTATTCGTCGAGCTGGGGATGATGGTAGAAAGCGAGAGCGCCGTGAATGGTCGCCTCATCGATCAGCCGGCGGGCGAGCTCGCGCAGACCGACGCGATTGCGCGCGATCTGGGTCGAGGTGTTCGCGAGTTCGATTTCGAAGACGCCGAGACGTTTGCCATCGCCGAGGGTGATGACGCCGAGCTGGAGGATGCGATGGGCGGTTTCGGCGGAATGCTCGATGAGGGCCGGCTTCTCTCGGAAGTCGACCTGAGCGTGCGCGAGGAGCTGGCGGAACAGGCCGGTTTCGCCCGTCCAGGTTTCACGAAGGTAGGTTTGGCGGAGCTGCTGGCGCAGAGCGTCGGGGTCGAGAGGCATCAGACGAAGGATTCCGAGATGATTATCTCCGGCAGGCGGGCGGCGGCGACGGCGGGCGCGGGCTCGGCCGAAGGCGCGGCGGGCGCGGGCGGGGCGTCAGGCGCAATGGGATATTTGGTGAGAATGGCGATCACACGCTCGAGCAGGATGGCAGGAGCGACGGGCGTGTCCTTCACCGCTTTCTGGAGCTTGTTGAGATCGCGGTGGAGCTGCTGGAACTTGCCCACGCGGATGGCCTGTTGGGCGGCGTCGAGGAGAGACTGCTCCTTCTCGGAAGAGACCGGCATCTGGCGGAGCGCGGAGAGAAGTTGGAGGGCTTTTTTCTCGTTGGGGCCGAGCTTGGGGTCAACCTTCTGCTCGCGCGCGAGGTCTTCCTGCAACATGTCGTGAAAGCGGGCGACGGCGGCCTGCACCTGCGCGTGGTGCCGGTCGTGCAGCGGCACGGCGGGCTCGGTAGGCTCGGCGCGAAAACGACGCGCAGCCTCGACAAAGGTGAGTTCCTCCTGGGAGTTGTCGGCGGCGACATGGATGAAGGCATCGCGGCGGTGGCTGCGGATGAAGGCGAGTGTCGAGCCGGCGATGTCGGGTTGGGTGCGGCCGGTGCGGGCGCGCTGCGGGAGGTTCTTGATCTGCTTGAAGCGGTCGGGGTGGTCCTGGCGGAAGGCGCGCAGCTCCATCAGCAGGGCGAGGCGCTCGTCGACCTCCTCTTTCACGGTCTTCTCGAAGAGGCCAAAGGTTTCCGGGTCCTCCTCGTCGGAGTAGATCTGGCTGTCCTCGCCCATCGCGACGTGGAAGGCGTGCAGCTTCATCTTGGCCTTCTTCTCCAGCTCGATGTCGCCCTCGACCTGGGAGGTCGGGAAAAAATTGAAGACGTGGATGGCGGAGTGCGGGGAGCCGATGCGGTTCACGCGGCCGATGCGCTGCATGAGTCGCGTTGAATTCCACGGCGTGTCGTAATTCACGACGATGTTGGCGCGATGGAGATTGATGCCCTCAGCGAGGACCTCGGTGGAGATGAGGATGTCGTAGCGGTCGGCCCGGTCTGCGGTGGGGACGCGGGCGTCGAAATTGGCTTTGACGACGGGCAGGGCCTCGGCGCGGTTGGCGCTGGTGACGGCAAGGGGGCGGTCGAAGCCGGCGCTGGCGAGAGCGCGGACGAGGTAGTCGGTGGTCTCGGCCGACTCAGAGAAGACGACGAGTTTGCGGGCGGGATTGAGCTTGGGGTCGAAGAGCTGGCGATTCAGGCGGGAGATGAACGCGTCGAGCTTCGGGTCGCCGTCGACATCGCGCCAGGCAGAGGAGAGACCCTCGAGGATGTTGGCGTCGCGCCTCAGTCCTTCGACAAAAGCGGCGTCGAAGTCGCCGGGTTCGCAAATCTGGATCGTGGGATCGGTCTCGGAGGCTTCGGCGATGAGTGAGATCAACTCCTCCTCGCGATCGTCGGAAAGGTATTCGGTGACCGGCAGGTTGGGCGCGATGTAGATCTTGCCGCGCTCGAACATGCCGACCATCTGGCGGGTGGCGGTGGCGAAGCGTTCGAGGGATTTGCGGAATGCGTAGAAGCTGCTGTCGAGGCGCTTCACCAGCAGCGTCTTCATGATGAAGGCCAGCTGGGAGGAGATGCGGTCGGCCTGCGCGTAGCGCGCTTTCTTCTCCGGCTTGAGGTGCGCGATGGCGCGATAGCGATTGTAGGTCAGGCCCTTCGCCGGATCGGTGAGCAACTGGATGGTCCGGTCATAGAGATCGTCGAGGATCGGCGGCAGCCGGTAGAGAATCTTCTCCGGGGTCTGGACGTCGGGAAAAACGATCCCCTGCGCGATCAGGTCGTCGCGGTAAGCAGGATGAGCCCAGAGATCCTGCCTGGTGCGGCGGACGGTGAGTGGCTGGATGATATGCGCGCGGATAAGTTCGTAGATGGCGCGAACGCCCGCGCGCACGGCGGCGGGGTCGGGATCGCGTTTCAGGCGATCGTATTCCTTGATGAGCGGCGCGAAGAAACGCTGGAGGTTGGCGGTCTTCTCCAGCGTCGAGTCCTTGCTGTCCTGAAAGAGGTAGACGAGGTTGGCGATGTCGCTCGGGCGATTGTTGAGCGGCGTGGCGGAGATGAGGATAACCTTCTTGGCGTAGGCACGGCCCAGCTCGTCGCGGCGGCGGGTGGGCGACTTGCAGATGCGCTGAAGCTCCTGATACATGCCCGCCGTGTCGGTGCGGAACTTGTGCGCCTCATCGACCACGACGAGGTCGTAGTCTTCAGGGTGGCGGATTTTGTGGAGGCTGCCGGTCGTGACGATGCGCGTGTTCTTGAGGTCGATCTGGCGGATGGTCTCCTCCCAGTTTTCGACGAGCGCGGGCGGAACGACGAAGAGGGTCGACGAGTGGTGATTGGTAATGAAGCCGTTGGTGTAGTAAAACCGCTTCGCGATCAAGGTGGCGACGAGCGTCTTGCCGAGCCCGACGACGTCGGAAAGGAAGAAGCCGCCGTGGCGGTGGAGTTTGGCGAAACCGTCGCTGACGGCGTCGGCCTGATAGGAGAGTTTCTTGAAGCCGGAAGGAAGGTCTTCGAGGACGCTCGGGTCGTAGTGGATCGCCGCCCCGAAATACTCGGCGAGGAACTTGATGAAGAGTTCGTGCGGCGTGAACGAGTCGTTGAGAAACGTGTGGCGCTTCACCTCCTGCACATGCTCCGGCCCGATGGGCACGCCTTCGTCCCAGAGGCGGTTGAAGGTCTCGGTGGCGAAGTCAATGTCGTGGTCGTCCCGCAGCTCGACGTTGAATTCCATGTTTCGCTCGAGGCCGGCGTCGGTGAGATTCGACGAGCCGGTGATCACCGCGCCGTAGCCGTGAGGGTGTTTGGTCTCCTCGCGGAAGATGTAGACCTTGGCGTGGATCGTTTGGGACGGATGGATGCGGATTTCAACCTTCCCGGATGCCACGTCGTCCACCAAGCCGATCATGCCGGCTTCCACCGGCTGACTGTAAGCAGAGGCCTGAATATCGGCGGACAGTGCGGCAAGAAACTGGGCGCGGGAAGTGGCCGGATTGGCGCCGAACTGGAGGCCTTTGTCCCAAGCTTCCTGCACGAGCCGGTCGACGTTGATGCCGACGAGAATGCGGATCTTGCCCGATTGCTGAACGAAGGGGCGCACCCGGAAATACCCCGACGCACGAAAGTAGCCGACCAGAATGTCGAGAAAGTGGATCCGCTTGTGCAGAAACACGCCCTCGATCTTGTCGATTAGGGTGCGGCCTTCCTCGTTGGTGAAAAACTTCGTAGACATGCTCCGGGTAGCGCAAAACGCTGTTGTTCTCCGATGAACAATGCAAGGCACGAGGCAGCTCATTCCGGCCCAGCATTGGTTCTATCCCACAGCAAGCGGCGCACGAGCTTGCACTGCCGCCCACACGGGCCGACGACCAGGGAAATCCCTTAGTCTCGCAGGGATTGATCGCCAGCTTCAGGATAACCGCATGGGCCGATCTGTTTGGCGTAGAGCGCATCGGTTTGATCAGCAGGCAGAGCAATTCTGAGGGGATCGCTTCCACGGCGTTGGCGCCTGTGGTCTTTGATTGGGCACAGGAGGATGGCGTGGCGCTGAACACAACCCATTCCCCGAGGGGAGTGCGACCTTCATGGTCGGCTGCGCCTGACCGATATGCGTTTGCCGGCGCGCCGGCCAGGGTGCCCCTTATCGTATGAACCACCTGAAAGGGTGCTTGTGGGCCGCGACGGTTGCCGGAAAATGGCATCCACATGGCCCACTCGCACGAGCCCGCCACTCTGGACCGGAAGACCACGCACATTGAGGCATGGGCTTCCTCGTCGGTGCGCATGGTCGCAGGCTTCTGGGAAAAGGCCGGAGCGCTGGCACTGCCGCGCGACACACATGGCGAGGGATACCGTACGCTGCTGAAAACCCGCCGCATCGAAATCGCCTACTGCACGCTGTTCGTCTTCGCATCGAGCCTCGGGCAGACGTTTCTGCTGTCGCTTTTCAGTCCACACTGGAGCGCAGCGCTCAATCTTTCTCCGGCGACGATGGGCTCCCTCTATTGCGGAGCGACGCTGGCCGGCGGGCTGCTGCTGCCGGTGACGGGCAACTGGCTCGACCAAGCCCCGTCAGGCCGGGCCGGTCTGGCCGCCTATGGAGGGTTGTTCGCCGGCTGCCTGCTGGCGGCCTCGGTCTCCAGCGTCTGGACACTCGCGCTGGCGCTCTTCGTGCTCCGGTTTTCCGGGCAGGGCGTGAGCGTGAATGTCGGCATCACGC
>ERZ795030.4294-NODE-4294-length-14131-cov-7.730321_pt1 | contig 14131 bp, 15 predicted proteins | sample MGYA00375122_ERZ795030 | MGnify/ENA primary metagenome ERZ795030 (study PRJEB30165, sample SAMN05720146) | activated sludge metagenome | isolation source: anaerobic digester from wastewater treatment plant | place: Japan | collected 2015-04-20 ...
GTCCTCGTTCGAGAACAATCGTATCATCCTCTTCATGATGCGGATCTCCTTCCTGTCGGGGTTAACCTGCAAATTATTTTGCTTTGCGCATCATGTGCCTTTACTTAGAAGGATCGTCGAGTTTCGCCTTCGCATCATTAAACATTTTGCTGATGCTCGGCCCAAGCAGCACGAGCGCGCCAACCACCACAAGTGCGATGAGACCCAGCAGCAGGCCGTACTCGACCATGCCCTGTCCGTTTTCATCCCTAAGAATGTTAAGCATAATTTTAATCTCCTTTAACTAATTCGTTTTGCGCTGCGTTTTATGTGCCCGCGGGGTTGTCGAGTTTCGCCTTCGCATCACTAAACATCTTGCTAATGCTCGGCCCAAGCAGCACAATCGCTCCAACCGCCGCCAGCGCGATAAGCCCGAGCAGCAGGCCGTATTCGACCATGCCCTGTCCGTTTTCATCCCTAAGAATGTTAAGCATAATTTTAATCTCCTTTAACTAATTCGTTTTGCGCTGCGTTTTATGTGCCCGCGGGGTTGTCGAGTTTCGCCTTCGCATCACTAAACATCTTGCTAATGCTCGGCCCAAGCAGCACAATCGCTCCAACCGCCGCCAGCGCGATAAGCCCGAGGATCAGGCCGTACTCGACCATGCCCTGTCCGTTTTCGTCCTTGAGAATGTTCAGCATTGTTTTAATCTCCTTAAAATTGTTTTTGTTTTATTGCGTTTGGTTTTTACGTTCTAGCCCGCCATCTTCGCGAGCAGCGGGAAGACCATCGCCGAGAACACGCCCAGCGAGATGTACGGCCCCATGGCCGCGTGGCTCTTGAGATTGCCCTTTTTCGTGGCGTAGAGGTAAACGGCGTAGACGCCCAGGCCCGCCCCGGCCACCAGCATGATCTGCACGAAGCTGAGCAGCCCGAAGCAGAGCCCCGCCACGAACGCGTACTTCACGTCGCCCCAGCCGATGCTCAGGCCCAGCCTCGAGGGCAGCAGGAACACCACCGACGCGACGGCCGCGCCGAAGAAGTTGTTCTTGAAGCCGGCGAGCCCGCCCTCCGCGAGCCGGGAGGCGAGGAAGAGCAGCAGCAGGGAGATGAGCAGCTCGTTGGGGATCTTGCGGATGAGGCCGTCCACGGCGCTGATGCACAGGACGATCTCGAAGATGGCGATCGTGTAGGCGATCTGCGCGGCGGAAGCGCCGCCAAGCGCCAAAGCGATCGCGCCCCAGCCGAGCGCGGAGGCGGCCATCCATATGACCAGGGATACGCGTCCGTCAAACAGCCTGGATGCGGGCACGCTTTCCACGCGGTCCTCGATCAGGCGCCGGGAAAGCATTCTTGCGGGATAGCCCGCGAGGGCTCCCAGCCCGAGAGCGATAATGGGTGACACGTCGTTTCCTCCTTGTTCCTTGTACTTGCTTGTTCCTTGTACTTGAAGTTTCCGTTTGTCCGCTGCTTCGCCCCACGATTTTTAATTAAAAACCGCCTTTCGGTTCCTTGCTCCGAATGGCGGCCGTGCGTTTACCTTAATTCGTCGGGGAAAATTTCCCCGCTGCGCCGCCTTGACCGGCCAAGCGCAATCTATCAGGTAAACAAAAGCATCTTCATTCGGTAGCTGGCTGTCCTAGGCCTTTCGGCCCGTAGACCCTGTAGCTTCGCGTCGCGCCCTTTCGGGCGGTTTGCCGTATTACATAGGGAAGCAGCACTTTTGTTGTCGATGTTCACTTGTCAAAGTTACGTTTGTGCAGCCGGCTGCGCGCGTTTCCCCTGGGCGCCGCCTTTGAAACCTTTCCATCACCACGCTTTCTTCCTGATGCCGACAAAAAAGCAACCGTTCCCGGTTGCTCGAATTGCGCGTGCGCCAACGCTGGCTGATGCGCCATCCCCTTCGGCAACCGGCTGTCATAGGAGCTTGGCTCCCTTAGACCCCTGGCTTTGCGTCGCGGGCTTTCACCCGTTTTGCCTTTTCGTATGAGATTCTCATCTCATGGTTGGATTATATTACCTGTCGCGCGTTATGTCAATACATTTTTCACAATTATTTTTAAATTTATTGTAATCTATATGTAACCTCACCTCAGCGGATCAGCTTTACCTCGTCCGCCCCCGAATTCAGGAAGTCGAAACCGCCGGGCTGGGGCTTCATGGTGAGTGTGTTCGGTACGCCACTGATCGTGTTGGCGATGATGCTGCCGTAATAGGTCACGCTGTTGCCGCAGATATACACGTTGCCCTTGGGCGCGTAGACGATGCCGTGCACCTCGCTGCAGGATGCGTCGATGTTGATGTCGCCGTTTTGCGAATAGACGCACACCTGCGCCGTGCTGGTCTGGTACAGGCCGCCGCCGGTAAATCGGATGTTGCCCCCGGCGAACACGCAGCCGTTGACCTGGGTCGTGTTGCCGAAGGTGATGGTTCCCGTCACATACAGGTTGCCGTTGAGCACGCACACGGGCGGGCCTCCCGTGATGTTAAGGTTGCCGTTGATGTACATGTTGCCCGTGATGGTGCACTGGTTCTTTATGTTTACGTTGCCGTTGACGTAGATGTCGCCCGAGATGTTCTGCAGCCACCAAGGGTCGTTGTAGGTCGAGGCGCTCACCGTCGTATAGGTATCGGGCATAATGTCGTCGACCACGGCGGTGAAGTCGATCATGTCGATGAACGGCGCGTTCGGCACCTGTGAGCCCGCCTTTGCGCCATTCCAGTGGTTCAGGTAAACCGTAGTGCAGCCCTCTACCGCGCCCGTGATAACGCCCTTATCAACATGCACGCTGCCGTTGGAATGGATGTCGCCGTCGATATCCCTGGTATTGCCGCCGATAAACAGCTGTTGATTCTTCTTGCCCGAGAACAGCCTGTACTGGAACGGGCCGCCGAGCGAGGAGGTGGTCTTCTGCGCGCTCGCGCCGGCCTTGCCGTCGAGCGTTTCGTTGCCGAATATCTGCGAGAACAGCGCCTGCGAGCTGACCTGCGCCGAGGCGTTGATGACCATGTTCGATCCCTCGAATGTGATCGTGATGTTCGTGGCGTCCGCGCAATTGTCAAGTATGAACTGCCGGCACACGTTTGTCGCCTTGGTCGTGTCGGGCAGCTCCCACGCGCCCGCGAGCACGCCCGCGTCGACCGCGTTCTGAAGTTCCGCATCCTGCATGTAGAGGATGCTCGTGTCCACAGCGAGCGCCGAGAAGCCGAGAAGCGCGCTGAGCAGCACGGCGATGAGGACGATCATAAGCTACTCCTTTCCAATCGTTCGTAAGAAACCGAAAGCGGCCGTTTCCACGGCCGCCTGAAACCGATGCGAGCGCAAGCGATGATGCGCGCCCATGCGATTCGTCACGGCAACCGGCTGTCATGGGGGCCGCGCCCCTGTAGACCCTGTGGTTTTGCGCCGCGGGCTTTCGCCCGTTTTGCCTTTTCGTGGGAGGATATTACCTCGATTGCAGTATATCGTTACTATTTATGGTTGTCAATAATTATTTTTTGTAATTATAGTGTAACCTTTTATTCTTTTTGCGCATTCGCGCGGCTTGACAGCGCGCGGGGAGGTTGCTATCATCAGGGCATGGACGACAAGCCCCGCCTGACAATCAAGGACGTCGCCAGCGCGTGCGGCGTTTCGACCGCGACCGTGTCGTATGTGCTGAACGACAGGGCCGAGGAGCACATCAGCGAGCAGACGCGAAAGAAGATACTGCACTACGTCAACTTACACGGATATGAAACCTCGTTCGTAGCGCGCGCGCTCGCCTCGGGCCGCAACCATGCCGCGGGCGTATACGCGCCCTGCGCCGCAAGCGCGCCGGACCGCGCCCGCGCGACGTTCTCGCTCGTCGCCGCGCTCGCGGGCTCGCTCGAAACGAGGGGGCTGCGAACGGTGCTGCTCACGGAACAGTGCCTGCGCCAGCGAAGCCGGCACGTGGACGCCATCGTCGCAGTAGATTTGCCGCGCGCCGATTTCTACGCCGTGGGCGAGCAGAACTACTGCCCGCTCATCTGCGTGGACGGCTGCGTGGACGACCTGATGCTCTTCTACCAAGTATACGACGACTTTTCCGCCATAGCCTCCCGCGCGAGGGAGATCGCGGGCGGGCGGAAGCTCTTTTTCCTGCACGACGCGTACGCAAACGAGGGCATCCGCCGCCGCGTAAGCGACGCCTTCGAACAAACCTGCGAATCCCGCGACCCCGCGCTCGCCCTGCGCGCGCGGGAAGCCGCGGGCTCCTCCGCTTTCGTCGCGATGGGCCGGGCCAACTGCGCGGCGCTCCTGGCGCTCGGCCTCGAGCCGATATCCGTCGTCCATGAAGGGGAGGACGTCCCGCAGGGCGCGGAACGCCGCGCGATCGTGCTGCCTTTGAAGAAAAAGGCCGAAACCGTCGCCGCGCTTGTGATCGACACCATCGCGCGCGCGAGCGGGCCGGAGCACGACATACGCGTCTTTTGAGCGTTGCGCGGGCGCGTCCACGCGGACGCGTTTCGGTTGAACGCGCCGCAACGCGCGTGTTATGATATAAAAAATACATAAGAGGAGATCAGCATGGAGTTCAGGATCGTATATCTGCCGCCGTTTCGCGCCGCCTCGTCCGGTTTGGACCCGGAATGCGACTTTTCGCCCGAGGGCAGGCTCGGCAAATTCAACGCGTATTTTTCGGCGATCCGGCCGGAGCCGCGGGACGCCTTCATGCCGCGCGATTTCCTCTTTTACGACGAGGAGCGGGGCGGCATGGTCTGGTGGTATGCGCTCGCCGAGGGCATGGACGACGGAGGCAACGAGATCGCCGAATTCGACGGCGGCTACTACCTGACCTACGTGTACCGCGACGGCGACGAGGAGGCCAACGGCGCGCTCTACCGCGAGGCCCTGAAGCACATCGGGGATTCCGAGATTTTCGCGTCCGACGCGCGGCCGAACCACTACGCCATGGGGCAGATCATCACGCCCGCGGAGATCATAGACAGGCAGGGCTTCGCGCAGATGGAAGTATTCGTTCCTATTAAATTGAAATAGCGTTTCCGGGGCGCGGCGCGCGCCATCAAAACGAGGAGCAAGCATTTATGAACGGCTGCGACATGATCGCCAACCTGACGACGCTTCCCGAGAACCGCATCCCCGAGGGAGTCAGGCTCAAGCGCGCGATATCGTGCGACAAGAGCCGCATACTCGCGTTCATACGCCTGCATTTCGGCCGCCAGTGGGCGGATGAAACCGAATACGCGCTCAACCGCGAGCCGCAGGGCTGCTTCATCGCGACGGAGAACGGAAAAATACTCGGCTTCGCCTGCTACGACGCGACGGCAAAGGGCTTCTTCGGCCCCACGGGCGTGGCCGCGAGCCAGCGCGGGCGCGGCATAGGCCGCGCTTTGCTCATCCGCACGCTCGAGGGCATGCGCGAGGCGGGCTACGGCTACGCCGTCATCGGCTCGGTGGACGACGCGGAGGGCTTCTACAAAAAAACGCTGAATGCGAGCTATATCCCCGGCGGAGAGCCGGAGCACAGCGTCTATACGAGGCTCGTCAAAATGTAAAAACGCAAAATCATGCGCGGAGCGCTAGCGCGTGCAGACAAAGCGCACATAACGCGAGCCCGTCGCGAACAGCGCGGCGGCGTAGCGCGCGTCGAATTCGAGCACGTCGCCGGGCTTCAGTTCGCCCGGATAATCCTCGGCGTCGAGTATCAGATGGTCGCTGCTCGCGCCGAGCACGGAAATCCCCTTTTCGCGCGGCTTGAGCATGTCGCAGTACGCGAAGTCCAGCTTGCCTATGCCCGCGAGCGCGCGACGGCGCACGCCGCGCTCCGGGAACTCGGGCGTATAGCCGTAGGCGTCCACGAAAATGCGCCCTACGGGACGGCTGGGCTTTCGCTTGACCTCAAGCACCTCGGCCTTGATGGTAAACACGTCGAGGTGCAAAAAACTCATGTCGAGGCCGAACAGGTCGCTGAGATCCTTGCCCTGCAATATGCCCTCGCCGACGCGAAGGTGGTTGATCCGCGCGGGCATCGTTCCGTCGAGCACGAGCGGCAGCGAGGTCGTAGCCCCGCCGGAAACGAGCGCGAGGCTTCGCCCGATGCGCGCCTCCACGCTCCGTGCAACCTCGGCGAGCGCGCCGAGGTTTTCGGGCGTGGGCACGACCGCTCCGTAGCAGCCGAGGTTCACGCCCACGCCGAGCAGATCGACGTTCGAAAGCGCTTCCGTTTCCGCCGCGGCTTCGACCAGCTCGTCCTTGTCCCAGAAGCCCTCGCGAAGATCCCCGAGATCCGCCATGAGCAGTATGCCCAGACGCTTGTTTTGCCGCGCGCATTCCGCATCGAGCAGGCGCACGATCGGCATCTCGCTCGCGAGCGTGCTGTCCGCGAGGCTTACGACGTCCGCGGCTTCGCCCGGCATGGGGATGCGCACGAGCATGTACGGCCCCGGGATTCCGGCCGCGCGGCAGGCCGCGATCTGCTCGGTGCGCGACGTCGCCAGGCCGTCCACGCCGCAATCCCGAAAAACCGCGGCGACGCGCGGATCCCCGTTGAAGCCCTTGATCACGCCCGTGACCGATATGCCGCGCGCAGCGCAGCGCGAGACAATCTCGCGCGCGTTGTGCCCAAGCTTTGTCAGATTGCACTCGATGAGCGGGTATTCCCTCGCGATTTCGTCCATGCGTGCTCCTAATATGATCTCATTGATGCCGTAATTTAAGGCTGCCACCATTATACGGCAGGCGCGACGGCTTTGGTAGCCCCGCCCGGCAGATTCCCGGCGCGGCCCTTTCGGGCCGGGAACATGCCAGGGCGCGGGAATGCCGTGCGTTTTATCGTCGCATTTCGTGAAATTATAAATATATAATCCCGCATCGGGCCTCGCGCGCCGTGCGCTCGCTTGTGCCGCCGCCTCCGACGGTTGTATAATGGCGTAAGGAGAAAATGGGTTTTTATGGGGAAGCGGCGTCGTATCATCAAAAGCTTCGTCTCCGGAAGCGGCTCTATGCTGCGGCTTGCGGCGCTTTCGCTCGCGCTCGTGGCGCTGGCCATTTCCATCGCCTTCGTGCACTACAACAAGCTCAGCGAAAATTACGCAGAGCAGCTCTTCAGCCAGACGCTCGTGGGCGGCAGGGCCCCGCAGTACGAAGCGGCGCGCGCCGCGGCCAATTGGCTGGGCGCTTTCATGGCGGCGCTGCTCGCGGGCAGCTACGCCCTCATCGTCACGGTGTTTAGCATCGACAAGAAAAGGCTCGCCGCGGAAAACGCGCGCATGGCCGAGGAAAAGCTGCGCCTTCAGGCATCCGAGGAGCGCTACCGCCTCATCGCGCAGGACTCCGAGGCCATCATCGTCGAGATCAACTATACCGAGCAGGCAATCAAGGCCAACGCCATGTATGAATCCGTCACGGGAAAAAAGCCGGATTACGCCGGCTTCGTCGGCGGCGAGTACGTCTGCGCCGAGGACAGGACCGCCTTCTTCGAACTGGTTTCCCTCGCGTGCAGGACGGCGAAGCCCGCCCCGCGGGAGCTTCGCATGCGCGATCGCGAAGGGGGCTACCCGTGGTACTCGCTGCTCATGAGCGGCATCGCCGACGCGAACGGCAACGTCGCGCGGCTCGTGTGCAAGTTCACCAACATCGACGCGCAAAAACGCAGGCTCGCGCTTCTCGAGTTGCGCGCGCAGACCGACCCGCTGACCGGGCTCTACAACAAAACCGTCACGCAGGAGATCATCGAACGCGTGCTCCGCGACGAGGCGGAACTCGTTCACGCGCTGCTCATCATCGATCTGGACGACCTCAAGGGCATCAACGACAAATGCGGCCACATCGAAGGCGACCGGGCGATCGCCGAGCTCGCGGCGCTCATCCGCAGGCACTTCCGCGCGACGGACGTCGCCGGGCGCATCGGCGGGGACGAGTTCATGGTGTTCCTGAGGAACGTCCGCGGCGCCGAGCAGCTTCGCGGCGCGGTCGCGGCGCTCAGCAAGCGCATCAACGGGCTCAGCGTCGGCGAAAACGACCTCTGCCCGGTGAGCGTGAGCATCGGCGCGGTGCTCACGGAACCCGGCGCGCGCGCGAGCTTTTGCGAGCTCTACAAAAAAGCCGACGCCGCGCTCTACGGCGTCAAGCGCGAGGGGAAGAACGGGTTCGCGGTGTATGGGGGAATTGATGGTTGACTGCGGTTTGATTCGGCGCGGCCTTCGCTTGAAGCAGGCCGTTTTTTATTTCAATAGCGGGCGGCTCCCGGTCAAACGGAAGCCGCTCGCATATACGATTGTTATTTCAGTTTTTAATTGTCGATTACTTCGCGTCCACCTTGGCCATGTGCGCCACGAGGTCAACGAGCTTGCAGGAATAGCCCCACTCGTTGTCGTACCAGGCGACGAGCTTGACGAAGTGGTCGTTGAGGCTGATGCCCGCCAGCGCGTCGAAGATCGAGGTGCGCGGGTCGGTGTAGAAGTCGGAGGAAACCACGGCGTCCTCGGTGTAGCCGATGATGCCCGCCCACTCGGGGGATTCGCTTGCGGCCTTCATGACGGCCTTGATCTCGTCGTAGGTCGCGGCCTTCTCGAGGCGGCAGGTCAAATCGACCACGGACACGTCCACGGTGGGCACGCGCAGGCTCATGCCCGTCAGCTTGCCCTTGAGCTCGGGGATGACCTTGCCCACGGCCTTTGCGGCGCCGGTGGAGCTCGGTATGATGTTGTGCCCGGCCGCGCGGCCGCCGCGCCAGTCCTTGCTCGAGGGGCCGTCGACGGTCTTTTGCGTGTTGGTGATCGAGTGGACCGTGGTCATGAGGCCCTCGACGATGCCGAACCTGTCGTTGATGACCTTGGCAAGCGGCGCAAGGCAGTTGGTGGTGCAGCTCGCGTTGGATACGACGGTCATATCCTTCGTGTAGGAATTGTGGTTGACGCCCATGACGAACATCGGCGCGTCGCTCGAGGGCGCGCTGATGGCGACCTTCTTCGCGCCGCCCTTGAGGTGCTCGCTCGCCTTCTCGATGGTGGTGTTGATGCCCGTGCACTCGAGTATGTACTCGGCGCCGCACTCGCCCCAGGGGATGTCGCACGCCTTCATCTGCGCGTACACGCTGATCTCCCTGCCGTTGACGACAAGCTTGCCGTCCCTAGCGCACACGTCGCCCTTGAAGGTGCCGTGCACGGTGTCGTACTTGAACATATAGACCATGTACTCCGCGTCCGCGAAGGGGTCGTTGATGCCCACGATTTCCACTTCCGGATTTCCGATCGACGCGCGGAACGCGAGCCTCCCGATGCGGCCGAACCCGTTGATGCCGATTTTGACAGCCATATTTGTCCCTCCTCTAAGAATTCTTGATACCTAATATCTTTCAGCCCAAGTCAGGGCCGTCTCCCCTTCATTTTTCCAGTTATATGATATACCCGGACCGTTAATTTTGCAACAATGTCGTACGCGGCTTTCCACAATCGAAACGATGCCCCGCGCGATATAAGTTATTGTTATATCGCGCTCCGGTTTCACTTGAGGTTTTCCGGGTTGAGGCACTTGAGCTCGTCCGGCACGAACAGGCCGTCCTTCCTCACGAGCACGCCGTCGAAGTACATCTCGCCCCCGCCGTACTCGGGCGTCTGGATGCACACGAGGTCCCAGTGGATTTCGGACTTGTTGCCGTTGTCGCACTCGTCGTAGCACGCGCCGGGCGTGAAGTGGAAGGAGCCGCAGATCTTCTCGTCGAAGAGCGTGTCCTTCATGGGGAAGGTGATGTACGGGTTCACGCCGATGGCGAACTCGCCCACGTGTTTGGCGCCCTCGTCGCGCTCGAACACGGCCCTGGCGCGCGCGGTGTCGTTGGCCGATACGTCCGCGAGGCGGCCGTCCCGGTAGGTCAGGCGGATGTTCTCGTAGGTGAACCCCTCGAAGAGCGAGGGCGTGTTGAACGTGATCTGCCCGTCGATGCTGCCCTGCACGGGCGCCGTGAACACCTCGCCGTCGGGGATGTTCAGTTCGCCCGCGCACTTGATGGCGGGCAGGCCCTTGATGGAGAACGAGAGGTCTGTGCCGGGGCCCGCGATGCGCACGCGGTCGGTCTTTTCCATGAGCGCGACGAGGGAATCCATCGCGCGGCTCATCTTCGAGTAGTCGAGGCAGCAGACGTTGAAGTAGTAATCCTCGAACGCTTCGGTGCTCATATTGGCGGATTGCGCGAGCGCCGGCGAAGGATAGCGCAGCACGCACCACTTCGTTTTGGGCACGCGGATCTTGCCGTGCACGGGCTCGCCGTATACGCCGCCGCGAAGCTGGTTCTTCTCCTGCGGCACGTCCGCGTTCTCCGCGGTATTGCAGGCGCTCCTGACGCCGATGTAGGCCTGCATATTCTCCATCAACAGGCCGTCCACCTTCGCGTCGAGCTCGAGCTGCTCGCGGACGCAGCCCATCGCGAGTGCGCGGCCGACGCGGGAATCCCTGAGCCACACGTGCGGCAGGCCGCCCGCGGCGTAGGCCTCGCGCACGAGCTGTTCGACGAGATCGCGGCAGCCGTCGTAGGCCTCGACGAGCAGGTGCTCGCCGGGCCGGATCTTGCAGGAAAAGCCGATGAGGTTCTTCGCGAGCGTTTTGATGCGGGGATCGACCATATTCCGTTACTCCTTATCTTTGCTGTTGATCTTTTCGGCGACGACGTAGAGGGGCCTGCCCCGCACCTCGTCGTAGATTCTGTTGAGATACGCGCCCTGCACGCCCATGGCGGCGAGGATCAGCCCGTCGAACAGCACAAGGCCGCACAACCCCCAGAGCCACGGGGCCGCTCCCACGGTGGCGGCTATAACGGCGAGCGCGACGAAGCCCAGAAGCGAGAGCCCCATGAGGGCGACCCCCGTGCCGCCCGCGGCGGTCAGCGGCCGGTACGAAAAGCCGAGTATGCCGTCGAACGCGAGGCGGAGCATCTTTTTGAGCGTATACTTCGTGCTGCCCGCGACGCGCTCGTGCCGGACGTACTCGACCGGCACCGCATTGAAGCCCATCCAGCCGCTCATGCCGCGAAGGAAACGGTTGTGCTCGCGCATTTTAAGGAACACGTCGGCGACCTTGCGGTCCAGCAGGCGGAAATCCCCCGTGTCGAGCGGGATCGGGTACGCGCTCATGGCGTTGAGCAGCCTGTAGTAGCAGTGCGCCGTAAACTTTTTAAGGAAGGTCTCCCCCTCGCGCTTGAGGCGCTTGCCGTAGGCGATGTCCGCGCCGTTCTCCCAGGCCTTGACGAGCTCGCCTATGACCTCGGGCGGGTCCTGCAGATCCGCGTCGATGACGATGAGCGCGTCGCCGCGGGCTTCGTCCATGCCCGCCGTCACGGCGAGCTGGTGGCCGAAGTTTCTGGAGAACGAGATCACGCGCACGTTGCCGTTTCCCCCGGCGATGGCGCGAAGATGCGCCATGGTGGAATCCCGGCTGCCGTCGTTGACGTAGATGATCTCGAACGCGTAAGGCAGCGCCGACATCGCGGCATACATGCGCGCGAACGAGGCGTCTATGGCCTCCTGCTCGTTGAAAACGGGCACGATCAGCGAAAGCGTTTTTGCCATAACATCCATCCTTTAGCTTCTTTAGCATTGATTGGAACCCGTTTCATTATACCCGCGGCCGCGGTTTTCTACAAGACGGGAGGGCAATATCGGCGCGGCGTATTGGTTTCCCCGCGAATATGGGGTATAATGATGGCTGAAAATAAACTTAAAAGGAGATATATTTTATGCCGCTCGTCACCTCGGCCGATATGTTCAGGAAAGCCTACGAGGGCGGATACGCCATAGGCGCGTTCAACGTCAACAACATGGAGATCATACAGGGCATCACCGAGGCCGCCAAAGAGCTGCGCGCCCCGCTGATCCTCCAGGTCAGTTCCGGCGCGCGCAAGTACGCGAACCACACGTATCTGATGAAGCTCGTCGAGGCCGCCATCCTCGAAACGGGCCTGCCCATCTGCCTGCACCTGGACCACGGCGACACGTTCGAGCTGTGTAAAAGCTGCGTGGACGGCGGCTTCACGAGCGTGATGATCGACGGCAGCCACCACGGCTACGAGGAGAACGTCGCGCTCACGGCCAAGGTCGTCGAATACGCGCACGCGCACGGCGTCGTCGTCGAGGGCGAGCTCGGCCGCCTCGAGGGCGTGGAGGACGACGTCAGGGTCGCCGCGGGCATGGGCAGCTACACCGACCCCGATCAGGTATACGATTTCGTGACGCGCACGGGCGTCGATTCCCTCGCCATCGCCATAGGCACGAGCCACGGCGCATACAAGTTCAAGCCCGGCACGAAGCCGCTGCTTCGCTTCGACATACTCGAGGAGGTTCAGCGGCGCCTGCCCGGCTTCCCCGTCGTGCTGCACGGGGCCAGCTCCGTGATGCCCGAGTTCGTCAGAATGATCAACGAGAACGGCGGCAGCATGCCCGACGCCGTGGGCATCCCTGAGGATATGCTCAGGAAGGCGGCCGGTATGGCCGTGTGCAAGATCAACATCGACTCGGACCTCCGCCTCGCGATGACCGGCACCATCCGCAGGTATCTCGCCGAGCATCCGGCCGATTTCGACCCGCGCCAGTACCTCAAGCCCGCGCGCGAGGCCATCAAGGGGATGGTCGCGCACAAGCTCGAGAACGTGCTCGGCTGCGTCGGCAAAGCATAATATGGAAAAGGAAGGCGGCGACGTGATCGCCCTCACGGACAGCGAGGGCAGCGAGCTTCTTTTCGAGATACTCGACGTGGTGCCCTACGAAGGGCGCTTCTTCGCCGTGCTGCTGCCCGTGGAGGATGAAAGCTCCGAGGTGACCATACTCGAGGCGCTCGGCGGCGACACGCCGGAAGAGGAGTATCTCGAGGGCATAACGGACGGAGCGCTGCTCGAAGCCGTGTTCGGGCTGTTCAAGCAAAGATGCGCGCGGGACGGGGAATGAACGAATTTCGCGCCGGCGGCCGGCCGCTTTACAGGCCGGCCGCCGGCATTGACAAGCCGTTTATGATAATAGTACAATGATCGACATCATAATCCGCAATCATCTTTATATTTAAGGAGAACAGAATGGAAACATACCGGCGCAGGTGGGGCGATCGGAAGGACGGGCGCAAGCTGCGCTCGCTCGACCCGATCACGCGCGTGTCCTCGTACATCATGGTCAACCGCAGCGGCGCGTCGAACTATTTCATAGACAGCGTCGACATCGACGAAATCGAACGCTACATCCGCCACAAGCGCAGGGACGAAAACCTTTCGGGCTTCGGCATCATGCACGTGCTCATCGCGGCCTACGTGCGCTGCATCTCGCAAAAGCCCGCGGCCAACCGCTTCATTTCGGGGCAGAAGGTCTACCAGCGCTTGGGCATCGAGATCAACATGGCCGTCAAGGTCGAGATGACCACCGAGGGCGCGGAAACCATCATCAAGATCCGCCCGGAGCGCGACGCCACGGCGACGGACATCTACCACCTCATGACGAAGGAAATCGAGGCCTCCCGCAGCGCGTCCAACAGCGATTTCGATAAGCTCGCCAAAGTGTTCAACCTGATCCCCGGGCTCGTGCTCAAGTTCGCCGTGTGGTTTCTCAAGCTACTCGATTATTTCGGCCTGGTCCCCAAGTCCCTGCTGGACCTGAGCCCGTTCCACGGCTCGATGTTCATCACCTCCATGGGGTCTCTCGGCATACCGCCGGTGTTCCATCATCTCTATGATTTCGGCAACGTGCCCATCTTCTGCTCCTTCGGCGCCAAGCAGCGCCGCACGGAGCTTTTGCCCGACGGCGCCGTGACCGAGCGCCGCTACATCACCTATACCTGGGTCACGGACGAGCGCATCTGCGACGGGTTCTATTATTCGAGCGCGTTCAAGCTCATCAAGTCCATTTTGAAGGACCCGTTCCAGCTCGATTCCCCGCCGGAAAAGGTTTATGAGGACGTGGAGTAATTGACAATCAATGGGGAACAGGCGGGCTCTCGTTTTACGGATGGGAGCCCGTTGTCGTCCGCATCGCGGGCGGATAATATCCGCCCCTACGGCGAACAAAAAACGGCCCGCGCCCGTAAAAGCGAAGGCCGCCCGGATCAATCTTGATTGTCCATTGCCGATTGTCAATTGTTTACGTTCAGCCCCTCGAGCGTTTTCTGCGCCTCCTCCCACGCCCGATACAGCTTGT
>ERZ795030.4300-NODE-4300-length-14124-cov-5.605587_pt1 | contig 14124 bp, 4 predicted proteins | sample MGYA00375122_ERZ795030 | MGnify/ENA primary metagenome ERZ795030 (study PRJEB30165, sample SAMN05720146) | activated sludge metagenome | isolation source: anaerobic digester from wastewater treatment plant | place: Japan | collected 2015-04-20 ...
TGCGCCAGTTCTTCAGGATGTATTCGTGAATCTCGGCCTTGATCCAGTGCAGCGCGTAGCTGACCAGGCGCACGCCCTGATCGGGGTCAAAGCGCTTGACCGCCTTCATCAGCCCGACATTGCCTTCCTGAATCAGGTCGCCGTGGGGCAGGCCATAGCCCAGGTACTGGCGGGCTGTGGACACCACCAGCCGCAGGTGAGACAACACCAGCTTGCCGGCCGCTTCAAGGTCGTTGTCGATGCGAAATTTGCGTGCAAACGACTGCTCTTCTTCCAGTGTCAGCATCGGCATGCGGTTGACCGCTGAAATGTAAGCGTCAAGATTGCCCAAGGCTGGCACCAGTGCCCAGGGGTTGGCCAGGGTCAGCGCAGTGCTTGGTGTGCCAATTGATCCAGTCATTCAAGTACTCCTGTTGCTTGATGCGTGAATATTAGCACTCTCTTGGGTAGAGTGCCAACAACTTGCGTCAAGTCCCGTTTTGGGCCTGGGCATCTGCTGTGTCGTTTTTGCACCAGGCCCGGTTGGCGTGCGTTATCTGCAAGGCGGGCGAAGCGCCGCAGTGGGTTTGCGGCGTGTCATTGGCAGCCCTGATGTCACTGCCACCTGGCCCGCTGTTGAACCAGACTTGCCTGGTGAAGCGCCAGCCATCTGCATGTGGGCCTTGCCACTGATCGTGCTTGCGCCAGCGGCTTATGCCGTTTCTAAATCACGTGTTCAGGCTTCCTGGCGCAGACATTGCAAAAGCACGGCAAGGTGAGACAACAAAGATCTGGATGACTTCGAAATGGCATGACTCGGGCCTAGCGGGCTATCACCCGGTAGGTGAAACTCATCGAGTCTGAAAATCAAATGTGCACAAGGACTTGCAGTTGAAACAAGCGGTTAACTGAGAAAACCAGGGTCAACTGCCGGTCTCGATGTCAAAAGCCTTGTATTTGGACTGCCCCAGCATGTCAGCGACTTGCTTGAGCGCGCTGGCAAGCGTTGCCTGCAAGGTGTGCGGCGGATTGATCACCAGCACGCCACTGGCGGGCAGTCCCGGGCGCACCACTTCGCCCTTGTCGTCGTGCCCGAGTTTGCTGGATTTGAGGGTCAGCGTGGCGTTCAGCCATGGCCGGGCTTCGCGCCTGGCCAGGGTCTTGAGCCTGCGCGGCAACTCGTGGGCCTCCGGGCGCGCAATGATCGGGTACCACACCATGTAGGTGCCAGTGACAAACCGCTTTAGCGCGTCGCTGATCATGTCCACCACCTGAGCGTAATCGGTCTTGAGCTCATAGCTCGGGTCGCACAGCACCAGGGCACGGCGCGACGGCGGCGGCAAAAACTTCTTCAGGCCGGTAAAACCATCCTCTTGCAGCACCGTGACCAGTCGCCCGGCATCAAGCTGGGCCACGTTGGCGCGCAGGGTCTTGGCATCGGTCGGGTGCAGCTCAAACAGCTTGAGCCGGTCGCGATCACGGCCTTGCAGCAGGTGATTGATGATGAAGGGGGAGCCGGGGTAAACCTGCTGTCTGCCGCTGGTGTTGAAACTGGCAACCAGGTCCAGATAGTCTTGCAGGGCGGCTGCCAAGGGCGCCGCAGCGGGTGACTTTTTTGCTGCGATATTTGTAGCTGGCTGCGCATTGTCAGAAAGGGCTAGAGTCTCATTTTGCCTGGAAATAAGGCGCAGATAACCATCTGCTGCTTCGCCACTGGTCTGCGCATAGTCGCCATCGAGCCGGTACAAACCCGCGCCCGCGTGGGTGTCAAACACATTCAGGGCGGTGTCTTTTTGGGTCATGTGGCGCAGCACGGCGATCAGCGCGGTGTGTTTCAGGACATCGGCATGGTTGCCGGCATGGAAGGCGTGGCGGTAACTGAACATACGCGGCATGTTAACCGCCACTTTGAACATCGGTGTCAGCGCGCTTGGTTCTCAGCAGCGAAATACAACTTGATCCGACAGTCAGGCGAGGCAGCAGGGGCCACCAGGGAGTGCACCAGGACAATTTGGTTCTTCCTCCAAGTTGGTGGTTTGCCGTCATTACCGCGAAGGCGGGAATCCAATGCTTCATTAAATTCGATGCAATCGCGGCAATTGATAACAGAGGTGCAATGTCCTGAGAACAAATTGATGTTGAGGTGAACTGGCATCCAGGTTGGAAGTCAGGGCGACAGCCTGGGGCTGCCAATAAAAGGCCGGAGATCGACTGCTGCCGCTGTTCATCCTGGGCTGGCTGGAATTACTGCTCGAGAGTTTCAAAGTCAACATGCAGATCGTCTTGCCAGTCCCAACGGTTGGTCAGCGGCCGAACTGGGTACTGTGTATCGACTTCCTGTGGGCAGCCTGAAAGGCATGATTATGAATGGTGGTCTGCCGTCAATCGGGGGCCACAAGTTCGCGCCCAGAACCCGGTCAGATACGCGGTCCCGTCCATTGATGCAGCGCAGATAGCCCAAGAGTCAGCGTGATTGTGTTCGAAAGCGGGTTTTACCGCAGCGCACAAAGTGGCTGATCGGCGCCAGGATGACCCTGCCCCCAATGCCGTCAATCGTTTGCAGGCATCGGGCAGATACTTGGTGCAATGTTGCCAACGCACAACGAAAAAACAATCAAGACAAGATTTGTCCGATAAAACTGAGAAAAAGCGTTGAAACTGTTAGCGAAATTTTTGCAAACGCCTGATCGCCAAAAAGGAACAGTGCTGCGGTTAAAAAAAAGAGCGTCTTGGAAGCTGCGCCAGTTACAGGTGTCTCTTAACACACTTCAACCGAGGGCTGGCAATTGAAACAATCGGAATGTGAGTTTTAGTTTATGGGCAGTGCTGGGTAGCCATCCCCATCGTAGGCTGTGAAACATACGGCAGGGTCGTTCGGCTGCCACGCTTCAGACACTGCGCCAACATGGCTTCGCAGGCGGGCCAAATGGCTCGATTGCGTGAATCGGAAGATAAGACTGAGGGTATTGGCATGAGAGTTATTCGCCTGGTTGGGTTGCTCTGCACCTGGTTGGTACTGGCACTGCCAGCATTTGCGGGCGAGTCCCGCTTTTCCGTGTTGCTCGATATCGATAACAACGCGGCAACGGGATGTACCGTCGGCACTGTCAGCGGTACTGTGTCAGGTATCGAGCTGGTAGCGACGACAGTCGTGACGACTTCGTCCAGCGGGGCGGTGGTGACCCGCCTTGAGCGGCAGCAGTGCAGTGGCGGCGCACTCGGTGCGGTGGTTGTCTACGACGGTGGTGGCTGGCCAGTGGGCCTGGGCAATGGCACTGGCGGCACGGCAGCAATCGAAACCTCTATACCTCTGGCATTGTTGCCTGCAAGCGGCACGATCAAAGCACAGGCAATCGCGAGCGCTGGGGGTGGTACCGACGACGCGACGGCATCGTTCTCGATTGCGCTCGTTTCTGGCGAGTCGGCTCTGGTGGTGCCGGTACCGCTGTCGCGCTGGCTTGCCCTGCCGCTTTCGCTATTGTTGGTCGGTGCGATGGCCTGGTGGCACCGACGTTACCCGGCGCAGCGAGGCCTGCTGGTGCTGGTGCCGTTGGTGCTGGTCGCTGCATCGGGGTTGGCGTGGGCGGCCAGCGTAGTGCGCGACGGCAATGTCGGTGACTGGGCCGGATTGAATCCGGTGGTGGTGGATGCTGCTGGCGATGCGGCGGTGAACGCCGACATCGTGGCGGTATTTGCGCAAAAGGACACAACGAATCTTTTTTTCCGCATCGACGCCGACGTGCGCAGCGATGCGGCGACAAACCAGGCACCGGTGGTCAGTGCCGGGGCAAACCAGAGCATCGCCTTGTCAGCGGTGGCAAACCTGAGCGGCTCGGCTTCGGACGACGGGCTGCCGTCACCGGCGCACCTCACCACCGCTTGGAGCACCGTGACCGGTCCGGCTGGTGGTAGTGTGCTGTTCGGCAACGCCAGCCAGCTCGTTACCACCGCCAGCTTCACTGCCCCCGGGAGTTACGCGTTGCGGCTTAGCGCCGATGATGGCGCACTCATTGGTCGATCGGATGTGGTGATCACCGTCGGCGACGCTGGACCGAAGCTAGTGCCGATTGGCGATCGCACCATTTCGTTGGGCACTCGTCTGCGACTGCAGGTGGTGGCGGATGATGCGAATGTCGTTGATCATCTGACCTACACGCTGGTCTCAGGGCCGCCTGGCGCGAGTCTCAATCCGAGCCCGACTGTCGATTGGACACCGAGCGATCAGCAACTCGGCGGCCACAGTTTCACCGTTCGCGTAAGCGATGGTGTTGGCCACACCGATCAGGCCAGCTTCCAGGTCACTGTCACCAATACCAATCGACCGCCACAGTTCGCGGAGCAGGCCGCCGCCGCGTTGCCGCGCGGGGCCACCTTTGCCCGCACGCTCACGGCGACTGACCCGGACCCAGGCGACGTGTTGACGTACTCTCTGGTGTCCGGTCCGACCGGGATGACGCTGACCGGTGCCAACCTGTCGTGGCCAACCGGAGCATCAACACCTGGTGACTATCCGGTCACGGTGAAAGTCATCGATGCAGGTGGTCTTTTCGATGTCCGGCGGTTCGTGGTCACGGTGATGACCGCTGCAGCTCCGGTATCCAACCCCGACAGTTACAGCGTGAAGCTGGGCCAGACGCTGGTGGTGAATGCGTTGCAGGGTGTACTTGTCAACGACATCGACCCGATGGGTGGCACACTGACCGCGCAGAAGCTCACCGACCCCGACAAGGGCAGTCTTACGACCTTTGGCAATGATGGTGGTTTCACCTACCAGGCATCGAGCGTCATCGGCCAGACCTTCCAGCCGGTGGTGAAATGGATCAGCCACAGCGGTATCGCTGGCGATGGCGGCTACGCCAACCCTCGCGCCATCGACGTTGATGGCGACGGCAAGCCGGAGATCATTGTCCACCGTAGCGGCGGCGCGGCGGCTGGCACTTCGCGACTTGTAGTGATGCGTGGCAGCGACGGCGTGGAACTTTGGCGCTCGGGAGTCTTTCTACCGGTGCCGAACGACACGTGCACGTACCTTCCAGGCCAGACACCCGATGACTGGGCGGTCGCTGACATTGACGACAGCGGCCAACCGGCCATCGTGCTTTCGGTGCAGTGCACTGACTCGAACGTCACGGAACGTATGGTCGCGCTGGATGCAAGGACCGGCACATTCAAGTGGATCACTCCGGCGCTCTCGCCGACGTTCACCGGCGCTGCTCTCGGGATGACTATAGGCGTGACCCCGGCCATTGCCCGGCTGCGGGCGGGCGAGAAGCCGAGCGTGCTGTTCAAGCGGACCGTGTCGGGATGGGACAGCGCCAACCGGCAATACTGCGACGCGTTCCAAGCGGGACTCACCGGTGCCTGCACCGTGGTGATGGCGCTCGACGGCGCCACCGGTGGGCTGCGGCAGACGTGGGTTGCGGCCGGCGACAACGAGGTTGCCTACTGGGCAGAGGGCGGCGGTAGGGAGGCGTGGGGGCACGTCGCGGTTGCCGATCTCACCGCTGGCGGCAAGTCGCAGATCGTCGCCGGCACCGCGGTGTGGGATGTCGACGGCACGCTGATCTCAAACCGGCTGCCCGGGCGCGGCGTGCTGGGCCTGGCGCTGGCCAATCTCGACGATTCCGGTCAGACCGCCATCGTCAGCTATGAAATCGCGGGCGGATACGCCACCCACCTCGTCGCGCGCAAGGCCGACGGCACCGTGCTTTGGGAGTCGCCGGGCGAGACCGACACCGTGCATGGGCACCTGACGGTGGCCGACACCGACGGCGACGGCAAGCCGAACATCCTAGTGCACGCGAACGAGGCGCTGTCCGTCTACAACGAGCGGGGAGAGGTCGTCTGGCGGCACAGCTTCTATGATGGCACCGGTACTCGCCAGCTCGGCGAATACGCACGCCCGGTGGTTTTCGATCTCGACGGTGACGGCGTGCCCGAGATCATCATGCAGACCGCCTATGGCATCGAGTTCTTCGACGGCAGGACCGGTGCCAGCAAGGCCAACGTAACCTACGCCTCGCTGGGCTATCCCCAGACCACCTACGGGCCTTCCAACCGAACCACACCACTGGTGGTCGACATCGATGGCGACGGGCACGCGGAAGTGGTCTTCGACATCCAGCCTTCGACATACCCGCTGGACAGTTGGCTGGTCGCGCTCAAGGCGCAGAACGACGACTGGCAGCCGGCGCGGCCGGTGTGGACCCAGTACGCGATGCACGATGCCAACGTCACCGATTCCGGCCACTTACCGTATCCGGAGGCGAACAACTTCGCCGCCCCCGCGACCAACGTCTACGCCAACCCGGCACGGATCGCCGCACCGGTGGACCCGCGGAAGCGCGAGCAGGCGAGCTTCACCTACCAGGCGCAGGCCGACGGGCTCGCATCGAACGTCGCTACCGTCAACATCGATCTCCTGCCGCCCAACCGGCCGCCGGCGTTTACCTCGACGCCGCCACGGGCCTATCTGCACTTCGGCTACGACGGGAGCAATCCGTTCGTCTACCAGGCGTATGCGGTCGACCCCGATGTCGGCGACACGCTGACCTATTCGATCATCTTGCGCGGCGGCCCCGACACCTCCGATCCAAACTGCAGGATCGGCGCTTCGACCGGCAAGCTCCAGTGCAACATCCTCAACGGCGGCAGCGGCAATTTCGCCGATGCCCAACCGGACGAACTGGTGATCGCGGTGACAGATAGCTTTGGTGAATCGGCGTACCAGAACATTCGCCTGATGCCGAGTGACAGCTTGGCAACGGTACCCGGCGTTATCGGCCAGTCGTTGACGAGCGCTGGCACGGCGCTCGCGGCAGCGGGTTTCGTCGTCGGCAAGGTGACCGAGGTCAACGACGTGGCGGCGGTGGGGCTGGTGACCGCGCAGTTTCCGACGACCGGGGCAAGCGTGCCGAAGGGCGAGTGGGTGGGTTTGACAGTTTCCAAGGGTCCGCTGCCGGTGGCGGTGCCTTTGGTCGTCGGTCAGGCGTTCTCGGCTGCGAGCACGCTGTTGGCAGCGCCAGGTTTCACAGTGGTGGTCAACCGCGTGTTCTCTGGCTCAGACACCCTCAACACGGTACTGGCGCAATCGGTGCCTGCTGGGACACTGCTCGCGCCGGATGCCGCACACTCGATCACGCTGACGGTGTCGGCTGGCAACGGGCTGCGGCTCGCAGTTGACCGCTCGATCGCCACGGCTGACCAAACCATTACGCTCACTCCGGCGGCGGTCGATGTCAACGGTGCGCCAGTTGCATTGCCAGCGCTGACATACACAATTGCGCCGCTGCTGCTGCCTTATGTCGGCCCGCTGCCCACTGTCGCTGGTGATGTCATCACGGCAGGGGCTGGGACGCAGGGCGCGTTCCGGGTGACCGCGAACGATTCAGTTAACGGCCGCACCGCCAGCGCCGATTTCGTGGTGCTGCCGCCGCCAGAGCCGGGCGGGGTAACACACGGCCAGGCATATGCACAGATGGCGACGGCGCTGGACGCGATTTTCGCGCTGAAGCCACAATTGGTCGAGGCCCGTGCTGCCAACGACACGGTGCAGATGAAGGCGCTGCTACAGCAGATGGTGACGCTGTGGCGGACGGTGGATGTTGACGACCTCAAGCTATCGATGCCGCTGGTCACTGCCGATCAATTTGCCCCGTCGCTTGCCGATCTGTCCGCGCTGGGACTGTCGGCGACCACTGACGATGTCTTGAACAGGCAGATTTTGCGCGACGCAGCGGATGACCTGCGGGCGTGGACCAATGGTCTGAAGACACCAGGCACCACCATGGCGCAACTCAGGGCGCTGGCCGATCAGTTCGCCACCCGCGCCGCTCGTGTGGATGGGATGGTGGTGAGTGAGTACGGTGGCATTTACAGCCAGCGCGAATACACGCGCCTGCTGTCGCACCGGATCCCCGCTTTCTACGATGCATTGTTCACCGAAATCGCGCTGCAGGTGGGAATGGCGCCAATTGAACCAGGCTTTCCCGGACTTAAGCACATGAAGGCGACGCTGGCCGAGCAGTTGACGACAATCGCGGTAGATTACGTGGTCGAAAAGATCATGGATGAGGGCAGCAAGATCTACAAGAACGCCAAGAAATTCGCGCTCGACACGATGAAGCAGGTGATCTGGACGGCGGCTACGGTGGCGTTCAACTCACACCTCAAGGCTTATGTTTCTGGGGGCGACGTGTTCGAGGTGGTTTCCGGTGCATCGCTGTCGTTCCGCGTGTTCAACGAGCCACTGGCCAACCAAGCGATCATTGAGGTGCCTGGTGATTTTGACGATCCGGAGTTGACTGCGGTGATGATCGTGGGGCCCGACACCGTGGCTGCCCTCGGCAACGCCATCCAAGACCTCTTCCAGAAAATGAAGGATGGCTTTAGCTACGGTCTCGATCCCAAAAACAATCCAAAGAAGTACAAGAACGGCAACGAGGCCAAGAAGCATCTGAAGGAATTCAAGGGCAAGCTCGACGCGATCAAACAGTCGGTGACCAATCTACAGGATACGGTGGACAACGTTTATCAGACCGCCGACGACGTTATGCCGGGTTGCGTTTTCACCTCCGATCCGTCCTGCATGCAACTCATCTACAACGAGGGCTTCAAGCCAGTCTATCGCTACACCCCGCCGCCGGGCTTTGCGAGCCTGGGCGGGCTGCCGGTGCCGATTGTCTTTATCGTGCAGAACCAGTACACCGGTCTCATGTACTTCGGCACGCCATTGTTCATGCCGGCACCGAAGTTGCCCTGAACGGGAGCTGGCTAGGAACCGATTGGACTTATGCCCCGACAACGAGAAGCTACCCCAGCGAGGCCAGCTTGCGCCAGACTGGCAGACCCATATTATGGTTGTGGGTCAATAGGCAGGTGCAAGATGGGCCGCTGTGGTCAGGTCGCAGCTGACGCGCCAATGGTCCGACATACTGTTTGGGGTCTGATTCGGGCTGAGCGTCTGGCCAGGGTCTTGGCATCGGTCGGGTGCAGCTCAAACAGCTTGAGCCGGTCGCGATCGCGGCCTTGCAGCAGGTGGTTGATGATGAAGGGGGAGCCGGGGTAAACCTGCTGTCTGCCGCTGGTGTTGAAACTGGCAACCAGGTCCAGATAGTCTTGCAGGGCGGCTGCCAAGGGCGCCGCAGCGGGTGACTTTTTTGCTGCGATATTTGTAGCTGGCTGCGCATTGTCAGAAAGGGCTAGAGTCTCATTTTGCCTGGAAATAAGGCGCAGATAACCATCTGCTGCTTCGCCACTGGTCTGCGCATAGTCGCCATCGAGCCGGTACAAACCCGCGCCCGCGTGGGTGTCAAACACATTCAGGGCGGTGTCTTTTTGGGTCATGTGGCGCAGCACGGCGATCAGCGCGGTGTGTTTCAGGACATCGGCATGGTTGCCGGCATGGAAGGCGTGGCGGTAACTGAACATACGCGGCATGTTAACCGCCACTTTGAAGATCGGTGTCAACGCGCGTTGCCAGTTGCGCTTTTGAACCTGAACACACAGGTCTTTGATCTCGATGCCAACGGACCTGGCGCTGCTTGATCAATTGAGGGCAGCGTTTGCTCGATGGTCATGGTTTGTCCGGCACGGCCTCAGGATGGCGGGAATGCTGGCATCGACCAACTGTTGGGATTGACATCAAATCCGTTGCGGCCGAATTGAAATGATCAGACAACATGGGCTAGACTGCCCCGGGCTTATGCTGCTGGCTTAAAGGCTTGACCGGTCCAATCGAGGAGTATGCGATGCTGCTATGGGGTGCAATCTGGGGTGCGGTGCTGGGCTTCGTGGTTGATCGGTACGATGTCGGTTTTGGCATCGTGCTGGGAGCCCTGCTGGGGATGTTTGCCGCGCGGACCCTGCGCAATGCAGTGCGCAAGGAGGCCCGCAGCGAAGTGCTCAAACAACTGGCAGCGCAGCAGCTTGTCGGTCAGGCCCAAGGCGTGGCAGCCCTTGCCGCAGCGAGCGGGTTGGCAACCAACACGTCGCCTGCCGCCCCCGCTGGCTTGCCGGTAGCCGCAAGCCAGCCCATGGATGCCGAAGTGTCTGCCGACCTGCCAGATTTCAAGGACACCATGCCAGCTCTTGCCCCCGAAGGCAGCGCCGTGGGCACTGCGCAAGGGTCGCCTGACATCCCCGGCGCATTGAAGCCCGACCTGCTGACCCGCGCCTTTGCTGCTGCGCGCAACTGGCTGCTGGGTGGCAACACCGTGGTGCGCATGGGTGTGCTGGTGCTGTTTGTCGGGCTGGCCTTCTTGGCCAAGTACGCCATCGACAACGCCATGCTGCCGCCCGAATTGCGGTTGGCCGCCATTGGCACGGCAGGCATTGCGTTGTTTGTTTTTGGCTGGAAATTGCACCAGCGCCAGCCAGACCGGCTGGCCTATGCGTTGACCTTGCAGGGCGCGGGGGTCGGGGTGCTGTATCTCACGGTGTTTGCCGCCTTTCGCCTCTACCAGTTTTTGCCAGCCGGTGCAGCCTTTGTCGTGCTGGGTCTGGTGTGTGCGTTTTCTACCGCCATTGCGCTGCTGCAAAACGCCATGCTGATGGCCTTCATCGGCTTTGCCGGTGCCTTTGCCGCACCCATACTGCTGTCCACCGGTCAGGGCGACCATGTCGGGCTGTTTTCCTACTACCTGCTGTTGGGCGCTGCCATCGTTACCGTGGCCTGGCTGCGGGCCTGGCGCGCGCTGAACCTGCTGGGTTTTTTTGCCACCTTTGGCGTCGCGACGCTATGGGGTGTGCTGAAGTACCAGCCCGAGCAACTGGCCAGCACCGAACCGTTCCTGGTGGCTTTCTTTGCGCTGTATCTGGCAGCCAGCCTGATGTACGCCACACGCCACGGTTTGATGCCCAAACAGGCGGTCGATGCAACCCTGATCTTTGGTCTGCCGCTGGTGGCTTTTGGCCTGCAGGTGGCTTTGGTGCGTGAGCTTGAGTATGCCGCTGCGTTCTCTGCATTGGTGTTGGGGGCGGTCTACCTGGCGCTGGGCGCTTGGGCACTCAGGCGGCGCGACGCTGGCGTCGGCCAATGGCTGGCCGAGTGTTTTGTCGCATTGGGGCTGGGCTTTGTGACACTGGCCGTGCCGCTGGCACTGGATGCACGCTGGACCACTGCCGTCTGGGCTGCCGAAGGTGCGGCGGTGTACTGGATGGGTCAGCGTCAGGCGCGCTGGCTGGCGCGGCTGGCGGGGCTGGCATTGCAACTGTTTGCAGCCTTAAGTTACTTGCGGGCCATCGATCACCTCCAGACATCGGTCTGGCCGCTTGCCAACCCGGGTTTCATTGGCGCGGTGTTGCTGGCCGCGTCGGCGCTGGCCATTGCGCACTGGTCGCGCAGTGCGGCAACAGCGCCGGGGTCGGCTTGGGCGCAACAGTGTGTGGCGCTGGAGCAACGGCTTTCGCCGGTGCTATTCTGGGCCGGATTCTTGTGGTGGCAGTTCGCGCTGGGGTATGAGATTGAGCGTGGGGCGCTTGATCCCTGGGGCCAATGGACACCGATTTTCGACAGTGCGTTGCAGTCCTATCTGGAAATGCTGGTCTGGCTCGGCAGCGCCTGGCTGGCCCATCGTCTGGCGCTGCCAGATCGGCCACAGCCTTGGCCGATTGCCGCCACGCCGGCCTGGTTTTCCTTGCCCATCATGCTGCTGGTGGCCCTGTACGGCATGCTGGCGTCACGGCATGTGTTCGCGTCCTGGGGTTGGCTGGTCTGGCCGGTGGCACTGGCTGCGCACTTTGTCACGCTGCGCCATCTTGACCGCATGCTGCCGCAGCGCTGGTGGGGCTGGGTGCACAGCGGCGGCGTGTGGCTGCTTGTTTTGCTGGTTGGCAACCTGCTGGTCTGGAGTGTGCAGCAAGCGCATTTGCAGGGCACCGCCTGGGCCAGCGTGATTCTGCTGGTGGCCAGTGTGATGGTGCTGCTGGCACTGACGGCACCCGCGCTCTATGCGCCAGCCAGCATGTTGCGCGCGCGCTGGCCGCTCGACCGTTTTGCCTTGGCCTATCTGTGGCGCGCTGCTGTACCGCTGGCGGCGGCCGTCGGGCTGGGGGCCATGGTGGTGGCGGTGCATTCGGACGGCAATGCAAGACCCTTGCCCTTTGTGCCATTGCTCAATCCCACCGACATCACGGTGGCGCTGGCGCTCGGGGCCTGCGCTTTGTGGTTAAGCCGCGTGCGCCAAAGCGATTTGGCAGTACCCAAGGCCGTGCTGTCTGTGGGCTGGACCTTGCTGCTGGCAGGTCTGGCCTTCATTGCGCTCAACACCGCCTGGCTGCGGGCGGTACACCACTGGGCTGGCGTGCCGTGGAACGCCAGCCGCCTGTATGCATCCTTTCTGGTGCAAACCGGCTACTCGATTTTGTGGACCGTTCTGGCCACCGGGCTGATGCTGCTGGCGCACCGCCGCCACGTGCGCCGGGTCTGGATGGGGGGTGCCGCCTTGCTCGGGCTGACGGTGCTCAAGCTGTTTCTGGTGGACCTTTCCAACCGGGGCGGTTCGGAACGTATCGTCGCGTTCATCGCAGTGGGCGCGCTGATGCTGGTGGTCGGCTACTTTGCACCCATCCCGCCCGCAGCGGCTGCAATACCTACTGTTGCGGATAAGGAACCATTATGAGAGTTGACCGTTGGTGTGCCATGCTGTTGGCCGGTGCCATGGCAGCAGCCGTTGCCGCCGATGCGCCGCAGCTTGCCGAATTTGCCTGGCGCGGCACATTGGTGCTGCCTGCCGGTGCCAGCCTGGCACGGGTGGACCTGCCGGTGCAGGCCATGCTGCAGATGCAAAGCAGCGCGGCGCACGATTTGCGGGTGTTCAATGGCACCGGCGCGGTGGTGCCCTACGCGGTACTGGGTGGTGCAGACCTGACCCGCCCTGCGCCCGCAGCCACGACCACCGTTTACAAGGCGTACCCGTTGTTTGCTGCCAACACGACGGGCAAAGCCAGGCGGGGCGCGGTGTCGGTGCAGGTGGACACTGCCGGCCCACATGGCAGCGCCTGGGTGCGCTGGGACACCACGGATAGAACCGCCGACCTGCCGGACCCCGGCGCGCAGCCACTGCAAGCGGCCCTGTTCGACACGCGATCCGAGCAAAAGACAGTCGATGCATTGCTGCTTGCCGTGAACTTGCCCCGCAACACGCTGGTGCCCGTTACGGTGGCCACCAGCACCAATCTGAAAGACTGGACGGTGCATGAAACCAAGGGGCCACTGTTCCAGTTTGACGGTGCCGATGCGCCAGTCAATTCCGCCCTGGAATTGCGCCAGCCGCTGCAGTTGAAGGGGCTCTACCTGCGTCTGACCTGGACCGGTCAGGAGGGGGTCAAGGTGCAAACACTGACCGCAAGGGTGGCCGGAACCCAGACTGCTCCAACACCGCTGCGCGCGCCTTTGCCGCCGGGCACGCCGGACGGTAGCAGCAGGCTGAGCTGGAACCTGTCGTTTGCGGCACCGATCAGCGCGCTGCACCTGCAAGCGTTGCAGGACAACAGCCTGGTGCCGGTACGCATACTGGGGCGCAATGATCGTGCCCAGCCGTGGCGAACACTGGCCTCGGCGGTGGTTTATCGGCTTGATCGCGAAGGCACCGGCAGCAGCAATGCACCCACGCCGTTGCACGGTGCCTCGGTTCGTGCCTTGCAGGTCGAAGCCAGCCAAGGTGTCGCCTTGCCTGCAGGTGCACTGCAGGCAACCGTCGAATTTTCGCCGCTGCAGGTGGTGTTTCTGGCTTCAGGCACTGGTCCGTTCACCCTTGCTGTTGGTCGCAGTCATACGCCATCGGCAGCGGTAGAGGCATCTCTGCTGGGCTCGGTCACCTCGGCTGGTTTGGGCGAATTGCCGTTAGCCAGCGTGGGGAGCACTCACATCCAGCCTGAAACGGCGCTTGCAGGACCAGTGGATTGGCTGCCTGAAGGCGCTTCGTTGCGCAATGTCTTGCTGTGGGTGGTGCTGGGCGTTGGCGTGCTGGTACTGGGTGGCGTGGCGTATTCGTTGTTGCGCCAACTCGGAGCCCGCCGTTAGTTGCCTGTCAGACTTATGGTGCATCGGCTGCGAAACGGCCGTTGCGCGCCAATTTTGCGCCGGTTTTTTGATCCATCGCCGGGCGTTCGTGTTGCACATTCGGTACAAACTGGCCTGTCTGG
>ERZ795030.4310-NODE-4310-length-14116-cov-5.190527_pt1 | contig 14116 bp, 8 predicted proteins | sample MGYA00375122_ERZ795030 | MGnify/ENA primary metagenome ERZ795030 (study PRJEB30165, sample SAMN05720146) | activated sludge metagenome | isolation source: anaerobic digester from wastewater treatment plant | place: Japan | collected 2015-04-20 ...
CAGATGGGCATGCTGGGCTGGACCGGTGACAACGGCGACCCGGACAACTTCCTGAACACCCTGTTGGGTTGCAGCGCTGCCAAGAACAACGGCTCGAACGTCGCCAAGTTCTGCTACCAGCCGTTTGAAGACCTGGTGCAAAAGGCCAAAGTGGTTTCCAGCCCGGCAGAACGTACCAAACTCTACGAGCAGGCCCAGGTGATCTTCAAGCAGCAAGCGCCGTGGTTCACCATTGCACACGCCGTTCAGTTGAAGCCAGTACGCAAGGAAGTCATCGACTTCAAACTGAGCCCGTTTGGCCGCCACTCCTTTTATGGCGTGGACATGAAATAAACAGCCTCTGATTGCGTTTCCTGATCGATGCGACATCCAGTGCCAAGCCGCAGACAGTGCTACAGCGCGGCAAGGCGAAGCAACACCATGTCGGATTGACCGGGAAATGGATTCATGGATGCGCCGGTTCAATGAACAGAGGCGCAAATCAAATGGCCAGCGTTTACTTGGCCGTTTCAAAAAGAAGTTGCCAATAGTGGCTTGATTCGACCAAGATGCGCCCCAGTCATTGATTGGGGCGCATTTTTACTCAAGAAGACATCTTCTACAGAAGCTAAAAGCCTCCGGATTTGCCATGGCGGTTCCCACTTGTGGCCGTCTTGCCCGAACAGGCCCGGGCCAGGGACCTGTCAATCACGCGTCATGTCCTGCGAAATGGACTTGTCGGCCGTCGTTTGGGAGCTGCTACCTGGTACTGGCCGGCATCAAGCCTCTGCCGATGGCCCAGTAACTCGTCACCGTCGAGTCGCTCTGCCAAGCCCTCCAGGTCGCTTTTGGATACCCTGATGGCGTCAAAATGCGCGCGCCAGGTGTTAACCACCCCGATGACTTTGACGACTTGCGCGGCGGCCTGTGCCGGTTGAAGGCCAAACGCATCGCACTGAGACATCGCGTTGGCCAGCGTGGACTCTCGTCCAAAAGCACCGCAGATGAACTCTTGATAGCCCTGCCCGGAGTTGGTGGGGAGTACGTCATAAGCCGGTGCCAACCTTAGCCGTCCATTGGCGGCAGGGGCCACGACCAAAAGCGCGTGATTCTTCTCATGGTCGTCGGCGTTGTCAATCAAGATGTTGAACACCATTCGGCGAAACAGCTCCTGAGCATCGGTCAGATGCGCGTCGCCCTGGGTTAGACCGATTCTGCGAAGGATTCGGGCGAGTTGCGGGTATCCCATTTCTGGTTCGGTACCCGCCACAGTTGCCGCCCGGATAGCGGTGCCCGCCGAAACACTGTGAATCCGCTGGCCGTCCACACGGTCGAATCGCCGAATGGCCACGGCATTGGCTGCCACCAGGGCAATGACCTGGGTCTGGGCGACGCAGATGCCGGCCTGGGCTGCTCATTACTCTTCATTTCTTGTCACCCTATAGTCCAGAACTTAATAGAATTGAAAAATTGTGGCACTTGATGAAATTCACTTCGATGTCAGCAAAGGGCCGCAACAGTTAAGCCTTAGAAACTGATGTGGACGAAATTCACAATAATTTTGGGGGAAAGTATAAATTTGCTTTTCAAACGTATCTAATTTGATGGCAATGGCTTAACTGTTGTTGACAAACCAGACGGAAAAATCATTCACCAACTGAAAGTTGGAAGAATTAATATCAATAACTTCCAAATCAGCCAACGGAAGGGTAAACTGTTTTTTGTCAGATGCTCGCTTAACTTTGACAAATATCCCATACATTTCATCAACGTCATCGCTAAAACTCAACAGCGAAAAGACATCAGTATAAGAAGGACGGGTCTTCTTGAGCTTTTCGTATTCCTTTTTATCACCACCACCAATGACATAACGCTCTTCCCAATCGAAGTCCTCGATTCCAGTCAAAGAGCAGGGTAACACTATGTTGGCTCTCAGATGAGTTACATACTTTCGCAATGTTTCATAGGTGACTTCGGGTGGCTCATCTTCATTTAAGATTGCAGCAATTCGCTTATCCTGTTTATCGAGTTCATCCATAGTATTTCCACTCAAAAAATATAAATTTTGCAGAAGGGTGTAATATTTTCTCTTTAACAATGACGAAAAAATATCTAATAAGTTCTGGACTTTAGGGTGGCAAGAAATAAAGAGTAACAGCTTGTTTTTCTAAAACGTCCATGAGGTGGCTGGTTGCCTTTGCCTTGTGGATAGACGCATTATCAATGATCAAGGTTAATTTCTTGCCCACATGTTCTTTCAGCAAACCAACGAATCCCGTAAATATTTTGCCAGGTAGCCTTGCACTTGCCATCACGACCTGCTTTGTCCAAGCTATTCTGCTTGACCCATTAGCAACTTCCTGTTGGAACGGCCAGAGCGTTTGCTGTCTTTTTTCGGTTCCCCGCCAAGGGCAGTTGACCCGTCCTCTCTACAATCGCGCCCCGTGAACGCTACCCACCCCCCAACCCGCTGTGCCACCAATGCCAACTGATCCGGCCCAGCCCGGCAAACCCCGCCAGATGCCCGCTGGCGTGGACTACCCCAGGGAAATCAGGAGTTTTGTGCGCCGCGCTGGCCGCACCACCAATGGCCAAAGCCGGGCGTTTGAGGAACTGGGGCCAAGGTTCTTGCTGCCGTATCAGTCAGACGCTATTGATTTGGAAGCTGCTTACGCAGACCCCATAAGGGCTGCGGGCCAAAATGATTCAAAGTATCGACCCCTGGTGTTGGAAATCGGTTTTGGCATGGGTGAAGCCACCGCGCAGATTGCGGCCTTGCTGCCAGAGACCCGCTTTCTATGTTGCGAGGTTCACCAGAGCGGCGTTGGCGCGCTGCTCAAGCGCATTGGCGAACAGGGCCTGCGCAACATCCGCATTTGCGCGCATGACGCGGTGGCCGTCATCGACCACATGCTCACCTTGCAAAGTCTGGACGGCATCCACATCTTTTTCCCTGACCCCTGGCACAAGGCCCGGCACAACAAGCGCCGCCTGATCCAGCCACCGCTGGTGGCAAAACTGGCAGCGCGCCTCAAGGTGGGGGGCTACATCCACTGCGCCACCGACTGGCAGGCCTACGCCGAACAGATGCTCGCCGTGCTGAGCGCCGAGCCGCTGCTGAAAAACAGCGCGCTGGCAGCGCACCCGCAACTTCAGGGCTATGCCCCCAAGCCACATTACCGGCCACTCACCAAGTTTGAAAACCGCGGACTCAAGCTCGGCCACGGCGTGTGGGATGTGGTGTTTGAGCGGGTTTGAGGCTGGCTGGCACCAGGCTTTTGGCAGGTGGACCGAAGTTGCCTGCTCGCCCGGTCAGCCACAGCAAGGCAAGGCATCCTGCCGGATTGAGATGGCATAAGGACAGGCCATGAGCACAAGCAAAGCGACGTTGCCTCACCGCAAGCCGCCTGCGCGCAACGGCGTTGGCCCAAGTTGTGTCAGCCTGACGGGCAATCATTGGCCAACGTTGCTGGACTTCTTGCTGGCGCGCTTTCCCAATGTGACCGGCCAGACCTGGCTGGAACGAATCAGGCGCGGCGATGTTTTCGACGCGACCGGCGTGGCGATTGATCCGCTTCGGGCCAGCCAGCCGCCCGGCCCGGGCCAAACGCTGCTGTATTACTTCCGTGAAGTGCCCAACGAAGTACCGATTCCGTTCGATGAGGTGCTGCTGTACCAGGACGACCACCTGCTGGTGGTGGACAAACCGCATTTTCTGCCGGTGGTGCCGTCGGGCGACTACCTGGCCGAGACCTTGCTGGTGCGGCTCAAACGCAAGCTGGGGTTGTCAGATCTGGTGCCGATTCACCGCATCGACCGCGACACCGCCGGGCTGGTGCTGTTTTCCAAACAACCGGCCAGCCGCGCCGCCTGGTGTGCAATGTTCAGCGCGCACCAGGTGCAAAAGACCTATGAAGCGATTGCGCCCTGGCGTGCCGGCCTGAGCTGGCCTGTGACGCGCCACAGCCGCATCAAGGAGGCCGGGCATTTCATGCTGCAGCATGAGGTTGACGGCGTGCCCAACGCCACCACCCAGATCGACGTGCTGGAGGTGCGCGGCGATCTGGCGCGCTACCAGCTCAGGCCAGTGACCGGACAGCGGCATCAACTGCGGGTCCACATGCTGGCACTCGGTCTGCCGATTCTGAACGACGGGCTCTACCCGGTGCTGACCCCAAAGGGACAAAGCGACCACACCCGCCCGCTGCAACTGCTGGCCAAAACGCTGGCCTTCACCGACCCGATAACCGGCGGGGCGCGCCACTTTGTCAGTGCCAGGGCGCTGGCTTTTTAGCCACCTGCTGTGGCGCGGTTGTCGCTACAGCCGGCCAATCTGGTCAGGTGCGGCGATCAGTCCCTGGCCGCCACCAACGCGCGCACCGCCACCAGTTGTCGGCGCGACACATACAGTGGCTCAGCCAGGCCGTCGAGCCGCACCGCCCAGCCTTCGCCCTCTTGCGCATCGTGATGGCGCTGCAACGAGCGCACGGCACGCCTGGCGACCAGCGTGTTGCGGTGAATCCGGATAAGGCGGCTGGCGTAGCGGGCTTCCAGATCGCTTAACGCGCCTTCCAGGATGTAACTGTGACCAGCCGTGCGCACCGTGATGTATTTCAGCTCGGCCTTCAGGTAAAGCACCGCAGACAGCGGCACCCGTTCGGTCCGGCCACGCTCCTGAATCACCAGCACTTCTTCGGTCAAATCAGGCTCTGGCCCTTTTGCTGCCTGCCTGGCACGCTCTACTTTTTGAAGTGCAACCTGGAGTCGCTCAAGCCGTACCGGCTTGGTCAGGTAGTCCTGCGCCTCCAGTTCAAAAGCCTGCACTGCGTGCTCGGCGTAGGCCGTGACAAACACCACGATGGGCGGATTGGGCAGGGCGCGCAGATTCTGCGCCAGCGTCAGGCCATCAGCGCCAGGCATGTGAATATCGGCCAGCACGGCATCGACCGCGTGGTGGGTTACAAATTGCATGGCATCGGCCGCATTGGCCACCTCGCCCACCACCAAAGCACCAGGGCTGGTGCAGTCAGCCAGCAGGCGGCACAGGCGCGAACGCGCCAGCGCTTCGTCATCAACGATCAAAACTCGCAGCGCCATCACACCTCCTGATCAGCCGAACATCACAGCGGCACCTCGATGCGAACCTGAAAGATGCCATTTTTGTAACCCGCCCGAAAGCTGCCCTGCACATCATGCAGCAGGCTCAGGCGCTCGCGCACATTGTTCAGGGCCAGCCCATGGCCTGGTGCCTGCACTGTTGACGGCTGACTCATGCTGTTGCTGACCTTGATGACCACCGTGGCGCCACGGCGCTCGGTGCTGACCTTGATGTGCGTGACACCGGCGCTGGGTTCAACACCGTGTTTCACTGCGTTTTCAATCAGGGGTTGCAGCAACAAGGGTGGCAGCCGGGCCTGCCTGGCGCTGGCATCAAGCGTCCATTGCACCTGAATGCGGTCGCCAAAACGCACCTGCTCAATCGCCAGGTAGCGTTGCGCCAGCGCAATTTCATCAGCCAGCGAGACACTTGCCGACTGCTCGGCCAGCGCATAGCGAAACAGGTCGCTCAGGTCTTCCAGCAAGCGCTCGGCCCTGGCCGGCTCGGCGCGCACCAGGGCAATTGCGCTGTTGAGGGTATTGAACAAAAAATGCGGCCGTATGCGCGCCTGCAGTTCGGCCAGCCGTGCCGCAGTGGCCGCCGGGGTCTTGCCTTTGGCGCGCAGCACCAGTGCCACCACCAGCGCCGCCGACAGCATGGCTCCGCTGCAGGCGCTGGCCCACCAGGGGGCACTGTCGAGCAAACCTATCACAACCAGCATGCCGCAGCCATACGCACCGGCCACCGCTCCCAAGGCCACACCGGCCAGTTTCTGCGCCGTCGGGCTCAGGCGCGCCAGCAGTCTCTTCAGGCTGCAGGCGGCAACCAGCCAGAGCAACGTAGCTGGCAGAGCAGCCCCGGTTACCAGCGCCATCTGGCCAAGCCACTGCACCGCGCTGCTGGCACCAAACATGGTCACCACACCGACCACTGCCTCGACAAACAGCACTGCCCGCAACACCACACCCACATGGCAGGCATCAAAGACCAGCGCATCATGCAGCATGAACGGCTGCCCGATATCGGATGCCAGCGTGGCCGGTTCCTGGAACACCGATAAAATTTGAGAATCTTGCATTGACCCATCCAGTGTGAAGGTACACAACTTTCAGCGCCGGACCATCGATCTGAGTCCGGCACGTCAGTGCGTCACCACGCACTGCGCACCATTATTGTTGATCCCGGGCTTGCTGCCCGGCAGCCTGCACCATTGAACACCATGAGCTCAAACCAATTCGACCAAAAGTCCCAGGCCTGGTCGGCCCTGTTTTCGGAACCCATGAGCGATCTGGTCAAACGCTATACGTCGAGCGTGTTTTTTGACAAACGCCTGTGGCAAGCCGACATCAGCGGCTCTCTGGCGCACGCCGAGATGCTGGCGGCGCAGGGCATCATCAGCAACCAGGACCACGCCGATATCGAGCGCGGCATGGCACAGATCAGCAGCGAAATCGAATCCGGCAGCTTTGAATGGCAGCTTGACCTTGAAGACGTGCACCTGAACATCGAAGCGCGTTTGACCCAACTGGTGGGCGATGCCGGCAAGCGCCTGCACACCGGGCGCTCACGCAACGACCAGGTCGCCACCGACGTGCGGCTGTGGCTGCGCGACGAGACCGACCTGATTGGCGCGCTGCTGACCGACCTGCAAAAGGCCTTGCTGGCGGTGGCAGAACAGCATGTTGACGTGATCATGCCCGGCTTTACCCACCTGCAAGTGGCACAGCCGATCAGTTTTGCCCACCACATGCTGGCCTATGTTGAAATGTTTGCACGCGATGCCGAACGCCTGCAGGACGTGCGCCGCCGCGTCAACCGCCTGCCGCTGGGTGCGGCGGCGCTGGCTGGCACCAGTTACTCGCTGGACCGCGAGCGGGTGGCGATGTCATTGGGCATGGTGGACCAGCAGGGTCTGCCCTGCGTGTGCCAGAACTCGCTCGACGCGGTCAGCGACCGCGACTTCGCCATCGAGTTCAGCGCCGCCGCCGCGCTGTGCATGGTGCACATCAGCCGCCTGAGCGAAGAGCTGATTTTGTGGATGAGCCAGAACTTTGGTTTCATCAGAATAGCCGACCGCTTTACCACCGGCAGCTCGATCATGCCGCAGAAGAAAAACCCCGACGTGCCAGAGCTCGCGCGCGGCAAGACCGGTCGGGTGGTGGGCCACCTGATGGGCCTGATCACCCTGATGAAGGGCCAGCCGCTGGCCTACAACAAGGACAACCAGGAGGACAAGGAGCCGCTGTTTGACACTGTGGACACGCTCAAGGACACCTTGCGCATCTTTGCCGAGATGGTCGGCGGGCAAATCAACCCGGCCAGCGGGATCAAGGAAGGCGGCATTGCGGTGAACGCGCAGGCCATGGAGCGCGCCGCGCTGCGTGGCTACGCCACCGCCACCGATCTGGCGGACTACCTGGTGAAAAAGGGCTTGCCGTTTCGCGATGCCCACGAAACCGTGGCGCATGCGGTCAAGGCGGCCATTTCGCACCAGGTTGATCTGTCCGAACTGCCACTGGCAGTGCTCAAAGAGTTCAACCCCGGCATCGAAAAGGATGTGTTTGACGTGCTGAGCTTGCGCGGCTCGCTCAACGCACGCGACGTGCTCGGTGGCACCGCACCAAAGCAGGTGCGTGCGCAAATTGCGCGGCATCAGGCCCGCTTGGGTTAACCTGACATAGCGGTCATCTCCGGGGCGGTACCGCAGTCCATCAAAGCTCGCCCGGACAGTTCTTCATCATCGCAGCGGCGGCAAGGCCCTGCCGCTCATTTCCCTTCACCCACACGAAATCGATTCAATGACCGACACCACAAGCAGCCCGAACCCGGCCCCGACACCGCCCTGCCACGTCACCCGCTGGCGCGTTGCCACCATCATCTGCCTGATCCTGCTGGCCATTGCAGCCGCCACCGGTGTCAGCATGATGGAGCAGTTCAAGGCGCAACTGATCCACCTGCAAACCAAGCTCAAATCGGTGCCGCAGGTGAAGTACGTGGCAGTGCTGCTCGATGACAAGCATCTGCCAGCGCAACTGATCACCTTTGACCCGCTGGACGGCTATCTGCTGATCCAGCGGCTCAACGATGTCAAGGAAGGACAGGAAGACAGCATGCAGTTATGGGCGCTTGACGAGCAAGACCAGCCGCTGTCGCTGGGTGTGCTGACCACCAAAATCAAGACCGCCCAAATCCCCGTTACTGACAAGATCCTGTCGCAAGCCAGGGGCCTGGCGATCAGCGTGGAAAAAAAGGGCGGGGTCGAGGCCGGCAGCCCGCCGCGCCTGCCCTATCTTTTTACCGGAGTGCTGATTCGCAAGACCTTGTAGCGCAGGCTTTAGGCTAAAGTTCGGGTTCACTCAAGGGGATTTGGCGTGAACCTTCGCAACATTGTTCTGGCTGGCGGTTTGCTGGCCTTGTCTGCCCTGGCGCAGGCCTTTCAGGTCGTCAGTGTGTCGCCCCAGGGCGAGGTGGCACGTATCACCCAGTTGGTGGTGAAGTTTGACGAGAGTGCGGTCAACTTTGGCGACCCCAAGGCCCCGGCACCGCTTGACCTGCAGTGCAGTAACCCGCAAGCCACCCAAGGCACCGGTCGCTGGCTCAATGACCGACAGTGGGTTTATGACTTTGAAGCCGACCTGCCACCCGGCGTGGCTTGCACCATCAAGCTGAAATCAGGCATCAAATCGGTCAAGGGCGCAGTGCTGACGGGCTCTGGGAGCTATAAATTCAATAGTGGCGGGCCGTTTGTTCAGGAGATCTGGCCGGGCACTGACACGCCAATTGACGAGGATCAGTTTTTTGTCTTGCAACTGAGCGGCCCGGCCACCCTTGCCAGCGTACTGGCCAACACCTGGTGCGCGGTCGAGGGTCTTGGCGAGCGCGTGGCGGTGCGCCAGGTGGACGGCAAAGACCGCGCAGCTTTGCTCAAATTTCACCAGCTCGAAACCCAGGCCGCCAAAACCCCGTTGAGTTTCGTCACCCTGGCGTGCAACCGGCGGCTTACCCCTTCCGCCAAAGTTCAGGTGGTTTACGGCAAGGGGGTCAGCACCCCCGGCACGGCAAGCAACCCGCAAGGCATCGCCAACTCGGTCGAGAAGCGCTTTGGTTTTCAGGTGCGCGTGCCGTTTGCCGCCACTTTTGCCTGCGAACGCGAAAACGCCCAGGCCGCCTGCCTGCCGATCCGCCCGATGCGCCTGCACTTTACGGCTCCGGTGGCGCGCAAGCTGCTCGAAGGCATCAAACTGGCATCGGACAAACAGACTTATTCGCCCAGCTTTGAACAAGACGAAGAAGGCGACGCAGACAATGTTGTGAGCCGGGTGAGCTTCAAGGGCCTGTTTGCCGAGCAGACCAGCTTCAAGCTGACCCTGCCCAAGGAATTCAAGGATGCCTCGGGGCGCCCGCTGGTCAATGCCGACAGTTTTCCGCTCAAGGTCAGCACCGGCGCGATGCCGCCGCTGGCCAAGTTTGCCGCCGCGTCTTTTGGCATCGTCGAGCGCTTTGCCGAACCCGATGGTGTGGCCATGCTGCCGATCACCTTGCGCAATGTGGAAGCTGACCTGAAGATCAAGGCGCTCAGCCCGGCCAACGGCAAGGTCAGCGACCTGAAGATTGAAGCCGATACTGACATCATTGCCTGGTTCAGGAAAGTCAAGCGTTTTGACGACTACTCGGTGCCGCGCAGCGTTGCCGCCCGTGAGGTCAAGGGCGCACTGCCGCAGGTGCTGCCCGATGAAGACAAGACCGAGGTGCAGGCACGCATGGTGTCGCTGCTGCAAGGGCGGGCCGGGGTCAAGACACTCGACTTGCCCAAGCCCGCCAGCAATGACCCGCGCCCGTTCGAGGTGGTTGGCATTCCCCTGACCCCCGGTTTTCATGTGCTGGAGCTGGCTTCGCAAAAGCTCGGCAGCTCGCTGCTGGATGAGCGCCACGGCGCTGGCCGCACCATGTATGTGCGCACCTCGGCGCTGGTGACCAACCTGGGGGTGCATTTCAAACTGGGCCGCGAAAACGCGCTGGCCTGGGTCACCACCCTGGACAAGGGCCAGCCGGTCGCCAATGCACAGGTGCGGGTGTCCGACTGCCAGGGTCAGCAGATTGCCAGCGCCAGCACCAACGCCCAGGGCATTGCCTATCTGACCGGCATCAGCCCCAAGGCGCCCCCTTGCCGGGGCGAAGACGGCTACAGCAATGCCTACTTTGTCAGCGCCCGCGCGCAGCTCGCGGGTGCTGCCGACATGGCCTTTACCTGGAGCGACTGGAACCGTGGCATCGAGCCCTGGCGCTTCAACCTGCCCACCAGCCAGGAAGCCCGCCCCGACGAGCGCGCCCACACCATTTTTGACCGTACCCTGCTGCGGGTTGGCGAAACCGTGTCGATGAAGCACCTGCTGCGCAGCGAAACCGCACAGGGTTTTGGCCTGACCCAGGCACAACCCGCCACCGTGCAAATCACCCACATCGGCAGCGGCCAGCGGTATTCACAGCCACTGGTCTGGCGCAAGACCGCCACCGGTGGCCTGAGTGCCGAAAGCAGCTTTGCCATACCGCCAGCAGCCAAGCTGGGCAATTACGAGGTGCGCTTGCAGGGCAGCGACAACAACCGCAGCTTTAACACCGGTGAATTCCGGGTGGAAGAATTCCGCCTGCCAGTGCTCGAAGGCAACATCGCCCCGACCGACAAAAAGGCCCTGGTCAACCTTAAGGCGCTGCCACTTTCGGTGCAGGTCAACTATGTGGCGGGCGGCGGTGCCAGCAGCTTGCCGGTGCGGGTGTCGGCCATGGTGCGCAGCAAGTACATCCATTTCAGCGACTTTGATGCCTTCAGCTTTTCACCGCCGCGCACCGACCAGGCCAGCAGCACCGAACACGCCGAAGAAGAAAGCGCCAGCCAGGACAACCGGGTGGTGGCCGACAAGCTGGCGCTGACGCTGGACAAGAACGGCGCTGGCAAGTTGACCATCGACAAGCTCCCGGCCAGCCGCGAGCCGCAAGACCTGGTGCTGGAAGCCAGCTACGCCGACCCGAACGGCGAGGTGCAGACCATTCGCAGCACCCAGACCCTGTGGCCGTCCGGCGTGGTGGCAGGCATCAAGACCGAAGGCTGGGTGTCGAGCAGCCAAAAAATCAAGTTCCAAGCGCTGGCGCTAGACACCAGCGGCAAACCGCTAGCCGATGTGGCACTGGAGGTCAAAGCCACCGCCCGCATCACCACCAGCAGCCGCAAACGCATGGTGGGTGGCTTTTACAGCTACGACAACAAGACCAGCGTCAAAGAGCTTGGCAGCGTGTGCAGCGGCAAGAGTGATGCACGCGGTCTGCTGATGTGCGAAACCAGCCTGAACCAGGCCGGTGAAGTGGAACTGGTGGTCAGCGCCAAAGACGGCGCTGGCAACAGCAGTCAGGCCGCGAGTTCGGTGTTTGTGACCAAACAGGGCGAGCTCTGGTTTGGCGGCGAGGACCATGACCGCATTGACCTGATCCCGGAGAAAAAGAGCTATCAGCCGGGTGAAACCGCGCGTTTTCAGGTGCGCATGCCGTTTCGCTTTGCCACCGCGCTGGTGGCGGTCGAGCGCGAAGGCATTCTGCAAACCGAGGTGGTGCAGCTCAACGGGCAAGACCCGACGGTCCAGGTAAAGGTCAAGGACGGCTGGGGACCTAACGTGTACGTGAGTGTGCTGGCGCTGCGCGGCCGGCTGCGCGAGGTGCCTTGGTACAGCCTGTTTACCTGGGGCTACAAGTCGCCACGCGAATGGTGGACCTCATTTTGGTACGAGGGGCGCGAATACGTCGCCCCAACCGCGCTGGTCGATCTGAGCAAACCGGCGTTTCGCCTGGGTACCGCCGAAATCCGGGTCGGCACGCAGGCGCACCAACTGGCGGTGAGTGTCAAGGCCGACAAAGAAAGCTATCCGGTGCGCAGCCAGGCCCAGGTCACCATCAACGTCAAGCTGCCCAGCGGCCAACCGGCTGCCCATGCCGAAGTGGCGCTGGCCGCAGTTGACCAGGCGCTGCTCGAACTCAAACCCAACACCAGTTGGAACCTGCTCGATGCCATGCTGCAACGCCGTTCCTGGGGCGTTGAAACCGCCACTGCGCAGATGGAAATCATTGGCCGACGCCACTATGGCCGCAAAGCGGTGCCAGCCGGTGGTGGTGGTGGCCGTGGTGGCACCCGTGAACTGCTTGACACCCTGCTGTTGTGGAACCCGAACATCAAGCTCGATGCCAACGGCAGCGCCACCGTGATGGTGCCGCTCAACGACGCGCTGACCACCTTCAAGATTGTCGCCATCGCCGATGCCGCCACCGGCCTGTTTGGCACCGGCAGCACCAGCATCCGCGCCACGCAAGACCTGCAAATCATCAGCGGCCTGCCGCCACTGGTGCGCGAAGACGACCAGTACCGCGCCCAGATCACGCTGCGCAACACCACCAAACAGGCGATGAAGGTGCTGGTGACACCGCGTGCCACGCTGCTGGAGTTGCCGCCGCAAACGGTCGATATTCCCGCCGGTGACGCGCGCGAAGTCGCCTGGAGCGTCAAGGCCCCGGCGCAACTGGCCTTGAGCCGTTTTGAAGCCATCCTGTGGGAAATCGAGGCCAAAGACACGCTCGGCGGCGCTCGCGATGCGCTCAAGGCCAGCCAGCGCATCATCCCGGCAGTGCCACTGACGGTGCAGCAAGCCACGCTGGTGCAAATTGACGGGCCGTTCAGTCTGCCGGTGAGCCCGCCAGCGGATGCAATTGCCGGGCGCGGTGGCCTCAAATTGTCGCTGCAACCCAGGCTGGCCGAGGGCCTGCCGGGGGTCAAGGACTGGTTTGCCAACTACCCGTTTGTCTGTCTGGAGCAAAAGACCAGCAAGGCGGTCGGCCTGCGCGACGGCAAGTTGTGGCGCATTGTGGCGGCGCAGATTCCCAGCTACCTTGATGGCGACGGACTGGCCAACTATTTCCCGCCGCGCGACGGCCAGGCCAACCAGGGCAGCGACACGCTCACCGCTTACCTGCTGGCCGCCAGCCACGAAGCCGCCAGCATCGACCCGGCCTTTGCCCTGAGCGACGAGGTGCGCGCGCCGATGGAAAAAGCCCTGGTGGCGTTTGTCGAAGGCCGCCTGCAGCGCAATTTCTGGAGCCCGCGCAAAGACCTCGACATGCGCAAACTCGCCGCCATCGAAGCCCTGTCGCGCTATGGCAAGGCGCAGGCTCGCATGCTGGAATCGATCACCCTGGCACCCAACCAGTGGCCAACCCATGCGGTGATCGACTGGCTGAACCTCCTCAAACGTCTGCCCGACCTGGCTGATCGCGACAAGCGGCTGGCAGAAGCCAGCCAGATCTTGCGCGGACGCATCAGTTACCAGGGCACCAAAATGATGTTCAGCACCGAGCGTGACGACTACTGGTGGTGGCTGATGCAAAACGGCGATGTCAACACCGCGCGCCTGATGCTGGCGGTGCTGGACGACCCGGCCTGGAAAGACGACATGGGCCGGCTGGCCAACGGCTTCATGGCGCGCCAGCAAAACGGTGCCTGGCACACCACCACCGCCAACCTGTGGGGCGGTCTGGCGCTGGAAAAATTCTCCAACAAATTCGAATCTGTGGCAGTGGCCGGCAGCACCAAAGCCAGCCTGGGCGCATCGAGCGCAGCGGTTGACTGGAGCCGCGTGGAGCGCATCAAGACCACCGATGCCAGCGGCGCAGCGCACCAGAGCACCTGGTTTGGTGCCCCGGCAGCGCCGGGCAACCTGCGCAACAACAGCATGTTTTTGCCGTGGGGCAAGGATGCGGGCAAGGACACCTTGAGCGTGACGCACCAGGGCCCCGGCAAACCCTGGCTGACCCTGCAGTCGGTGTCAGCCATCCAGTTGAAAGCGCCGTTTGCTGCCGGGTACCAGATCAAGAAGACCATCACGCCGGTGGAGCAGGCCAACCCGGGCCTGCCTGCTGGCAGCTACAGCCGGGGTGATGTGCTGCGCATCACGCTGGAGGTCAACGCCAGCGCCGACATGACCTGGGTCGTCATCACCGACCCGG
>ERZ795030.4311-NODE-4311-length-14112-cov-4.582201_pt1 | contig 14112 bp, 11 predicted proteins | sample MGYA00375122_ERZ795030 | MGnify/ENA primary metagenome ERZ795030 (study PRJEB30165, sample SAMN05720146) | activated sludge metagenome | isolation source: anaerobic digester from wastewater treatment plant | place: Japan | collected 2015-04-20 ...
GAAAACATTTTTTGTATAAATTGTCCCTGCTTGATCGAAAAGCTCCTGATAGCGATCATTAAAATCCTTTGCCTTAGCGATAAATTCAGGACTATTGAACACTTCAATCGCTTTTGGATCAAAAATCGTGTTGTATTCAAATGACCCCAAGTCTTCAGTTGAAGGTGTTTCAAGAATACTTAGAATGCAGGTTGGAAAATCGATCTGATTCCAATCTCGCAGAATGAATTCCTCAATATCTTTTTTCTTGATTTTCGATGATTTTTGTAAAGATGTTTTTAGTTTTTCTTTTGAAATATTCAAATCAAACAAAATTCTGTCATATTGTAACTTGTTTTCCGGATTAACTAGAATATCAGTAATGGATTGACTTTCTTCTCGTATGTCAATTTCCGATTTCAGCGCATATATGAACTCTTTAGGTATCGCAGTACCATCAAATTCAACTTCGCAAGTCGATTCGCGGTTATAGCGTTCTTCCTTTGGGATATTGCCAGCCGAAAGATCTTGAAATGTCTTTGAGAAAGATGTTTTCATTAAGCCATTCGGAGCGTACACGGCATAGGAATTTGTGTCTCTTGGATATTTATTGAAGATAAAAGTGTGCTCTAAGAATTGAATGCCATAGCAGTTTTGCAATTTAACAGTGAGTTTTTTCATGGGAATTTTTTCGTGGTTATTGTGTCTTTGGACATTGTTTTGAACTCGGAGCTTGGGTAGCTTTCATTCACGAAGTCGGAAACTTCAAGCCAAACCCCCGACCCCCTCCCCCATCACCCGTCCCTACGTAGCCCTTGTCGCCGCCACATAAAGCACCTGCGGGGCCTGTTGTCCCCTTCGCCCTTGGAATACTGCGCCCCACTCCGGGCAGTGCTACCACCGGGAACTCCAGGCCTTTGCTGTCCTTCATGTGATCACTCGTCATCCAAGTCCCCCAACAACACCCCGCGCCGTGCCAGCCGCTCACGCGCTTCAAGCAAAGCTGAATGCAGCTTTTGCTCCAGCTCTGCTTTGGGTGGCAGTTCGGTCCAGTATTCGGCCACGGTGATGCCGTCTTTGTGCATTTGCAGCAGCTCCACTTGTTCGCGGCTGGATTCGGCGCACAGGATGAGGCCGATGGGGGCCTCTTCGCCCGGCTGGCGTTCGTGTTTGTCCAGCCATTTCAGATACAGCTCCATCTGGCCTTTGTGCGCGGCTTTGAAGCGGCCCAGCTTGAGTTCGATGGCCACCAGGCGGCGCAGGCGGCGGTGGTAGAACAGCAAGTCCAGATAAAAGTCGTCGCCGTCGATGACCATGCGCTTTTGGCGCTCTACAAATGCAAAGCCCCGGCCCAGTTCCAGAATGAAGGCTTCCAGTTGGCGCAGTATGGCGGCTTCCAGATCGGCCTCGTCGTGGCCTTGGCGCAGGCCCAGAAAGTCAAGGAAGTACGGGTCTTTGAAGACTTGGGCGGGATTGGTGTTGGCGGCAACGTCCGGCTCAGCCTGAACGGGGGTGTTGGTCTGCAAGGCGGCAAGCTCGGTGCGCTCGAAGGCCTTGCGTTCGATCTGGTGGTGCAACTCGCGCACGCCCCAGCGAGATTCCACGCTTTGCTGGGCATAAAACCAACGGGCGGCATCTGTTTTGACGGGTAATAGTTGCAGAAAATGCGTCCAGCTCAAATGTCGCATCAGTGATGCGACTTTCTCTGTATCCGGGAAAGCCACTGCAAACTGCACCATGCGACGCAGGTTTTTGGCTTCAAAGCCCCGGCCGAACTCTTGCGCCAGTTGATCGCCCACGCGGTCAATCAACTGGTCACCATATTTGGCACGGTCCGCGCCGCCCAGCACCTCGGTGCGCAGCCTGTGGCCCACATTCCAATACAGCCGTGTCAGCTCCGCATTCACGGCACCCGCCAGCCGCTGGCGGCTGCTGGCAATCAGCGCGCGCAGTTCGGCGTGCAGGATATCGGCAGGCGCAGGCACTACGTTGCGTGTTGTCTCGTTCATGTTGTTTTTCTGGTCATGTTCCCAGCTTACTACCAAACCCACCATCCCCACCCACCCCAATCACCAAACTCTGCGTAGCCCGCGTCGCCGCCACATAAAACACCCGCGCCGCTTCTTTTTCATCCTCCCCCGACGCGGGCATGATGTTGTGCAACACCACGCCGTAGCTCCAGGGGAAGGCAATTTGTCCCTGATGCGGGCCATCTGGCTGGGTCAGTTGCGGGTCGCGCTTGAGGGCATCCACCACCTGATGCGCGTACTGGCGGGCCTGCTCCAGCGGGTTGATCACGGTTTTGGGCACGCCATCGGGGATGATGGTCCAGCTTTGTTTGTCAGCGCTCTGGATGGTGGCCCGCTTCCAGTCTTTGACTTCGAGCACCAGCAGGCCACGGCGCGGGTGCATCACGACAAAGTCGGGGTGGACATTGGTGGGGCCAACCGGCACGTTGTGCCACATCCAATAGTCATCGTCGAGCTTTTGCTCCAGCCGCTCGGCCAAGCGGCGCTCGCCAGTGGTGTCAAAACGGCAGGTGCTGATCGCCGGTATGAGGGTTGCCATGAATGTTGTCGCGTCCCTGTGATGTTCTGGGCCGATTATCGGCCATGCCACTGTGCGTAAGATGGTCAGTGATGGTGCCCGTGCGCCCACGTGAACGTGGCCATGGGCATGAGCGCCAGACAAGTGCTGTGGCAGGTGGAGGTGCCGCTGGCGCTGCCGGTAAGGCTGGCCGGGGTCTCAGGCGATCAAGCCCGCGCCTGTGAGTTGCACAAATAATTGGCCTCTAGCCCTTATGCCATAAGCGCTGATAGCTACTACAAGTATAGCGAATATGAGCCTCACCAGGCCGCCGGGGAAGCAGCCTTCAGCTTGACGGGCGCAATTTGCCAGCCAGCTTTGGCTCATGGCGAGGAATCAGGATGCCTTGCTCGACAACCGCCAGCACCGGCGACCCGTCACTGCCTGAGCGCCAGATTTGCGCCAGACAACTGCGGCTGGCCGGTTGCCAGCCCTGTGGCACAAACTCATATTTCCAGTTAGGGTGGCCAGGCTCGCGCACCGTGGCATGGTAGTGCTTGTCGGTGTCCCAGCAGGTGATGGCGATGGCGACTTCCCCGTTGCTTGGGGTGCCACTGTCGTAGGCAACGATGGCTGCCACGATGTTGGGACCGGCGCGCTGCTCCGAGAAACCCACCAGACCCAGGAAAGCGGCAATCATCAACGGGATCGGATGCCAAAAGATCACAGCCAACATGACACCCATTGCAGCGCCAGCCAGCAGCCAGTGGTGCATGTGGGCGGCAAAGCTCATGCCCGGCCTGAGCATTGCCACCTGTTGTTCAACCGTAAGCGCCTTCATCGGATCAAGCTGGATTGGTCTTTCGGACGCGCCCGAGCGGGCCTCTGGCAGCGCGTCCGGGCAGGGTGAAAGCCGCGGCTCCAAACGTGCCTGCGCGCGTTTGGACGGCTTGAGGCTGGCCAGCCTTGTGGCATCGCTGCGCCCTGCAGGGGCGACGACGACGCACAGCTCTTGCCCGCGGGGAGGCGCAACGACCCCAGGCGCGGTGCGTTTGGTTCAGATGAGTGCGCGGCGCTGTCACCCAATGGGTGATGCCCAATATGGCCAATGACGTCAAGTCTCATGAGGACTTTCAGATCAAAACAAACGGTCAACCGAAGAATCCAGATTCTTCAGTCTCCTTCGGTCAAGCCGCCCAGCCGGGCATCAAAAAAACAATAGCGGTTCTTGCCTGCCACCTTGGCCTGGTACATGGCCTGGTCAGCCTGGCGCATCAACTGGTCGGCATCAAGTTCGCCGGTCTGCGGGTAAAAGGCAACACCCAGGCTGGCCGATACCTGCAAACTGATGTTGCCAAAGGGTATCGGCTGGGCCGCCGCATCACGCAGGCGCGCCAGCATCGGCAGGCAGGCGCTGGCATCTTCCAGATCAATCAACACCGCGACAAACTCATCGCCACCAATGCGCGACAAAGTGTCGCCTTCGCGCAGCGCCTGCTTCATGCGGGTCGCCAGGGTCATCAGCAACATGTCGCCCGCCGCATGGCCATGGCTGTCGTTGACGCGCTTGAAGCCGTCCAGGTCCAGGTACACCACCGCCAGCAGTTTGCCGCGCCGTTGCGCCTGCGCCATGCCATGGCGCAGCCGGTCGGCCAGCAGCACACGGTTGGGCAGATCGGTCAACACATCAAAATGGGCAATGTGTTCGAGTTTGTGCTCGTGCGCCTTGAGCGCAGTGATGTCGGAAAACAGCGCCACATACTGGCGCGCCGCACCGGCCGCATTGCGCACCGCGCTGATGGTTTGCATGGCGGCATAAATCAAGCCGTCCTTGCGCCGGTTCCAGACCTCGCCGCTCCAATAACCTTGCTGCTGCAAATCCAGCCACATGGCGGCATAGAACTCTTTCGACTGCCGCCCGGAACTCAGCAGGTGCGGATTCTGGCCCAGCACCTCGTCGCGTTGATAACCCGTGATGCGGGTAAAGGCCTGGTTGACATCCATGATGGTGCCATCGGAGCGGGTCACCATGATGCCCTCGCGTGCGTGGGCAAAAACAGTTGCCGCCAGGCGGGTGTCGGCATCGCGCTGATGTCGCAGCATGGCGTAGCGGACTGCCCGGCGCAGCGCGCTGGCATCGCCGCCCTTGGTCAGGTAGTCCTCGGCACCCGACTGAATTGCAACCTGGGTGGCCAGCACGTCGTCAAGCCCGGTCAGCACCACAATGGGTGCCTCCACCAGCAAGCGACAGCGCTCAACCGTGGCGGTACCGCTGGAGTCCGGCAGGTTCAGGTCCAGCAGCACCACGTCGGGGCGCAGACCCTGCTCATCAATCAGAGCCCGGGCACCAGCCAGAGAGTCGGCCAGATGCACCAGAAACGTTTCGCCGTGCTCAAGCAACTGCTGGCGAATCAGGCAGGCATCACCCGGCTCATCTTCGATGACCAGAACCACCGGTGACGGGCCAAGTACCTGGGATGTTGCAGATGCGTTCATTTGACAACCTCCACCGGGTGCCCCGGCAAGCGCACCAGGTTGATCCAGTAGTTGCCCAAATTGCCAACCGCCTCGATGAACTGCGCCATGTCCACCGGCTTGCTGATGAAACCCGAGGCACCCAGGCGGTACGATGCCAGCACATCGCGCTCGACTTCCGAGGTGGTCAGGATCACCACCGGTATGTCGCACAGCGCCGGGTCTTGCTTGAGGGCCGCGAGGCATTCGCGCCCATCCATGCGCGGCATGTTCAAGTCCAGCAGAATCAGGTCCGGGCGCGGCGCGTCGGCAAAACGGCTACCCTCTTGGCGCAGGTATTCCAGCGCCTCGCGGCCATCTTGCACATGGCGCAAATCAGCGCGAATGCGGTTCTCGGTCAGCGCGGTCCTGACCAGGTGGGCATCCGCCGGCTCATCTTCGGCCAGCAGAATGACAAAGGGCAAGGTGGTGGCGTGGGTCATGGCCGTCTTCTCCAGCGTAGCGTTCAGTTTTGCTCGGGCAGGCGCACGATGTTGACCCAGTAGTCGCCAATGCCACTGGCCAGTTTGATAAAGTCGTCCACATCCACCGGCTTGACGATGAAGCCCGCAGCAAAGTGCTGATAGCTGTCCAGCAGATCGCGTTCGGCATCAGAGGTGGTCAGCACCACCACCGGCAGGCTGCGCAAGGCGGCATCGAGCTTGATCTTTTTCAAGAACTGACGCCCGTCCATGCGCGGCATGTTGAGGTCAAGCAAGATCAGGTCCGGTCTCGGCACATTGGCATAAGCACCCTCGCGGCGCAAAAAGGCAAACGCCTCAACCCCGTCGGGCACATGGTGCAAATCGACCGGCACCTGCCCTTCTGCGAAAGCCAGGCGCACCAGATGGGCATCGGCGGGTTCGTCCTCGACCAGCAGCACATTGAGTTTTTTGGCTTGGCTCATTCCAGAGTCTCCAGGGGTAAATCAAAAACGATGCAGGCCCCGCCGTCGAGGCCATCCTCGATGTGCAAATCACCGCCCGACAGGCTGGTGATCTTGTAAGCCAGCGCCAGCCCCATGCCGGTGCCGGGGACGCTGCTGGGCACCAGCCGGGTGAACAGGCCCAACACCTGCGAGCGGTACTCGGGGGCAATGCCGCTGCCATTGTCGGCAACACGAAACACCGCCCGCTGGCCCTTGGTGCTGGCACCAACCTCGATGCGCAAGGGTCGCTGCGGGTGACGGTAACGCAGTGCATTGTCGAACAGGATGGCAAACAGACCGCGCAGGGATTTTTCTGCCATCTGCAACCGGGGCAGTGGCGAGTGCAGCACGATGTCGGCCCCGGCAGTGGTGTCACCGGCATCTTCGATGCACTGGCGCAACACGGCGGCGCAGTCTGCCACCCCGGCGGCGCTGACCTGGTTCTTGTCGAGCGCCAGGTAGCGCTGGGCATCACCCACCAGCGCGGACAGGCGTTGTGATTCGGTGTGGATGAAGTTCAACGACAGGCGGCTGTCTTCGTCGCGGGCCAGCTCTGATTTGGCCAGCAATCGCTGACTGAAGCTGGCCAGGCGGCGGGTCGGCTCCTGAAAGTGGTGCGCCATCACTTCGCCCAGACGGCTGAGTTCCTGGTTGCGTGCCTGCAGGCTGGTCAGCAGGGTTTCGCGCTCGCGTTCCAGGCTGCGACGGCGCCGGACGCTGATCACCAGCCAAGCAATCACCAGCGCCTGTACCAGCAGACCGGCCAGCGCCAAAGCCATCTGCTGGTGCTTGACACGCTCGATTTCGCGCACCTGGACTTCGACCATCTCTTCGAGCCGTTGCTGGTAATGCCACAGGTCTTGCTGCCGGTGGCGGCCCGGCGTGATGTCATTGACCATGGAGAAAAGCAGTTTCCTGCCAGCAAAATCAAACGGGCGGGAAAACACTTCGACAGTGCGTACGTCGTTGTTGGCCAGCCGGTGGCGGAATATGAAGTAATTGCGGCCTTCAGTCTGCGCCAACTGGCGCTCTGCTGCCACCTGTTGGGGCGTAAAGGTATTGATCTGCTGAATCGTCATGCTGCGCAGGCGCGCCTGCTCAAAGCCGTAAAAGCGCGCAGCAGCCAGATTGGCATCAACGATCTGACCGCTGGCAGGATCAATCAGCAGCATGGTCACCTCAAAATCATGAAAGATCCGGTCAAATTCCGGCTTGGCCACCTCAGCCCACGCAGGCCAGGCACAAAACCAGGCCAACACCCATGCCGCCAGGCGCAAGTAGATTTTCATGGCGACACCGGTGTATCTGGCTGGCGCGCTGGCAAGTCAAAGCAAAAGCGGCAACCCTGGCCGGGCCCGGCAGATTCGACCCAGATGCGCCCGCCATGGCGCTGCACAATCTTGCGCGCCACCGCCAGGCCAATGCCGCTGCCCTGGTACCGGTCGCGCGTGTGCAGGCGCTGGAACACCTTGAACAGGCGGTCAAACTGCGCCGGGTCGATGCCAATGCCGTTGTCGGCCACGCAAAACCGCCAGCCCGCACCTTCGGCATCGGGCGTGACGGTGATGTCGATTTCGGGCGCCCGATCCGGGGCGCGGTATTTCACCGCGTTGCCGATCAGGTTTTGCCACAGGCGGGTGAATTCATCGCGGCTGGCCAGCAGTTGCGGCCAGTCGCCCGACAGCCGCACTGTGGCTTGTGCCTCTTGAATGGCCGGGGCCAGAAAGTGCAGCGCTTCATCCACCGCATCAAGGCTGTCCAGCAGGGCCAGCGGCTCGCCTTTGCGCCCAACGCGGGAGTATTCCAGCAGCGACACCAGCATCTGGTCCATGCGCTTGGCACCATCGGTGGCAAAGTGCATCATCTCGCGGGTGTCGTCGTTGAGCTGGGCGACCAGGGCGCGCTCAATCAGTTGCAGGTAGCTGTTGATCATGCGCAGTGGCTGGCGCAGGTCGTGCGAGGCGACATAGGCAAACTGCTCCAGCTCGGCATTGGAGCGCGCCAGCGCTTCGGTCTGCTGCTGCAGGGCTTGTTCGGCCTGCTTGCGCTTGGTGATGTCCCAGTGCGTGCCGGCCATCCATTCGGGCTGGCCATCGGCGCTGCGGCTGACCAGCTTGCCCCGGTCAAGCACCCAGATCCAGTGGCCCAACTTGTGCCGCATGCGGGTTTCACATTCGTAATGATCAAGCTCACCGGCAAAGTGCTGTTGCAGCGCGGTGCCAGAGGCGGCCAGATCGTCCGGGTGGGCATATTTCATCCAGGTGGCAATGCTGACCGGGGCCAGTTCATCCAGGGTGCAGCCAATCAGCTCGGCCCAGCGCGCATTGAAACGGGTCTCGCCGGTCTGCACATTCCACTCCCAGGTACCGACACCGGTGCCCCACAGGATGTTGCTTAGCCGCTGGCCTTGCTGTGCCAGTTCTTGCTCGGCGGCCTTGCTGGCGCTGATGTCGATGCCGGTCACGGCGATGTAGCGATCTTCACCGACCAACACCGGTGCGGCGTGAAACAGCACGGTCATGTCGGTGCCGCTGACGCTTCGATGAACCGCCTCGAAACTGCCCGCCTTGCCCTGGGCAGCGGCTTGCAGCGTGGCATGCAGCGCGGACCGATCTTCGGCGCGCTGCCACCACGGCGTGTCGGCAAAAACCTGCCCCACCACCTGGTCGTGACGCAGGCCGATGGTCGCCAGCGCCGTCTGATTGACTTCGAGCAAGTGTCCGGATGCGTCCAGAATGCCCGCCAGAAAGCCCGATTGCTCAAACAGGCCAGCAGACAGCGCCTGCCGATAGGCCAACTGGTGGCTGGCTGCGGCGATGACGGCGGCACTTTTCTGCCAGCGCCGAATCGTCAAGGCGCAGCCCAGCAACAACAAAACCGCCAGGCTGGCCACAGCAGCGGCCTCCTGATACCAGTCGGCCAGGTAGTCGCTTTTGGCCAGCGCCACCTGTACATAGAAGGGATAAGCGTCCATCCGCTTGAAGCTGGCCAGGCGCTCAACACTGTCGGTGCTGGCGGTGAAGATGAGCGTGCCAGCGCGCTTGCCAGCATCCATGCGCTGGCGCGTGGCATTGTCCTTGGGCAGTGGCTGATTGAAGTCTTTCTCGTTAAGGCGCGGCATGCGCTGGATCAGCTTGAAAGTTTCGCTGTTGCGCAACAAAATGCCCCCATTCGCCCCGACATCAACGGTGCCAAACAGCTTGCCGATTTGCTCCAGCGCGATCACCGCGTTGACGGTACCCAAAAAACCGCCCTGACGATCATGCAGGGGACGCACCATGACGATCGACCACCGCCCGGTGGTGCGCGCCACCTGGGCTTCTGAAAACACGAGCTGGGCCAGCGGATCGTCGCGCAGGCGCTGAAAGTGCGGCCGGTCGGCAATGTTGATGCCCTTGAGGCTCGGGTCCGAGGCGTAAAGCAGCGCGCCCTGGGCATCAAACACACTCAGCCCGCCAATCATCGAAAAGCTGGCTTGCAGGGCAGCCAGGCGCTGCTGCCGGACGACCTGAGCGGCATTGGGCAGCGCCGGGTGCAGATCGTCTTCGCTGAATCCGCTGGCAATGTAGCCCAGGATGCCATCGACGCGGGCAAAGTCGCTTGACAAGTGGGACTCGATCAATTGCACCAGATTGCGCGTGTCTGAGGCGGCATCGGCCTGCGCCTGGCGATAGCGATCCTGCACAAAATAGGCCAGCAGGGCCAGCAACAGCGCCAGCGCAACCAGCAGCCAGCGGATCTGCTGCCGGACAATGGGGGCGCTGGGGCTGCTGGCGAACGGCAGTTGGCGCTGTGGCGCAATGGCTTGGGGCGCCGCGGTGTCGCTCAGGCTGTTCCTTGATACGCTGGAAGTGCTCATGTCGTTGGCTGAGAATTTGTAATAAATTGACCTCTAGCCCTTATGGAATATGCGTGGTCAGCTATTTATGTAATAGCAGAACGCCTTTGTTTGCGGGCTTTGGCGGGTTGCTTCATGGGTTTGCCTGCGGCTGCGGTGGCTTCAGCAGCACGCCGCAGCCACCGCCCGCAGTGGTTTCGATCCAGGCCCTGCCGCCGCTCTTGGCAATGCGGCGCAGCAGCGCCAGGCCAACGTCGGTGCCGTCGCTGGCCGACGGCTGCCGTGCGGTGCCGGGTCTGAAATTTATAAGAAATTGGCCTGTAGCCCTTTTGGAATAAGCGCGAGTAGCTATTAACTTTATAGTCATGTGAGATCCTTCAGGCGCTGCTGGGCGACTGGCGCAGAAAAGCCTCGAAGGCGGGCGCCGGCAGTGGCTTGCTGAAAAAATAGCCCTGCACCTCGTCGCAGCCACTGTCACGCAAAAACTGAAGCTGGCCGGCGGTCTCCACCCCCTCGGCGATGGTTTGCAGACCAAGCCGGGCGGCCATGCTGATGATGGTGTTGACGATGGCCTGGTCGTCCGGGTCATGGGTGATGTCATGCACAAACGACTGGTCGATCTTGAGCTTATAGACCTTGAAGCGCTTGAGGTAATTCAGCGACGAGTAGCCGGTGCCAAAGTCGTCAATCGACATGCGGATGCCCTGCGCGTGCAGGGCGTTCATCACCGTGATGGCCCCGAGTGGGTCGCTCAGCGCCACGCCCTCGGTCAGTTCGAGCTCCAGGTATTCGGGCGCGAGCTGCTCTTCTTGCAAAATCTGCATCACCTGCTCGACCAGGCGCGGATGGCGAAACTGCACCACCGACAGGTTGACCGCCATCACAAACGGTGCCCCGGCACCGGCCAGCCCCAGGTCCAGCCAGGCCTTCATCTGGCGCACTGCGCTGCGCAGCACCCAAATGCCGATCTGCACAATCTGGCCGCTAGCCTCGGCCACTGGGATGAACTCGGCCGGTGACACTGATCCCAATTCGGGATGATGCCAGCGCAGCAGCGCTTCGGCACCGATCACCCGGCCACTGGCCAGCGCCACCTGTGGCTGGTAATGCAGGCTGAGTTGGCCGCGCTCGAGCGAGCGGCGCAGTGCATTCTCAAGGTGCAGGGTGCGGGTCGAGCGGGTCTGCATTTCGGCGGTAAAAAAACGGAAGCAGTTGCGCCCGTCCTGCTTGGCGCGGTACATGGCGACGTCAGCGTTTTTAGTCAGGGTCTCAAAATCGCTGCCATCGGTCGGGTACATGGCGATGCCAATCGACGGGGTAGTGAGCAACTCCATCGCGTCGATCTGGTAGTTCATGGCAATCGCCGCCAGCAGGCGCTCGGCCAGATGCGCGGCACCGGCGGCATCGGTGGTGGGCAGCAGCAGGATAAATTCGTCGCCTCCCTGGCGTGACACGGTGTCTTCGTCACGCACCACCGACTGAATGCGCCGTGCCACCTCGGTCAGCATGGCGTCACCAATGTGGCGGCCGAGTGTGTCGTTGATGTTCTTGAAATGGTCGAGATCGAGCGTCATCATGGCCAGTGCGAGCTGGCTGCGCTGCGCCATGCTCATGGCGTGCTGAAAGCGGTCACCCAGCAGGCTTAGGTTGGCCAGCCCGGTGAGTTGGTCGAAACGCGACAGCCACAAGATGTGTTCGCTGGCCTGTTTGCTTTGGCTGATGTCGATGACCACACCCAGCAGATTGACCATGCCGCTGGTCGGGTCGGTTTCTTCACCGACCGACAAAATGGCATCAATCACCCGGCCATCCTTGCGCCGAAAGCGGTTTTCCAGGGTGAGCCAACGGTCTGGGCTTTGTCCGACCTCCTGCATGATGGTGTTGCGCGTCAGGGGTTCCTCATACAACACTTCGGCAATCGAGCGGCGATTGACGATGTCCATCAGTTCTGCGCTGGAGGCGTAACCGAGAATGACCGCCATGGCCGGATTGACATACAAAATCTTGCCCGCGCGGCTGGTCAGAAAAATGCCCACCGGAGCATTCTCAAAGAAGCTGCGCATGCGCCGTTCGCTCTCGCGCAGTGCCACAGCAGCCTGCTTGCGCTGTGCCTCTTTGACAAAGTTGTCCAGCGCAAAGCTGATGTCGCTGGCCATCTCCGTTAGAAGCGTGCGCGCAGCGTCGTCAAAGGCATGGCACTCACTGGCGTACAGGTTAAAGCTGCCAATGACGACACCCTGGCGGTTGAGCGGCAGTGCGGCGCTGCTGCGCCAGCCAAAGTCTCTGGCAACTTCATGCCAGGGCGCGGTCAGCGGATCCTGCAAAAAGTCCTGGCACCAGACCGGCTGCTGGCAGTGCATCGCCGTGCCGGTGGGGCCGCGCCCCTGAGGCTGGTTGGCATCGACCGAAATTTCAATGTTTTGCAGATAGGCGGTGCCGCTGCCAAAGCTGGTCACCGGGCGCACCCACTGGCTGCCAGGCTCGACCAGACCAATCCAGGCCATTTTGAAACCGCCGAAATCGACCGCAATGCGGCAAGCTTGTTCCAGCAGTTCCGGCTCGCTGCTGCAGCGCACAATCGCCTGGTTGCACTGGCTCAAGGCGGCGTACAGCCGCTGGGAATGGGCCAGGCGCTGCTCAAGGCGTTCGCGCACCCGGGCATGACGGATGGCGCGGCCCAGGGCGTCGGGGTCAAACTGGCCCTTGACCAGGAAGTCTTGCGCGCCGGATTCAAGTGTGGCGAGCGCCAGCGTTTTTTCGTCGTTGCCGGTCAGCACCACGATCGGGGCGCTCGGCAAGGCGGCGCGCAGGGTTTGCAGCGTGGCCAGCCCGGCGGAGTCGGGCAGCGACAGGTCAAGCAGCACGATATCGGGCGCTGCCTGCTGCGCTTTGGCGATGCCCTCGGCCAGGGTGGTGGCCCAGACCGGTCCGCTGGCCTCGCCGCTGGCACAGAAGCCAGCCAGACGCAGATAGGCCTTGACCAGCCCAAAGTCGCCGGGGTCGTCCTCGATCACCAGGATCGTCGGGGTTTCATTCAAGGTTTGTGTCATGGCGTTTGCGTCACTGTCAATTTAGCCGCCATCGCCATTGCCTTTGGGCAGGCGAACCAGGTCGATCCAGTAGTCGCCCAAAGCCCGAATGGCGGCCATGAACTGCGCGACATCAACCGGCTTGGTGATGTAGCCAGCAGCCCCCAGATCGTAGGCCGCCACCACATCGCGCTCGACCTCGGAGGTGGTCAGCACCACCACCGGAATGTCGCGCAGATCAGGTAACTGCTTGATGGCGGCCAGAAATTCGCGCCCGTCCAGGCGCGGCATATTGAGGTCAAGCAGGATCAGATCGGGGCGCGGCGCGCCAGCATAACGCGGGCCCAGGCGCTGCAGGTAATCGAGTGCCTCGCGGCCATCAAGTACATGATGCAGTTCGGCCAGAATGCGGTTTTCGGCAATCGCCACCTTGACCAGATGTGCGTCGGCAGGCTCGTCTTCCGCCAGCAAGATCACAAAGCTGGATTTTTCAGTTGTCATGTCCGTTTCTCCTTGGCCAACTCAATTACCAGGCGGGCACCGCCACCGATGCGCTCTTCGATCCAGGCGGTGCCACCGCAACTCTCGGCAATGCGGCGCAAAATCGCCAGCCCGATGCCGGTGCCAGTGCCCTCACTGGCCGGTGCCAGGCGCTCAAACACGCGAAATATCCGCTCGCGATACGCAAGCTCGACACCAGGGCCGTTGTCACTGACGATGTAACACGTTTTATGACCATCGTGCATGCCTTCGATCAATATAAGCAAAGGCTGCGCGCTGCGGCCATGGTTCAGGGCGTTGTCCAGCGCCACCTCAAACAGGTCACCCAGCCGTGGCGGGTCAATCCAGGCGGGCGGCAGTTGGCCCAGCGTGATCGTGGCACCCGCTTGGTCGATGCGGGTTTTCCAGCGCGCCAGCAAGGCGTTCACGCTCATTTGCACATCCACCCAGTTGACCTTGCCGCGCGGCTGATCGGCCGCCAGATAACGCTCGACATCGCGCAGCAGATTCTGCTGGCGGCGCGCTTGCTGGCCGATGTAATCAAGCGACAACTGAGCCTCGGCATCATCGATCCGGCCCGCCAGTTGTTTGCCCAGGCGCTCGGCATAGTTGGCAATGCGCCGGGCCGGCTCTTGCAGGTGGTGCGCGGTGACTTCGGCAAAACGTTGCAGGTCGGCATGGGTGCGGGCCAGCGCCGCCTCAACCTCCTTGCGCGCAGTGATGTCACGGTTGCTGCCGCGCAGTCCAAGCGGCTGCCCGGCCGGGTCAAACACCGGCTGGCAGACGTGCGACACCCA